>ERZ1673702.580-NODE-580-length-50277-cov-8.316475_pt1 | contig 50277 bp, 73 predicted proteins | sample MGYA00580232_ERZ1673702 | MGnify/ENA primary metagenome ERZ1673702 (study PRJEB41218, sample SAMN15661792) | gut metagenome | host: Homo sapiens | place: Canada: London | collected 2015-08-20/2019-03-30 | study: EMG produced TPA metagenomics assembly of... | reverse complement strand
ATGTATATACATACTTAAGGGGAAGCACGCGACTTTAGTCGTGTGAGGCTTCACAGGATATAACCATGATACAAGATATAGAAAAAATTGCAGAACGATTGCTCAAAAATGGACTTGTGACGCCAATGTTTATCTCGGATTGCACAAATCTTAGTATTCCAGATATCCAAGTATTGGATAATCTGCTTCGTTCTGATCATTATACAAAGAAGGATATTGATATGCTTATTGATAACATTTATAAAACAAAAAGTCATGATATTTATAAAATCAATCCATATCATCTGATGGAGTATGCAGAAAACACTGGATGGATAAGTATTAAGAGAAAAAGACTAGATGTTGCTGTTTTCCAGAAAACTGTAATCAATGGTGATATTGAAAATAGATACCAGATTAATATCCCTTTAGATAAAGATCTTTTGGATTATCGAAGTTCAATGAAAGCTGCAATTTTGGTAATTGTGGAAGCTGATAATTGTACCGAAGAAGATCTTTATCAAAATATTACATCTACGCATAATCAGTATGCTAATAGTAAGAAAGACGAAAATACACGAAGGGATGTTGATAAATTGAAAACTACTGATGATTACAACTGGCATTCATATGGATATATCGATAGTTATCCAGTGAAATATCGTGCAGAAAAAAGTGGCGAAATTTATATGGTACTTTCTTGCATGGATGGAAATATCTCAACCGTGTATCATCATCCAGATATTACTTATCGGAAAATTCAAAATGGACAGGATGGTAAATTTTATGACGAGGATCTAAAAGTCGCATTTTATAAATTGCAAAGTGAATATTATTATCATTTATCCAAAGAAATAGAGTTTGAAGTGGAATCTGAATATTTTCAGAAAACAAATAATGAAAGAAAAGGAGATGTAAAACAACATGCAAAAAATCTTTAAGAGAGTCCGTTTGGCTCTCCTTTTTTTTATCTTTTTTCTCATCTCTCATACTTAATACGTAAACAAATAATGACGATTAGAGCAAAGGAGAACTAAATATGAATTTTGAAGAAATTAATTTTGAAGATTTTGAAGATGTAGATTTTGAATCTGAATACAATGATAATTTTGAATTTACAGAAGAAGGAGAAAAAGTTGTACAGGAATTTATAAACAAATGTCAGATCAAACAGAAAGAACTGTTAAATGCTGAATCAGATGCTGTAAAACTACCAACAAAAGAAGCTATTTTGAAAGATATCGATCAGACGGTCATCGTCAGAGAAAATCCAGAATATGTTTCCGATTGGAATGTGACAAAAGATCACAGTATGCAGATCAAATTACTGTACAAAAAACATTTTGTGAAAGCTTATAGTTTTTTATGATGAAAGGAGAAAATATGTATCAACTGACAAAAGAAGGCGAAAAAAATGTCTCTGAATTTGTTGAGAAATGCCGTAAAAGATATAAGAAGATTTCAGAATACTATCGAGCATTAAGCGGGCATTACACTGATTGTGTTGATCATGTAGAATTACCAACAAGAGAAATAATTCTAGATGAAATCAATTCTGGAGAAAGATTTCTTGAAGACGTTTGGTATGTTGGAGACAAGTACTACATGAGAGATTGGTGCCTTTCTAAGAAGCATAGTATATATGTCTCTTTGGAACTGAAATATGGAACAGATTTCATAGAAGATAAGGAGAAAACATGTATCAATTAACAGAAAAAGGAAAAGAAAAAATTGGTGAATTTCTTAAAGAGTGTCGAAGGAAACGAGAATTTCTATTAAATACTGGAAGGGATACTGCAAAAAAGACAATATTTCCAAGAGAAGAGGATATCTTATATGATATCAATTCTGGAAACCATTTTGAAACAAACGTTTGGAATATAGGCGACAGATATTATTCCAGTAAATGGCATATTACCGATCATTATACAGGCGTGATCATATTAAAAGATATTGAAGACTTTGAGTCTATTCCGTTTGTTAGTGAAGATCCTGAATGCAAAAGAATGGCAAATGTCCTTTTTAATATGTCTCTGGGCATGGATTTTGACATTTCTACAGCAAAATCATTATTTAATACTTACAAAAAAGAATTAAATTTACTGGAGGAACAAATTCAAGCATTAAAAGAATCAAATCTTTTATTATTATATTGTGTTCTGATGGATATTGTAGAAAATAACTATTCTGGTATGGAAAATTTAAAAGTTGATTATGATGGAAATCTTGTGAAATAGCAAAGGAGAAAAATTATGAGATTTATTTTATGTTACATTCTTGGAAAAGAACAGGTTTGGGAAGAAATTATTGGAGAAGACGCAATGAATGTTAGATTATCCGAAATCTGCGAAGAGACAGATTTAACAGATGATGACATTATGGTTTTCGATAAAGATCAGCAGTGGTAGTAAAGGAGAAAAGTTATGAATTATATATTTACAAAAAATGGAGAAAGAAAAGTTGAAAACTTCATTCAGTCTTGCATTGAAAAACGTAAAAAAATAATCAATGAAGGAATTGACACTGGTGATCTGGTCGATAATGCAGGAAAACTCAGTATAAATGATGTTTTGTTATCTATCAATTACTTTCATACTTCAAATTTAAGAAAACACACGTATTCTGTTCTTATTACAGATCATTTCCGAGAAGAACTTACTTTGATCTATGAGGCTGATTTCATCAAATGTGAGAAACAGTCAATTATCGATGACGCGATCAATAAAGAACATCTTGCAGAAGATATCGTTGATGTTTTTGAAAATCTTTTAGATGAAAAAAATATCGAAATTCCATGCAATGATCCGACGGAAGAGGGGCATCGTCATGATGACGGAAATGATGCAAAGATTTATGGAACGGAATATTTTGATTTGGTCGCACAAGTACGTGAACTTTTATAAGGAGACTAACTATGGAATACCAATTAACCAAAAAGGGAAAAGAGAAAGTAATATCTTTTATCAAATATTGTAAAGAAACACGGGAGATTCTGTTAAATGAATCTTCCATGCTCGATGATGAAACGAAGCTTCCAGATGAAGAAGACATTCTTCCAGATATCGCATTGTTTATAGATAAAGATGGCGAATATCTTAATAGCTGGGGAATCACAGACTATGCGAATTCTAACCCTTTGTGTTTAAAAGAAAATATTGATTTTGTTAAAAATGAATAAGGAGAAAAATATGAAAAAGAAATCAAAATACAGAGAAATTAGAAACAATTTTGTTGATGAAGAAGATCATAAAGTTTACATTGATGCTTGGAAAACAAAAAATCCTAATGAGGAAGGATCTGTAATTGCTAAGATTGATCTTACAACATATGAAGTTGAATATCTTGATGAAAGAGCAAAAAGGGATCCTTATGCTCAGGAAATGATCAGAGAAACCATTTCTGATTTAAAACAATTTAATTAGTCAAAAAATAAAGGAGAAAAATTATGTTCGATTTTGTATGGAACTTAAACGAGAACGAATTTGAAAACTTCAAAGAAAAACAGCGGACCTATAAAGAAAGTAATTACGATGGGGGATGGATTGGAAACGTTCGATGTGGTTTATTATGCTTCGATATTATTGATTTTGATACATTCCTTCATTTTGATCTATATGTAGGTGGCGTTGACACAGGATATGGATATAGTGATCGTCTTAAAGATCAACCAGATTATCCATATGACTTCTGTAGTACTCATTCATTACATATTGAGGATTCGTTTACAGATGTAACGATTGAAGAATTTAAAGTTGATATGGAGCACCGTATTGTAGCACATTTACTTGAAGTAAAAGGTTATTTCACAGATCGATATCCAATACGATATATTGATCTAATCAAAAAAGCAAACAAAGAATTACTTCCATGGTAGAAAAGGAGAAAATATGATGAAAGCATTATTAATCCATACAGATGGATACACGATTGATGTCGTAGGACAATACGACAGCGTAGAAGAAGCTAGTAGAAATCTTTATTTGGAATACGAGAAAATGTGTTCTCAAGAGATTTATCCAGAATGGCAGCAACAATCACATTGTGATTACGAAGATGCGATTCTATATCTCAATGGAGAAGATGTGCATGTCTGGCAGGTTGTAACTGCTTAGTTGGGAAGGAGAAGAATTATGATCAGTTGGAAATTGGAAATTACTGAAAACGAAACGAGACTGGTTATTCAAGATGGAATAGTCATGAGTAGTGATGTTCTGAGTCTCGCAAGACACCTTGTAAATAAATATCATCTTAGCACATTATCAATTTATGATAAAAACAATGAGAAACTTTTCAATTATAAATTAGAGGAAGATCTGCAATGTGACAATACACAAAGGAAGCCATTTAAGAAAGTCACAGATTTGAATTTTCCGTATTTTTTAAAAAAAGCAGAAGATTTGATCTATGAATCAGGATATGTTGATCAATTGTATGGCATCAGATTTGCGTTTGACGTGCCAAAACAACAAGGCAATTTTGCAGATTGCTTGCTGTGCATTGATTTTCTTGACATAGACGATGAAACAGAACGACCTAGTGAATTGTATCAGTTTGATCTTACGGAATTAAAATGGGTGAAATGGCTGAAAAAGAAAGAAAAATAGAAAGGATTTTGTATCATGAGAACAAAGATGATTTATATCGCAGATGATGAGATAACATTTGAAAGCGAAATTGAATGCAGAGAGCATGAGCGTAAAGTTAAGCAAGAAATTTTGCAGAATATGAAAGATTTGGATCTTTATCTTTGCAAAAAATATTTTCCAGAGCTTGAAATAAATGCGGAGCCTGAATTATTCCAGGCTTCCATGTGGTTGCAGACTGACATTTCAGAAATTATGGTAAGTTTTCCTGAAAGTAAAGATGAAATCATTTCTACGATTAAAGCAAATCCATATGGAGATAAAATTCTGCAAGATTATCTGAATTTCGATAAATTGGAAAGAAATGTTGAAATCAGAAATGATTTCTTAGCTGCATTAAAATCTGTGAAAAGAGGATCTGAGTTATCAGGACCACTAGACTGGTCATTTTCAAAAAGAGATCTGACAGAACTAGCAAAATTACATAAAGCAAATAAATGCAGAAAGAAAATTGAAGATTTACTTACTGATTGTAATTTTCATTATGAAAGCGCAAAATTTCATAATAAAGATTATACAGAATTTTTGAATTAAATTTTAAAAGGGAGAAAACATATGAATCAAAAAAATAAATGGATCGTTGCGATCAGTAATACATATGACTATAGTATCACATTATTACACTTAACAGCTACGGTAGAAGAAGCAAAACGGTATTTGTTAAACAGCATAGAAAAAGAAAAAGAAATGTCTTATGAAATGTGTACAAGATCTACAGAAAATATTGATGAGATTAGTGTTAATTTACATCATATATCTAAGAGTATCACAGAATTGTCTGCTCATGCTTGTTTCGAGACTTATAGTGTAGAATACAGTGCGCAAACAGTAGATATGATCCAAGATGTAACAGACATAGATTTAATTTAAAAAAGGAGAAAGACTATGAGACTACTTTTCTTAAATGTAACACCTGAAATGGATTGTTGCGGAGTTTTAATTTGTAAAAATGATGACGTGACAATGGAAATGATTCAAGAAAAGATCGATGATCTTAAGATTGCTGCTGAAGAAGCAGGAAAAGAATGGTACGTTCTTGAGATCATTGAAAGCCTTCCAAAAGAATGGGAGATTTCATTAACACCAATAAAAGATAATGTTTATATTTAAAAAAACAGGAGAAAAACTATGATCAAAGTAAAGTCAGTAATAATTGAAGAATTAGAAAATCCTGGTTGCAATAACGGGAATTACCCAATGGTAAGCGTACACACAACAAATGGAGATTATCATGGGTTAACCTGTAATTGTCGCAAGGGATGTGCAAATACCTGGGATGTTTTTAACATCGAAGGTAAAGAGTTTTCAGATGAAGAAGAACTTCTTGAATATCTTGAATATTAGTTAATTCAAAACACATATCATACTTTTTTGAAAGAGGCCTTAACTGGCCTCTTTTTTTTATATGTGATTTTTTTCTTTCTAGATTTTCTTTCATATTTAAAATAAAAGGAGTAATACACAAAGATGTCAATATACTTGATTTTTGAATTCATCCAGATTTCTTTTACAATTTGTTTGATCATATGTGAAATTATAGAATATAGAGAACGTCAAATACTGGTAAATAATCTATCCAAAACAAAAAATCCTATTGTAAGAAAATGCATGAATGAGGGATATAAGAAACTAAAAAACTGTTTATGGAATTTAAAATCATTTTATGGAATTTCATCCGGCATTTGTTTTTTTATATTTATCTCTCCGCTTGTTATCAACGATATTAATGAATCAAATTTATTTTATCGCAGATTTATAATAATTTCATTCATGATAGGATTTTATATCTGTTCTCTGCGTTATGTAATACAAGATTTACTCTCATATTTAAAATGAAAAAAAGAAAGAGAAAGGGGAAATAAACTATGGATACTTTGGATTTTATATTTTTGTACATGGGAATTGTGGGATTCATTCTTTCTATCGTTAGTGAAATCATAATTAAAATAGATGATATCATGACTGATAAAAAGATAGACCGTTACTTTAATTCGATTGGTGTTAGCGGAAGTAAAAAATGGAATCATCCTGTTTATAATCGACTGCAAGAGGATCATTATATTTTGGAAGCAAGCTTGGACAAAACTAAATTCTTTTTTTATCTCTGTGAAGTAATAGGACTACAGTTAAGTGTAGTGAAAGCAGGCTTTTATCCGATGGATTTGATAGCTTCCATCATAATCATTGGATATTTGGAAATAGTAGTTGTTTTAATCGCCGTTGTCCACTTCAGTATTTTTCATGATTCTTATGAAGACCATTTGGAATATCATGAAGAATTACAAAAAAGAAAGAATAATCCCAATTCTGACGATAATCTAGAACATAACAAAAAGAAAAAACCGAAAAAGAGACCTAAAAAGAAAAACCAAAATTCAAAGAAGAAAAACAAAAAGAAAAAGATAGAAAGGAGAAAAAGAAATGAGCTATACCAACCTATATGGCATTAAATCCGATTTTACAGCAGTGGAGTTAAAACAATACAAAAATTCTTGGTTGTTTCTGCCACAGATTTACAAAATCCTTGGAGAAAAATATTTAAATGAAAAAGATACATATAAAGTACTGTTCACTTCAAAGAATCTGGATAAATTAGAACGCAATGTTTCAAAATCTAAAAGAACAGAAGATCGCGTTTTGTGGCTGCTTGTAAACCAACAGATATTTTTTACAAAAGATAAAACATTTATTGCTGATTGCATTCAAAAGTTTTTTATGGAAGATGTTAGATATTATCATCCAGATAATATGGACCTAATTGAATGGTATGATAAGATTCGAAAAGATATTTCTGCATTAGATGAGAAAAAATATCCATACTTTATATTCAATGCCACCTCTGTAACAGATTCCGTTTATAATATGTTTTTCCGGTTTAATGATGATACACTTGAAGACATTCCGATTTCTTTAAAAGAAAAAGATGAAGATATCGTAGATTTTGTATACATTGAAAATGGAAAGATTAAAAAGCTCATTTCAAATTTGGAAATTTAATTTCTTATATATGAAAATTATGATTCATTTAAAATCTCATATTTATATTGATACTTTTTTAAAGACGAAAGGAGAATATAAACATGGGAAAATTAAGTACTTTTATTATCAATGGAGCACCAATGAGTGGAAAGGACACATTTGTACGTCAGCTACAGAAAGAATTTCCTGATCAGGTTGTAAATTTTTCTACCATTGATTCCGTCAAAGAGCTATATAAAGTAGCTGGATGGGATGGTAAAAAAGATGCTGAGTCACGAAAAGTATTATCTGATATGAAAGATTATCTGACAAAAAAATTCGATCTGCCATTCTTGGAGGTCCAGAGCAAAATTTCTGAAACACTGAAAACAGCCTCTAATTCTGAAAAAGATATGATGCTTTTCATTCATGTAAGAGAGCCTCAGGAGATTGACAGACTCAAAAAAGCTCATCCAGACATCGTGACGATTCAGGTTGTTCGTAATTGTATCAAAGATCTTCCTGCAAGTAATCATGCGGATGCCAATATCAATGATTATCAGTATGATATTACGGTATATAATAATGAAACAGTCAAAGACCTACGAAATCGTGCATTAGTTCTTGCAGCAGAGCATGGATTAAAAAAAGCAGAACCGAAAAGGGTTTCCATCGAATTTGAAGTTCCAGAAGGAATGAATGAAAAAGAATTTGAACAGATGATGAAATATGCCAGTCATATGTTGGTCATGCCACCAAGTACCCCATTAGATATTATCTTAAAAAATTTACATTAATTTTCAGTAAAAAGACTCAGCATATCGTTGGGTCTTTTTGTAGTTATTAAAACTTCTAACACTCATATTTGCTTTGTAGACAGTTGACGATAGGAGAAATTAAATTTCTTCGATATTCATAGCAGAAATATTTCTGCGAAGGGAGAAAACATGATGAAAGAAGCTAGATATGATAAGATTGAAAATTATTTTACAGAAGAAACTAGAAAACATTGCAATCGTGTAACACACTATGTAGAACTACTCACAAAACAATTGAACATATTGGGGATTGATCAGAAAACTATACTTGCAGCAGCACAAATCCATGATATTGGAAAGTTTTATATTCCTGACAACATATTAGACGCCCCAAGACCTTTAACTCGATTAGAGCGTGAAGTTATTGATATGCATGCTTACTATGGATATGAAGCTTGCAAAGAATTAAATTATGGAACAGAAGAAGTTAAAGAGTTAGTTTTATTACATCACGGAATGAATAAATATCGCAAATTAAAGGATGATCAGATCGGAAACTTTGCAAAAAAATATTATCCAATCTTGATCGCAGCAGATATGTATGATGCATTAACAAGTGACCGTGTTTATCGAAAGGCATTAGATCGTGAGACAGCATTAAAAATTATCGCTGAACATTCAGAAGTTTATCACTGGGTATTTTCTGCATTAGAAGAGGTTACAAAGGGAGAGAATTTATGAGAAAGCCAATGTCCCCATGTTACAAATGTGAGTTTCATTCAAGTACTTGTCATGCAAATTGTGGATTTTATCAAAAATTTCATGATGATTTAGAAGAATGGAATGCTATCATTCGAAATGGGAAAAAACAATTATATAGCACAAGATATGTAAACTATGTACGAAAAATTGCTGGAGAAGTTTAAGAGAGCGTCATGCTCTCTTTTTTTATATGTGATTTTTTCTTTTTGAAGAATCTCTCATATTTGTATTGAAAGCAATCTTAATTTTGTAGCAGAAGGGAAAAACTATGAGTATGAAAATATATAATGCATATAGATTAAAAGGAGATTACGATCTCATTTCGTTAAATGAATTTTGTGATAATCTTCGGAAGGAAGTGACAAAGATTAGTGAACAAATGGCTCTCGACTGGGTAGCTAATAAGACTTTGTACTACTACAACTTCAAAAAGCTTCATGGTTCTCAGGTTGTGCAGGACATGATAAAGGAAACGAAAAATTCCAAAGAAATGCATGAGACATGGAAATTGGTGGATGTAGATAGATGGGATAGTCTGTATTGGAATATCTCTGATATGGCTTTTGGACGAAATCTTCAAAATCAGAGAAAAAGGGAGATCATTCAGATCTTTCCATTGCAGGATAAAATTCTTGTCATGTTTTTTGGAAGTAAGGATATCCAAAACTATTTGGAAAATACAGGACATTTCGATGACTATCATTATCAAAATCAATGTGAGAAACCAGATGCGATTTCTGAGGAAGAATGGAATAGACGATGCATAGATTGGAGAAAGGCAATCGGTCCAGATTATGTTCCATGTAAGCATGGATTTTGTGTGGAACTCTTTGATATAAACAATGTTTTTCCGAAATTTGTCATTTCTGATGAAACGATTCATATTAAAAATGAGGAAGATCAAACAAAAGAATTGATCAAAACATTAAGTATGTCAAATGTAAAAGGCTATCCAACAAACGAAAAATCATTTAATGAATGGTTTCGGTTCAAAGAATCAGAAGAATACAAGGAATGGATTAAGGATGCAAAAAAGCTTATCCATTCGAAATGTGATTTCATAACAACAAAAGAGGAATTCATTGATTTGCTAACTGATCTGCACACCAATAGGTGGCAGATCAGTTAGAGGGTACAAAGCGTCCTATGGCGACAAAAGAATTGTCCGTTGTTGGTTTGGATTCTGCAGCTGCAGTTTTTTATATAAAGATATTATCATGTACATAGGCAGAAGACCAGTTGTCATTCCTAGAAACTAGGAATGGCTGGTGGATGAATGCCAGGGCGGGGATTCTCGCCCGTTTTCTTTTTAAAAATAAGAATCTTATATATGAAAAAGTTTTTCTCTCAAATATCTCATACTTATAGTAGAAAGATCAGAAAGGAGTACGGAGATGAAGAAATGTCTCGCATCAAGATATATCAAAAAGACGGATCTGCGACCAGAAGAGAATAAACGTATCTTGCAGGATCTCTTTGCGTTCAATTCCATGAAACGTACTTCTTTCCTATGGCAGAGACAGGATCGAAAGTTCTTCAGGGATGACGGAAAAGAGCTATCACATCAGCTGAAGTTGAAGGAGGTGTTCGAATGTAAGGATTACTTTGCAAATTCCGCCAGGATGGCAGCCGCAGCGATGATCAAGTCTGGACAGGAACTTGCAAAGTTATATATTGAGGATGCCAAAGAAGATATCAAGGCGATACGAAAAGCCCTGCGAAAAAAGAAAAACTATCGAAAAAAGCTGTTAAAGATCAAAGAATCGATCATCAAACATACGAAAGACCCGAAGAAACCGTTGAAAGGATCGGCTAATATCCAGTATCAGAAAGACGGCAGTGTAACGGTACAGTTCTTCCAAAAGATCTGGGTCTATGAAACGCTGTATCTGTTCGAACATCAGTGGCTGGATCGAAAGCTTCGACAACTAAAAACGCAGATCGCCAACATGGAACATAAGATGAAACGATTAGAGATCAAACAGCAGAGACTGAAAGATTATCCTCTCAAAGTACGGTTTGGTGGAAAGAAACTGACAAAGAACCGGACGATTCCGGAACGACACCGTGTATTGGATAAACGGAGGAATCGAAGGATGATGATCTCTGGAAGAAAAGACTGCAGATATGGAAACTGGGTCTTTCACTATGACACTGAGACAAAAACATTAGAGTATCGTAGTATGACGGACTGGGATGGAGACCGGATCTGTTTCCAAAATGTCGTATTTCCATATGGACAGGATTGGATCGAGTCGTGGTTAAAGGAACGAAAGGGTGCAATCGCATGGGAAATCGTAGATTGTGGAAATGCCTGGCAGATCCGATGCATCTTAACAAAAGAAGCGGAAGATATGAACGGCTATTATGGCGATGGAACGATCGGGATCGATATCAACTATGACCACATCGCGATGTCAGAAACCGATCAGAGTGGAAATCTCTTGCATCATGAAGTCATGCGCTATGACATGGAAGGAAAGAGGAGTGGCCAGATCAAGCATCAGATCTCGGAAGCTCTGGAAAAAGTCTTTGAATATGCGGATCAGCAACACAAACCGATCACAGCAGAGAATATCAAGAGCATCCAGAGAAAGAAATTTTATGACAAGCACCGGAAGAGACACCGGCATATCAGTATGTTTGCCAGTCATTGTATTCACGGACTACTGATTTCAAAAGCAGTCAAGCATCACATCGGTGTCAAGTTTGTCCATCCGGGGTATACCTCGAAAGCGGGGAAGATGCGGTATCTGAGAAGATACGGACTCAGTGTTCATGAAGCCGCAGCGCTCTGTATCGCAAGACGAGGACAGGAATATAAAGAATCGATCCCATCCTGTCTGAAACCTTACCTGAAGGATGAAAAAGTCCGAGCCCTGATCCCGCAGCAATGGGGATCCTTAACGAAACTCATCAACAAAATTACCACGCAGGAACTCCTGTCCTATCAGGATCCTGTCTTACATAGAAACTGACCACAAATGAATACATGGAGTCATCCTGTACCGGGCGTGAGCCGGAGTCCCTCAGAGAAAACTTCGTCCTATCCCGGATGCATTGCAGGATGGCTGGAACACAGGGACTGTCTGTGACCGGGTCGAACGATCTCCTTTCTGATGGCAAATGGCTTCTTTTTCTTAAAAGAGGACAGACGTTCTCGGATCGGTTCAGGGATGCAGCGACTTGTATTCTGATGGAGGATAAAACTCTATCAAAAAGGATCGCACGAAGTGAGGAGAATGAAGTGTCGATCGCCATACCATCATTGGAAGCCACTTGTCATTCTTTGAATGGCTGGTGGAGCCTCACTGTTAATAGCAATCATAATGGTTGATTTTGGAGTCTTTGCATTAGTTAAACAAAATGTTGCCCCTCAATATTATATTGATGCAAATGGTGTAGAACGACAAGTAAAGTTGATAAGGATTAATGACCGACTTGTTTATGACAATATAACAAAAGCTGTATATTGGAATGACAAGGCACATGGAGATGATGGACATATGACTGAATATCTTGGAGAACATCTAAGACCATGTAAATACGTTAATGGAAGAATTGTGGAGAAAAAAGGAGATTAATCATGTTAACGAAAATATTGCATTGGATTGATGATAAGCTTTTGGGTGAATATATTGTCCTAGCAATTATATGTATCATTGTATTAATTGGAGGCTTCTGGCTTTATAAAGCCGATAATCAGCAAAAATCAGATCGATATTATATTGACGAAAAAGGAATTCAACGGGAAGTAAAATTTGTGAAAATCAATAACTATTTATATTATGATGATTATACAAAAGCAGTATATTATCAGGAAGGTAGAGCTGGACGTATGGTTCAATACGTAGGAAAGCACTTAAAACCATGCAAATATATCAACGGAAGAGTTGTAGAACAGAAAGATTAATAGGAGGAAAATCATGTCATATACATCATACAAACAAAAATACCCGCAGCTACTTTGTCCACATTGCAGAAAAAGAACTTCTTATAAGATCCATGATCGAAAGGCAGAAGAAAATATCAAAGGTATTCGATTTGCATGGAAAGAAGTATTTGGATTCTGTAATGAATGTGGAAAAGAAATCTTTTTGCCAGAAATCTATGATCAGAATCTGGAGAAGCTTGAGAAAGAATTTTGGAAACATTATAATGAAGAAAAGAAGCGTGAAAATAAAAAGGAGAATTAGCTATGAGAGAGCATTTATTTTTAAATCCAGATGAATATCTTACAGTAGAAGAATTTCATCTGATCCGAAAAATGGATCTTCCGCAGGATTTTCTTGATTTCTTAGAGATCGGGTTTCGAACAGGATTAAGATTAAACGATATCTTGAATTTAAAAAAGGAAAATATTAATCTAAAAAAAGAAAGAATTATTGGAAATGCACAAAAAAACAAATCTCTCAATGGATGTTGCATTAGATAAAATATCCTTGGACATCTTAAAACGTCGTCTAAAGAATGCTGAAGTCAATAATTTGTTTGTCGATAAATTCGGAAATATTTATAAACCTGGTTATTTTGGAAAATATTATGAAGAAGCTCATAAAAGCATGTATCCTGATTTACTAATCCACAAAGGTATTACTTCAATCCGTAGAGGGAATCGTGATTTTTTATATATGCATAATGTTTCAGTTGCAGAGATAGAGTATCGTCAATGTTTTCGTAGTGCTTATGATAATGATTTATATGTAGAAGATCAATCGAATTCACTTTATGTAATTAACAAGTTTTTGAAGTGAAAAATTTTGAAAAATCAAAGATATGAAAGGAGTGCCAATTATGATTAAAAAAAATACTAAAACAGATCCAGAAAATGATAAAAACTATCTAACGGTCGAAGAGTTTAATACAATCCGAAGAATGGATTTTCCAAAAGACTTTTTGGATTTCTTGGAGATTGGATTCAGAACCGGATTAAGAGCTGCCGATATTTTGAATTTAAAGAAAGAGAATGTTAAACTCAAAAAAGATGATAATGGAAATTCGACTGGACGGATTCATGGAACTGCTTTAAAGACAAAATCACAGACTCCGATCAATATTAAATTGGATCAAATATCATTATCCATTTTGAAAAATCGTTTGGAGAATACAAAATCAGATTTCTTGTTTTTTAACAGATCTGGAGATTCTTATACAATTGAATACTTTAAAAAATATTTCCGAAAAGCATTTGATCAATTATATCCAGATGTGAAGTTTCATAAAAGCATTCATGCGATACGTTCAGGAAATCGTAAATTCTTGGAAATGTACAATGTTAATCATTCTGAAATCGAATTTCGACAATGCTTAACGATATATGGACCTACATATACCTATATGGCAGAACAATCAGCATCTGTTAATGCAATTAACAAATATCTAAAATAAAGGAGAATAATTATGTATTCATTGAATCAGGAGAAACCATGGTATCTTAGTGACGAATGGTATGTTACCGTAGAAGAATTTGATGCAATTCGAAGAATGAATTTTCCAAAAGATTTCATCGATTTTTTCGAAATCGCATTTCGTACAGGATTACATGAAAAAGATATTCTAAATCTAAAAAAAGAAAATATAACTCTTGTAAAAGATGAAAATAACAATATTGTCAGCGGTCGAATTTATGGAAACTCTATAAAATTTAAGACTCCCATTAATGTGAAGCTAGATCAAAAATCTTTATCCATTTTAACAAAGCGAATGGAAAATACGAAAATAGAATTTTTGTTTGTCAACGAATTAAATCATCCTTATTCTATTTTATATTTTCAAGAATATTTTTATAAAGCATTCGAACAATTATATCCAGACAAAGAGATACGTAAACACATGTGTTCAATTCGAGCAGGGAACCTTAAATTTTTGGAGAGTCATAATGTAAAATATTTTGAAATTAAGTTTCGACAACGAATGAATACACATGATCCCGTACATTTTTATATGGAAGACCAATCTGCATCTGTTAATGCAATTGATAAGCATCTGAAATAATATAAACACAATTGTTGCATCATTTGTTGCAACATGTCAATTAGAACAGCAACTTTTTCGCTGTTCTTTTTTTTATCAATTTTCCCATCTTTCATATTTACCATGTAGAACATGACGAATAGAGAGAAAGGAGAAAATGATAATGAAAGAGATCAAAGATTTCGGAGAAAAAATCGGAGGCGCAAGAAAAGATGTATGGGCATTAAGAGGACTGATCTTAGATGATATTCTTAAAATGACATCAGGAGAAAAAGTAAAATACATTAAAAGAGATAATATCTGGAAAAAAATCGATGAGAAATCTCTTTTAAAGACACAGCCAAGAATTTACGTATATTGGCTGAAACAGATTCATTCCTGTATTTATCCTGATCTGAAATATATTGGATCGGATGAAGCAGCAATTGAGAAATATATCAAAGGAGTTACTTCTTTTCGTGATTATATCTTAGGCGCTGTAAATGCTGTCGAAGCTGCAAAATTAAATGAAGATATGCTGTATGGAAAGATATTTCATCATTCCCATGGAGTATATTATGAATTAAACGATGAATTCCATGGGGTGATCAATGGTCGTAAATTGTTAAAGTTGCATAATAAAAGCAATAACTCTTTTTCCCGTTTAAAAGAGGAAATGGACAAGAAGGGATTTGGTTGGACCAAAGAAGAATTCTATCGACACGATTATGAAATCCAATACATGGATGGAATAAATTGTAGAATTGAAAAAGCTGATTTGAAAGAAACATATTTAGTCATTCGAAAAGGATATTCAAAATTTTTTTATTCCTTGAAGGATATGGATTTATCAGGTGTTTCAATCGACCAATATGTATTATTGAATAAACAATCTCATTCAGTGATTGCATTTGATAAATACAAAGAGATTTTGGAAGATATAATCGATCGATTAGTAAAATTAAGAGTTGAATCTGAAGCAAAAAAACCAAAAAAATCTAATCCACGAAAACAGAAAAAAGGAAAATGGATTCCACCTCAACTGACTCATTTAAAAAGAGAGGGGAAAGATCATCGTCATGGTCACAATGTGACAGGAGATGATTTTATGAAATGCTTTGGAATCCGTGGCGGAGAATTTGGAAACTGGACCAATGATCACGATCGCCAGGTCAATCTGAATATGGCATTTGATGCCTTTTGTGATATGGCTGACGCTTTAAATATTTCAAGAAGAGATATTGGATTGATCGGTTTAGAAACAGGAGCACTTGCAATCGCATTTGGAGCAAGGGGTCGCAGTGGAGCATTAGCTCATTATGAACCTGAAAGAGAAGTGATCAATCTCACTAAAATGAAAGGAGCAGGATCGCTTGCTCATGAATGGGGACACGCATTGGATGATTATATCGGAAAAATGTCTGAAATTCATAGATTTGGAAAACTTGCATCTATGGCTCTGATTGATCCAAAAATCCCAGAATGCTTTCGTTCTGTTATTCATGCTTTGTGTCTGAATGAAAATCATGGAATCACAAAGTATTATTCAGATTCCAGTACTTTTGGTGAAATGTTTAATGCATCTGGTCATGGTTATTGGACAAGTAATGAGGAGTTATTTGCAAGAGCGTTTGCCTGTTATGTAAAAGACAAGCTTTCTGGAAGAAATGATTACTTAGTTGGTCATGCTGATATTGGAAAAGCGGAGCATCAAGGAAAAACAATTTATGTCTATCCGGTTGGGAAAGAAAGAAAACGGTTTGATCAAAAAATGGATGAGATGATCCAGGGATTAAAAGAAATCGGATATCTTCATGATCCAATCGAAGCATATGAGTTTGAAACGCCAGAAGCGAAACTTCATGTTTCGAAAGAAATCGGGATCAAAATTACGAATGTGCATCAGATGTCATTTGCAGACTTTGGAATCTAGTCTTATAATTTTCTCAAAAAGAATGGATGAGCGTACTGCTTGTCCATTTTTTTATATGTGAAAAACAAAACCTGAAATTTCTCTCATATTTATATTAGAAAGTAAATCGAAAGGAGATTAAGTATGCATATTGAGAAAATAGAGCATGACAATTTTGTAGAAACGAAACTTGATGCAGAAGAAGTCAAATGTCTTTGTGAAGCGCTTTATAGTGCTTACTACGACAACGAAGATAATCCTATATTCAGTAAACTGTATAGTGAGCTGATCATTGCAAGAGACCTTTGTTTATATGGTCATTTGGATAATTTTGGAATTGCAAATGTAGTCAGTTGCGGGGATATTAAAAAAATCAGTGAACAGGCAAAAGAAATCAATCAAACAAGAAAGGAAGAAGCGTGATGTTACATATTAAAAATGATTATTATATCAAAGCAGGAACAAAATCTTATATTCTAATGAAAAAACTTTCCAAGAAAGACACATCAGACTTAGAATTTACAGAAGAAGCTGAAGATCATGTAAAAGGTTACAAGAATATTGGATATTATTCTAAGATTGAAACTGCAATTAAAGCTGCGATGGAAGAAATGGTCCGTGATCAGATTAATAACAATGCTGATACAGAATTAAAAGAAATTGTTGATTATATTGCAAAACTCAGAAAAGAAATGGATGATCTGTTAACTGAAAAAGTACAGGGGTTGTAATCTTTTCTAATAAGGAAGGAGAAAGATCATGGATAATAGTAAAAAATCTTGTGTTTGTCTGGGTGAATTAGAAAAGAAAGAAGATTGTATTGTTGTGACGATCCTGGATGATTCAAACTTTAAAATGGAATTTGGTCGGGCATTTTCTCATATGGCAACACATATATTAGAAAATTTTGAATGGCTTTCTTGCAAACAGGAAAAAGGAATCTTATCAAATTCCAAGAAGAGAATTTTCTATGCGTCCTTAGATCCTGAGAAGAATCGAATGGATCAGGTAAAATTGAAGAAACTATGTGGTTATCTGAAATCAGACAAAATATATTACCGTTTTGAAGAAACACAGGAATTACAGCGTGATTGGATCTCGCATGCAATGAAAAAATGTACAAATCCTCTGGCTCCAAAGGAAATGGGATATAAGTTACCTGTTAACAAATTTGGGAATGTCGATGCGTTTAGAATTTTTCCGGATGGATGGCATGAGACAACACTTACTGTGACTCAGATCAAAAAAAATAAAATTCCGCATTACAAAGCATGTATAGGATTTGATGATTCGCGATATCGTGTAAAACCAATCGTTGTCAATATCATCCCGAATGATTTTTCTGATCGAGAGCAAAAGTATCTGGATGAATTAAAAGAAAAAGCAGAAAAGGAACTGGAAAAGATTAATTCCATAGAGCTAACGCAGAAAATTGTAGCAGAATGCTTATACAGCATTAATAAGGAAGCAAAAAGAAAAAGAGATATTCAGCATAATAGCATTGATCGAGCGTATCACAGTTTTCGTAAAGAATATCCTGCTGCCCATTATCAGTTACATCGTGCGAAAAATGAGAAATTTAAATTATATGATTTAAAGGATGAAGCGTTGCATCTTGCAATCGATTTATGGAATTTGCAGCCAGTTGGATATCATGAATTTCCAGACGCTAACAGAGATATGTATTCCTTAGAAGGATACGATTTTCATATTAATGAAAATATCAGTGATCACTGTCTTGGAAAAATCACTGAAGAAATTGGTGCTGAAAGAAAAAGAGGAATTCCCCCAAAGAAAGCAGTCATGCTTTTGAAAAGATTCGTAAAAGAATATGGAGGATAAAAATGAATAAAGAATTGTGTTTTATTTTGGATAATAAAAATATATATTTAGATCATATATTAGTTGATTATGAATATGTTCCAATTTTTTTCTTATGTAAAGATGATGAGTGTCAATATTATTTGGCATTATGTACAGATATAGAAAATGGAGAATATATTGTTGTAAAGATATCTTTATTAAATGTTTATAACTTATTACATGGAAATATTGCAATGAGGGATGTAATCTTAAATCAGAAAATATTTTGGAAAGTTGTTTCTGGTGACGAAATAAAAAATGATATTGTAAATGAATATCCAATTGATTATATAAATCATCAAGATTTGCCGGAGAAGGATGCAAAGTTTAAAATCCTTCAGAAACATATAAAAGAGTATGTGCAAAAATTTGATAAAGAGTTCTTTGCATCGGAACAATATGATAAAGAAAAGAGCATAAAATTAAATTTAGGATATTATGGGATTGATGGAGTACCATACGATTTATGCCCGAACTGCAAAACCAACCTATGCACAACAGAAATGCTTGCAAGAAAGAAGATGAAATACTGTCAAGAGTGTTGTCAGAAATTAGATTGGAGTGAAAATGATGAGTGAAATAAAATTTTCAGATGGGATTGAAAAAATAAAAGAAGATTATAACAAGATTATTTATCCAGAAGAACTGTTAGATAAAAAATGCGCTGGGTGCGTAAGATGCGAAAAAAGAAATAGTTATGGTCGCAAAAAATATGGTTATCACTGTATGATGCAAAATTATGATATAGACATTGACCCAACGGATAAGGCTTGCGTTCATTGGTGGAATAAAGAAGAACATGAAAGAATTGAAAGACTGAATGATGAAGCACAAGAGAACAGACGTAAAGAATTATGGAAGATATACGCAAAGAAAGATCCAATCAAACTTCCAATAGTGAACGATGGGTACGGAATGATTCCAGAGTGTCCTATATGCGGAGAAATGCCATATAGCACAGAACAATGTTATTGGTGCGGTCAGAGATTCGTGCAGGACGAAGAAGTGGAAGAATACGCAACACCACAAACAATAAACGGTAATTGCTTTAATTGCGGTGCAGATGTTGTAATACATGTGTCGAAATACAACGGTCACAAGTCATATCATTGCAATAAATGTGGTTGCTCGATAATGGGATAAGTTTGACGGAGTTGATTGCAGCGTGGATATTTACAGAATCGTGGAAGCACAGCTGACAGCGTGTGATGTGGAAAAGGTTATTGAAGACAGAAGAGAATAATATAGTAGAAAGTAGGTGAAATTATGGCAGTTTATGTAACAGGTGATACTCATGGAGATTGGATGAACAGGCTTAAAACTGACTCATTTCCAGAACAGAAAGAAATGACAAAAGATGATTATGTGATTATCTGTGGAGATTTTGGACTTTGGGATAATTCTAACAGAGAAAAATATAATCTCGATTGGTTAGAAGACAAACCATTTACTACATTGTTTGTGTCAGGTAATCATGAAAATTATGATATTCTCGATTCACTTCCAGTTTCTGAGTTGCATGGTGGTAAAGTGAATTTTGTAAGACCATCAGTAATTCATCTTATGCGTGGAGAAGTATTTAATATAGAAGATAAAACTTTTTTTACATTTGGCGGAGCAAGTAGTCATGACATTCGTGATGGTATTTTAGAAGCAGATGATCCGAGAATTAAGTCCTGGTATAAGGATTATACAAAGTTGTTTCGTATCAATCATGTTTCATGGTGGGATAGAGAATTACCAAATGAAGAAGAAATGAATAACGGACTGAAAAATTTGGAGAAATATAATAATAGAGTTGATTACATTATTACTCATTGTCCGTATACTTCACTTCTTAAACAGATGGATGGTGGTTCTGGATTGTATGATAGTGATAGGTTGACCGATTATTTGCAGAAAATTAAACAGACAGTTGATTATAAGCATTGGTTGTTTGGTCATATGCACATTAACCAGACTTATCATTGGGAAAGAGCAACATGTATTCACGAACAGATAATCCGAGTTTTATAAACTTGCAAGAGGATTTGTACCATTTGGAGGTGAAAATGACAACATGAATATTTCTAATGGGATTGTCTGGATTGTATTTGACAATCACGACAAACTGGTAGGGTGTTTCACGAAAGAGGAATTTGCGAAAGCAGCTTGTTCCGGGCATACAGGCTGGTATTATCAGGGGCGTCATACCGTAAAATAGAGAGGTCCTGCTTTACCCTTAATTGGAGTGATGAAACAGGCAGTGTAATGATTGTCTGTTTTTTATATATGAAGAATCTTTTTCGCGAAAAATCTCATATTTATATTAGAAAAGGAAAATCGAAAGGAGTAAAGAAAATGAGTTGCCATCAGATTGGACATGCAGCGAACCATATGGTAAACTGCATCTTTAAAAAATACGATAATGGAGAATTTGGAAAAGATACAGCAAAAGATCTGATCCGGACTGCTGTGGATTTAATTGGATACTGTGATGGAAATGAATATGAAGCATATGAAACAGCAGGTAGTTGCAGATGTGGAAACTGCTTTAAAAAAATGAAAATAGGAGAGAACTTGTACCAACCAAGCTATTCTTTAAAGAATAGCATTGATTTGGAAGAATATATGGAAAATTGTGCTTATGATGTTTTCTGTGAAGATTGTGTAAAAAAGATTTTTCCGGAATCTGTAGTAGAAAATATATTAACTGAAGAATGCTTATATGAGACTGTGTACGATACATGGGATTAAAATGAAATTTAATCAACGAAACAGGTAGTGTAATTACTATCTGTTTTTTTATATATGAAAAATCTTTTTTTTAAAAAAACTCATATTTGTAATGTAGAAAAAAATAAGAAAGGAGTTTTATATGAAAGGTTTCGAAAATATTAACATCAGTGAGCATTGCAAACAACGATATGTAGAGCGCATCAAAGACATTACTGATCGACAAGAGTTGCGTAGATATATTGTTTTGTATGAGCAGGATATCATTCAAAATATTCGGAAAATGCTACAATTTGGCGAAATTATCTACACAGGAAAAAACTTCGAGGTAAAAGACAATAAGATCATACATATTATTTTAAATGGAGCCTGGTTAGTTTTTGTCGGAAAGGATTCACAAACCGCGATCACTATGTATAAGATTGATCTGGGGTTAGATGAAGATTTCAATAAAGATTATATTCAGAAATTTTTGGAAAAATTGAAGAGCATTGATCAGGAATATCAGGAACAGGAAGAAGATATCCGTAACTCGGTTCTTGAAATGGATCAGGAGATGGAAGAATGTGATGAAAAGATCGAAGAACATCAGAAATTGATCCGTGATTATGAAAATAGGAAAGCCGGGATCAAAGAGTCGAAAAAATCATTAGATGTATATCTGAATGAGATCGATCTGAAACGTAGAGATATCATCAGCAGATTAATCTGCAAAAAAGCAATGTAATTTTGGAGGGAACTATGAAAAAAGAACGACTAGAAGAACGATTTGGAATAAAAGTCTTGATCACGATCCTTTGTCTGACCGTGGTACAGCTTGGAAATATTATTCCTATTCCGACAATCAATACAGCATATTTTAGTTATTTAGTTAGTAAAACAAGTGTTTTGGGAATGATGAACCGATTTAGTGGTGGAGCGTTTCAGAATATGACATTATGTGCATTGGGAATCTCTATCTACATATCTGCAAGTATTGTTATTCAGATGCTTACTGTTGTATTTCGAAAATTAGAAGAATTAGAACGAAATGGAGCTTATGGAAAGAAACAGTTAGAACGTATCACAGTTTCATTCAGTATCTTTTTAAGTGTTGTTGGAGCATTTTCTTTTGGAATCATGCTGCGAGCAAATGGGATCTTAAAAGATCAAAAATGGACAACATATCTGATTACCGTTGGATGCCTTTGTTTTGGATCTTTATTACTGATCTTACTTGGAAAAGTTATTGATAAAAAAGGTATTGGAAATGGTATTACGGTTGTATTAATGATGAATATGATCACTTACATTCCAAATGATGTGCAGAGTTTATATTATGGATTTATGAAAAAACATCCTGCATGGATGTGGGTAGCAACAATTGCTGTTGTCATCATTCTGATCATTCTTGCGATTTTCATGAATGAGATAGAAAAAAGAATTAAATTACAGTACAGCAGTGCTCCTGTAGAAAGTGATTCTGTTAGAGAATCTTCTTATTTATCTATCAGCGGAAGATTGATCAGCGTTATGCCTGCGATCTTAACAAGTACCGTATTTCAGATGATCACATTGTTTTCAGCTTTTGGTGGCAGCAATATCAAATGGGTGCAGTATTTTAATATGTCAAACTGGTTCATGAAAAAACATCCAGAATATATGATTGGATTTGCAGTTTACCTGATCCTTATGATTGCATTTTCTTATTTTTATATTTCTATCACGTTTAATCCATATCAAATGGCTTTCAATTTAAAGAAAGAGGGCGTTGTGATCGAAAATGTAAGACCTGGAGAGGAAACGATCAAATATCTGAAAAAATCCGTGAATCAGATTGTATGGATCTGTATCGGGTTATTATTTGTACTGATCACAGTTCCAATGGCAATTACAGGATTATCTAATGTATCTTCTTTAAATTCTGGCGGAACAACACTGATCATTATTGTTGGAGCGATGTTAGAAACGGTTCGTTCATTCAAAGGAGAACGTTTAATTGTAAATTATCGCAAAAAATCCTGGCTCAGAAAGGAGAAAAAACATGTATCTTCCAAACGCAAAAAATCTTGCTAAATACTTTGTCACAATCGTTGCTGGAACAGCTTTATGTTCTGGATTTATAACAGTTGTCAGTTATGCAGCAAACTTTGTGATCTCAAAGATCTAAACAAAAACAGGTGGATTTTTCTACCTGTTTTTTATATGTGAAAAATCTTTTTTTTAAAAAAACTCATATTTGTAATGTAGATAAAATAAGAAAGGTGGAGAATGTATGAAAGTAAGTGAATTCCAGTACACAAATCCTCATTTAACAGAAATGGTATTTATGGAAAATCCTAATTTTGTAATGAACAAAGAAAAAATTGAAATAACAGAAAATATTCTTTCAAATATCAAAAAACTTGAAGGAAATCATGCAGTGATCAGTGTGTCTTTGGTATTAGGTGATCTTGACGATTTTGAAAATAATCAACCTTTTGCATTAAAATGCACCGTAGAAGCAGAATTTGAATGGAGTGAAAAGATACAAAATGGTGGGAAGATTGATGTTTTGTTAGAAAAAAATGCTCAGGCACTGCTGATCGGATATTTAAGGCCGATCGTTGCAAACATTACAAATGTTTCAAAATTCCCAGCATATAATCTGCCATTTATCAATCTAAACGAATAAGGAGAAGAATATGAATGCAAATAATGTTCCGATCATCGATCTGAAAAAAGAATCTTTGATCAATGCGTTTCAAAATTATATGGGAAAATCTTTTTCAAATGACAAGATGCTCCGTTTTTTGAGTGCTTATAATGCAACTCTGCTCGCAATGACAGCAACAAAAAAAGAGTTCACAAAAGAAGAAAAAGAAACCCTGTATGAATTTCATGACTGGTTCTTAGAAAAATATGGAGAAAAAACATATAAAGCCCGTATGAGAGAATGGGGACAGGAACCTTTGATCTTTCGATATACGGAAAATCTGTATATGCAGGATCGGGAAAAAGAACGAAAAAAACTGGTAGAGCAAGCCACTTCGGAAGAAATCAAAGAGGCTAAAAAATTCAGAGATCAGCTTTTACGGATTCATCAGGATAAAATTCTGAATTGTACGGATGATGTGAATTCTGATGTTGATGTTTACCATATGCCAGGTGCGTTTGCGGAATCAGAAGTAAAATTCATGAAATCATATTTTGGCGAAATCTGTCTGGAGGCATTGAAAAATAACGGAGCGATCGTTGTCAGAGTCCAAGGAAATGAAAAGAAAAATGATCAGTTGTTTGGAGTTTTTTGTACAAAAGGAAAATTCATATCTGTTTCCAAAGAAGCAATGCTAAACGCTCATTGTACAAGACCTGATGGAACACGAATGGAACCAGAAAAAGGACTAGTCTATACAACACTTGAAGAAGTATTAAGGAGGGAAAAGTAACAATGAATCAAAAAAGAAAATCAGAAGTCGATAAGATCTTACAGCTGCAGAAAAAAATTTCTCAGCTTTCTGATGATGAATTAAAAGCAAAAACAGAAGAATTTCGTAAAAAGCCAGTGAAAGATATTAAATTGGAAGCTTTTGCAGTCGTAAAAGAAGCTGCAAAACGTGTGATCGGGTTAGATGCTTTCCCAGTACAGTTAATGGGAGCTTTAGCATTATATGATGGAAAAGTCGTAGAAATGAAAACTGGAGAAGGTAAAACTCTGGTTTCGATCTTTCCTGCTTATGTCAGAGCATTAGAAGAAAAAGGTGTTCATATCGTAACGGTCAATGAATATCTGGCACAGCGTGATGCAGAATGGATGGGACAGGTATTAGAATTCCTTGGATTATCTGTTGGAGTTTCTTTAAATGATATGTCATCTATTGATAAAAGAAATGCTTATTCCTGTGATGTTACTTATGTAACAAATACAGAGATCGGATTTGATTATTTAAGAGGTTTTTTAGGAACAAAGACGCTGAGATCTGAAAATGCATTACATTACTGTATTATTGATGAAGTAGACTCCATTCTTATTGATGAAGCCAGGACTCCTTTGATCATTTCGGATGAAAATGAAGAGGGCGAACAGTTATTTATCTCTGCAAAAGTATTAGCTGAAAGATTAGTCAGAGGAACAGGAGAAACAGAATTAAGTAAGATCGATGCGATCAGTGGAATCTTACCAGATGAAGATGGAGATTATCTGATCAATGAAAAGGATAAAGCTGTGATCTTAACAGAGGATGGGGTATCAAAGATTGAAAAATATTTTGGAATTGATAATTATTCTGCCCCGGAAAATGTAAAATATCAGCATCATGTTGTAACAGCGATCAAAGCAAAAGAACTGATGCATAAAGATAAGGATTACATTGTCGATCGTGGAACGATCCAGATCGTTGATGAGTTTACAGGACGTATCTTACAGGATCGTAGATATTCTGATGGTTTGCATGAAGCGATTGAAGCAAAAGAAGGCGTTGAGGTACAGGACCAGACAAAAACAGCTGCAAAGATCACTTATCAGAGTCTCTTTAATCTGTATGACAGGAAAGCTGGTATGAGTGGAACTGTTTACAAAGATCGGAAAGAATTTAAAGAGATCTATCATTTAAAAGTTGAACAGATTCCTACAAACAAACCTGTGATCAGAGTTGATCATAATGATCAGATTTACGCTACAAAGAAAGCAAAAGAAAATGCGATCATTGAACGAGTCAAAGGAATTCATGAATTGCACCGACCAGTTTTGATTGGTACAACAAGCGTACAGATGTCTGAACGAATCAGTGATCTATTAACAAAAGAAGGACTTGCTCATGAAGTTTTAAATGCAAAAAATCATTTAAAAGAAGCTGAGATCATTGCAAAAGCCGGACAGATTGATGCGATCACTGTTGCAACGAATATGGCAGGACGTGGAACTGATATTTTACTTGGAGATGGAGTCGCTGATCTTGGTGGCCTATATGTAATTGGATGTGGAAAGCATGAAGCCAGACGTATTGATGATCAGCTTCGCGGTAGAGCTGGAAGACAGGGAGATCCTGGGGAAAGTATGTTCTTCGTTTCCTTAGAAGATGATTTTATGAAACAGTATGGAAACAGTGAACTTTCTTCTAAAATCTTAGAAAATGAAACAGAAGAATTAAATAATAAGACCATGCAAAACCATGTGTTAAAAACACAGAAGAAAATTGAACAGAACTACTATGGAATTCGAAAAAATCTGTTTGATTATGACAAGATCGACAATCTTCAGTTTGAAGCTGTGATTGATGCAAAATCAAAAGTTTTAAATCAGTTTTCTGTTGCAGGACTGTTTTATCAGATCATTGACATGATGTGCAAATCGTTTGATTATGACAAGTTGGCAAAAAGATTACCTTTACAGGATCTTCATATCACAAAAGAAGATGTAGAACAGAAGAAAGCTGCCAGAAAATTAAAAGACTTCTTAAAAGGATCACTTGAGAATGACAATGAAGAAGGTATGATCACACAGAGATTAAAATCATGTTTGGCATATGCGATCATTTCTGAATGGACAGAACATATTCAGAAAGTAGAAGATCTGCAAAAAGTATCTCGTTATCAGGGATTAGGAAAAAATCCTCTTGATTATTACAAGATCCAAGGATACAGGTTATTCGAGGAGACGATCAATGAAATGAAATACAAAGCAGTGGAGACATATTTTGCTTTCTAAGTGTTGGAGTTATGGGATTCATCTTTTTCCTTTTATAGGAACGATGAGTCCTTTTTTATTGATCTAAGTAGAATACCCCGTCCATAATGAAAGTTGGACGGGGATGAATGCGGTCTTCCTTTGAAGTGTGAGAATCTTATATGTGAAAAATAAATTTTAAAAATTCTCTCATATTTGTAGAAAAAGAAAAAATCAATAGGAAAAGGAGAAATGTGCGCATGAGTAAAATGTTAAATATTGCGTTAGTTGATGTAGACGGCCCATTGCATATGCCTGCATATTGTATGGATTGGTCAACTTTATCAGAAGAAGAATGCTCGAACATCCTTCATGCAATGAATTTTCATCATCCAACAGAAGAAGAGGCCTACAATGCGATTAATACCTTACTTGCATACCTATATTATGAAAACAAAGCAGGAACTTTTGTTGATGTCAGTGTAATGAATAACCAAAAACCGAAGAACACAAAGGAGGAAGAGAAATGAAAGTATTTTTGGGAGGGACATGTTCTGGATGGCAATGGCGAAACAAATTTCAGAAAATGCTTAAATGTGATTATTACAATCCAATGACTCACGGTTGGAATGAAAAAGATCGGCAGAAAGAAGTTTATGAAAGAAAAACTGCTGATTATGTTGTATATGGCATTACGAAAGGAATTAAAGGAGTCTATTCCATAGCAGAATTGATCGACGATGCAAACAAACGTCCAGAAAAAACAATCTTCTTAAATTTATATGATGGAGATGCTATTGTACACGACCTCAAAGCCGTTGAAAATTTGTGTAAAGACAATGGTATCGCAAAAGTTTTCACAGGAAAGAATGCAATGCAAGAAGCTGCAGATTTTCTTAATTCGATGAATGCAAAGTTAAATAAAAAATGAGAATGTTCTTATGGAAGTATCAATAAGAAGTAATTTAAAAGAATATTTGAATCATCATCCCATAGCAGATCAACTATTTATGAAATTATACAATATTGGAGAACTTTATCTAATTGGTGGAGTTCTAAGAGAATTCTTGGAAACAGGTGATATTGAAAATGTAAGAGATATTGATCTTGTAATCAGCACAAAAAAAGTTGGTCAGTTTCATGAAATCTGTGCAAAATATCATACCAAAAAGAATTCTTTTGGCGGATATAAAATTAACTGCGATGGCATTACAATCGATGTATGGAATATTGAAAACACATGGGCATATAAGAAAAATATCATCAAATGTTTTGAAGAAGACTACTTCAAAAATCTACCTTATACGGTATTTTACAATCTTGATTCTTTGATTTACGATGTAAAAAATGACGTATGGTATGACTATCTTTACAAAAAAGCAAAAGAAAGTAACATCTTGGATATTGTATTGGAAAAAAATCCTCATATTGATCTGAATATTTTGAGAGGAATGATCTTTCAGAACAGATATCATATGAAGTATTCTGAACGACTTAAAAAACTGATTTGTGAGCGTTGCAAAAATGAGAAAGAATATGAAAAAATACTGTATTCTATTGAACTCAAACGATATAAAAAAGAGATTTTGTCTTTGAAGGATATTGAAGAACAGTTGTATTATATTCTCTCAGAAAACGTAGATGAATAATTACAAAATCTTTCATCTTTCATATTTAAGATGTAACTTAAATGACGATTGAGAGAAAGGAGATGTTAGACATGTATTTTGTATGCAATCTTACCCCTACGACTTCCTTCTAGTTGTATGATCACAAGAAATGTATTATAATATAGAAGGAAGGGAAACTAATGGGAAATGATCTAAATAATGCCATGGATAGTACTGAAGGTAATAATCAGTACGATGAAGCTGCAAAAAGGATCCTTGGAAACAAAGAGGTTCTGTCTCATATTCTGACCAATACGGTAGATGAATATAAGAAAATGAAACCAGAAGATGTCATTCCTTTGATCGAGAGCGATCCATACATCAGTATTGTCCCTGTGGAACCAGGATTAACAAATGCGGAAAAGACCGTAAATGGAGAAAGGATCGTTGGCTTCAATACAGAAAATTCAGAAAGATATGAGGGATTGATCCGATTTGATGTTATATTTTATGTTTTGACAAAAGATGGAAAAAATAAGATTATCATCAATGTGGAGGCTCAGCGAAATGAGAATACCGCATATCCACTTTTGAATCGAGCAATCTTTTATGACTGCCGAGTGCTTGCTTCACAGAAAGAACGCGAATTTTCAAAATCGAACTATCAGGATATCAAGAGAACCTACAGTATCTGGATCTGTATGAATACCGGAGAAAATTGTATGAATCATATTCATCTGGTCAATGATAATATCATTGGAAACCATCATTGGAAGGGAGATATCGATATTTTTAATCTGATCATGATCGGAGTTAATGACAGTTGTGTCCCGGAAGCAGATGAAAGTAAATTTTACAGATTCCTGTGTGCATTGTTTGCCGATCCAGAAAAAGTGCCTTTCCAAGAAAAGAAAGATATTCTGAATCAGGAATATAATGTATGGACTCCAGAAATCAGAAAGGAAGTGGAGACTATGTGTAATTTATCACAGACAATTGCAGAGAGAGCTGAAATTAAAGGTTTTGATAAGGGATTTAACAAAGGAACTATTGAAACTTTAGTTGCACTTGTTAAAAAAAATCGACTTTCTATCACAGATGCAGCTGAAGAAGCAAATATGACGGAAGAAGAGTTCAAGAAATATCTGTCATAAGAAAACAAAATACAAAACTACAAATCAAAGCAGGGAAGGTTCAATTCTTCTCTGTTTTTTTATTTTTCCTGTCATCTCTCATATTTATCATATAAAAACATATGACGAAGAGAGAAAAAGGAGGTTTTGCTATGGCAGCAATTCAATTCGCAACAAATAGTTTACCATTTCATTTATTTCAGGATTATATGAACCTGACAGTTACATTTTTAAAATATTCCAATAACTATGAAAATCAAAAAGATGATTTTTTGATCCAATATGCAAGAGAAGATGATGCTTATTATGCAGTTCAGTTGATCAAAGCATTAGAAATCGGTCCATCCGGTCCTTTAAAATCTATTTTCACTGATTATTGGAATTACATGTGCCAGTTTGGGATTGCAGAAAATACCGAACATTATTTTGGTGGACTTTGCATGAATGGAAATGAACTGATTGAAAAATATCGTAACCAGGATGGCAGCAGAAATGAGTTTGTTTATAAACTTGTCATGGCTTATGTCGAATGGAAGGGGTATGAAATGAATCAGAAAAGTGTTGTTGCAGCATAATTTGGGAGAACAGACAGGAATTGATCTTGTCTGTTTTTTATATGTGAAAAAGCGGAAAAATCAAATCCCTCATATTTGTATTAGAAAGTAAAAAAACAAAACTATAAGAATTGGTGGAGGAAATAATGAAACGATCAGAAACTATCATCATTGAAAATGTACTATATCAGGATCTTTTTGGCGCTAATCCATCTCTTGCAAAAGAATATGGAACAACAGAGGTGACCATTCAAAGAAAGAAGCAGAAAAGAGAACTTGTAGATTTCATGAGCTATGATCCTCGAAAAGATATTTTTCGATGCTATGAGATCAAGGTTAGCATGAATGATTTTCATAGCAAAGCTGCAAAGTCATGGTATGGAAATTACAATTACTTGGTTTTGTCGAGAGAACTATACATGCAGCAGTCATTAGAAGAATGGAAAGAACAGGTTCCGAAACATGTTGGAATCATTTTTGTTAACGTAGATGCGGAATACAAACACAAGAAAGTGGTAAAACGTCCAGAATACATAGATATTCCAAAAGAAGAAAAAGAACTTCTAAAACGAAGTCTGATTCGAACATTGTTCTACCAAAATGACAAGAATCGAAAAAAGGAGTGATCAGTATGGACAAGAAAGAATCATTAGAGTTTTTGCAGCAATGTATAGATGAAGTTAAAAATTGGACGCCAGAAGATAAAGAAAGAGCTAAACAACTCTTTGAAGAGATGGATCTTGAAAATGTAAAATCAGGATCTCAAAATCCATCCGATGGATATTTTGAATTCATTTTGCCAAATGGAGAAACAACACTATAAGAAAAATATAGAAAGATGAGTAGATGTGCTGTAATCTGCTCGTTTTTTATAGGAACAACTTTTTTTCTCAAATCTTGCATATTTGAAATGAGAACAAATATACAAGGAGAAAAAGAAAATGGTTAAGAATGCGAATTTACACAAAGCGAAAAATGCGAAAAATGATGAATTTTATACCCAATTAACTGACGTAGCAAAAGAACTGATGCATTATAAAAAGCATTTCAAAGATAAGATTGTATTTTGCAATTGTGATGATCCAACGTGGTCTGCATTTTGGAAGTATTTTCATTTAAACTTTGCAGAGCTTGGTTTGAAGAAGTTGATCTCTACTCATTATGACAGGGAAGAAGCAACGTATAAGATGGAATATACAGGTGGAGATGATAATGATATTGAAGCTGGAGTAAAGACACCATTAGAGGGTAATGGAGATTTCAGGAATCAGGAATGTCTGGATCTGTTGGATGAGTGTGATATTGTGGTCACGAACCCACCATTCAGCCTGTTCAGAGAATATGTTGCTGTGTTAATGGAACATGAGAAGAAGTTTTTGATTATCGGAAATAAAAATGCGATTACATACAAAGAGTTCTTTCCATTACTCAAAGATGATGAAGTCTGGATTGGCTGTACAAATGTAAAAGAGTTTTTGCAGCCTGACGGCAGTATTAAGAAATTCGGCAATATTGGATGGTTTACCAATCTTGATGTGGCAAAACGTCATGAAAAGCTGATTTTGTGGAAGAATTATACACCGAAAGAATATCCGACATATGATAACTATGATAGTATCAATGTGAACAAAGTAAGTGATATTCCGTGTGATTATAATGGCGTTATGGGTGTGCCGATTACGTTTATGGATAAGTATAATCCTGAACAGTTTGAAATTGTAGGATTATTGCAGTCAAGTACAAATGAACAGGCAGGTATCCCTAATTTACGTTATTATAATGATTTTAAAGAAATGAGACAAGATATGTCTTTTACAGGAGCGTCAGGTGGAAAGGCTAATGGAAATCCAGTTATAAAAGAAAAACCAGTAAAAGGGAATTTCTTATATAATCCTATTACAAAAGAATATGTTCATTCTTTATATGCAAGAATTGTTATTCGTAGGAAAGTGGGTGCTTAATATGTCATTAATTATTCATACTGTTGTACCAGATGGTATCGTAGTTAGTGCTGATACAAGAACGACTTTTAAAGATAAAGACGGACACATTCGTTATGCTGATTCAGCTGAGAAAATCATTCCATTTCCAAACTATATTGTTGTATCACATTGCGGCGATTCTAAAGTAACTGATAATTTAACAGTAACTCAATTTTTATATGATTTAAGAAAATTATATGGAAATAAAGCTACTATTTCAGAATTACCATTAAAAATACTTAATGAATATATAAAACGTGGTGGAAAAGGGGACACCATATTTAAAGTCAGTGGATATTATGAATGTATGTTTGCAAGTACATATACAATATCAACGTCCAATTCTACTATTGTTTTATCTGTGAACCCTAATGAGTTTGGGGCATCATATGATGGAATTACTAATATTGCACATGCCATTATGAGTTCTGGCATCAAATATAAAAATTTATCTATAAAGGATGCTGTTATATTAACACAGGTTTGCATTAATACTAATATTACAGTTTTTAACTACCATTCAGAGCAATCTATTGGTGGTCATTGTGAAACTTATATTATAGATATGCTTCATGGTGATGTTGGATGGATTCAAACAGATGGAATTATTATCCCTGATAAAAATGTACCAAAGGAGAATTGAAGAATGAATATTATAAAAATAAATAATGTTCAGCCGTTGAACAATGATTTTAGACAACGTACAAATGAAGATATTGTTCAAAATGATTTGAATTTTGACGTCAATGTTTCAGATGAATGTCCCATATGCCATTTTGGAATTGATATGTCGAATGATAAATGGATAAATTTTCATGATATAAGCTCAAAAACTCAAGAAAAATTTAACATCATATCTGTGCATTGTTGCCCTCATTGTCATAATGGTTTTGTAGTTATACACCACATAAAAGTAAATGAAAATGTATGTATTGAAAAATCACAATCAGTATATCCCGCAACAGCACCTAATTTACAAATTGATGAAGACATTCGACAAATTTCACCTGAATTTTATGAAATTTATAATCAATGCTTGATTGCTAAAAAAAACAATCTTAATCATATATATGGCATGGGCTTTCGCAAGGCGTTAGAAAAATTAGTGAAAGATTATTCCATCTATAGTCATCGTGAAGATGAAAAATGGATTAGAACTAATAGAAAAGCTACTTTGCACAAATGTATTGAAAAATATTTCAAGGATTCTGATGCAAAAACTGCATTAATGGCTTGCAAATGGATTGGAAATAATGAGACACATTATGAAAATTGCAATACAGATGAAGATTTAGAATTATTTGAGGGTTTGATTGAAGATGTTTTATATTATATTCATCGTGAGATTAGGAATAAAAAAGCTGAATCTATCAACGATATGAAAGGAACTAAACAATTATGAAAATAACACCAATTCAGGTCACAATATCTGACCTTACAAAGAATTACAAAGATGATGGAGACGGCGGTGTATTTGGCTATGATGACCGTCTTACGATTAGAAGTGCATATCAAAGAGAATTTGTTTATACTCCCAAACAGAGAGATTTAGTTATTGACTCTGTAATGAAAAGTAGACCTCTTAATGTTATGTATTGGTCAAAAACCGGAAATGATACATATGGGGTGCTTGATGGGCAGCAGCGAACTATTTCAATAGCTCAGTATGTGAATAAAGATTTTCCTATCAAAGTTAATGGAAACGATAAGTTCTTTCAGAATCTTACTGATACAGAACGTGATCAGATCCTTAATTATGAATTGACTGTTTATATCTGCGAGGGAACAGAAGAAGAAAAATTGGAATGGTTCAAAATTATCAACATTGCAGGCGAAACATTGACAAATCAAGAACTGTTAAATGCAACGTATACTGGCCCATGGCTTGCAGATGCAAAGAACTATTTTTCAAAGAGAAACTGCGTTGCGGGACAAATGGCAGATGGATATATCAAAGGGAATCCGATCAGACAGGATTATCTTGAAAAGGTATTATCATGGATTGCTGACAGAGATGATCTGGAATCAGGACAGATGTATATGGCAATTCATCAGCATGATGCAGATGCAAACGATCTTTGGCTTTATTTTCAAATGGTTATCAATTGGTCCAAAATGCTGTTCCCAAAATCACGTAAAGGAATGACGAATGTGCAGGAATGGGGCTTGCTATACAACAAGTATCATAATAAACAATATAATAGCAATACGCTCGAAGCTGATGTTCAGAGACTTCTTATGGATGATGATGTAACGAAAAATGCAGGTATCATTCCATACATATTATCTGATCGCACAAAACATGATGAAAAATTCCTTTCCATTCGTTCATTTTCAGAAGCGCAGAAACGCAGAGCATATGAAAAACAAGGACATAAATGCCCATGTTGTGTAAAGAATGGAATTGATAAGGAATATGCCTATAATGAAATGCAGGGAGATCATATCATCCCATGGAGTCAGGGTGGCAGAACAATTGATAGTAATTTACAGATGCTTTGTCAGAAATGTAATAATGACAAGAGTAATCATTAATTAATATGAAAGGAAAAACAATTCATGGAAATAGATAAGATAACAAATGATTTCAATCATCTATTCGAGCAGAATTCGAGCAGGATTTTAATTATTGCAGTTTCCATTATCTTGCTTCTAACTGTGGTAAATATCATTCGATATATTCTGAGATGTCCATTTGAGTATCCATATTTTGTACATAATTTTGATGTAAGCGGTAAAAGAAATCCTGAGATGAATGATCTAATCGATCAATATCTAAATAATGGATATTTTTCTGCAATAGAAAAACATTATCAGAAAGTGCAAAAATGGAGAAACGAATGTGAAATAAGAATACAAAAATCATTCTTAAAAAACTATCGAATGAAACAGTATAATGACGTCATCGATGATGAACATATGTATCAATTTGCTGCAACGCGTAATCAAACACGATACAAACAAGTCAATTACAAAAAATTACCATATACAGTAAAAACGGAATGCTTAAATTTTTCCTGTAATTTTAATTATTTAAATACTAGATATCAAAAATTAAGAAGAATAGGTCATTCTTGTACATTAAAACAATATCATTCAAAAAATCAACGAAAGCTCATGACCAGAGAATTAAGAGAGCGGATCATGAGACGTGATAATTATACTTGCAAAATCTGTGGTAAATATATGCCTGATGAAGTTGGATTACATATCGATCATATTATTCCAGTATCAAAAGGTGGCAAAAGTATTGAACAGAATCTGCAGGTATTGTGTTCCAAATGTAATGGGCATAAATCTAATAAGTCAACCAACTCGGATATTGAATAACCGAGGATCCTCGCATTTTATCCTGAAAGCAAGAATTAGTCAATTAACTCATGACTAAAGCCGCGAGTCTCCGAAATGAAAGAAAAACAGATAGGGATTTCTTATCTGCTTTTAAATTCTTATATATGAAGAAGAAAGAAGAAGTGAGTAGATACATTGATATCTGCTCGTTTTTTTATATATGAAAAACTTTTTCTCCAAAATCTCTCATATTTGATATGTAGAAAAAATAAAGCGAAAGGAGAAAAAGACATGGAAAAGAAAAATCATGCTGTCGCATATGTAGATGGAAGTTACTCGAACAATACTGCCGGATATGGTGTTGTGTTCTTTTATGAAGATGCAAAAGAACCAGAATATTTTAGTGGACGATGTAAAAATGCTTCTATGAACAATGTTTCTGGAGAAATTGAAGCGTCTCTCTTTGCAGTAAATAAAGCTTTGGAATATGGATGCTCTTCGATTGATATCTGTTATGATTACACAGGAATTGAATATTGGGCAACCGGAGTATGGAGAGCAAAGAAAAAAGAAACAATGGCATATCGTGATCAGATGAATTTTTTCAAAGGAATGATCGATATTCAATTTCATCATGTGGAAGCACATACTGGAGATCGATGGAATGAAAAAGCAGATGATCTGGCGATCAATGCTGTTCTTGGAAAGAAAGAAGAAAAGATCCAGGAAGTTGACACATATGATGCAAAAGATCGTGGAATCAAACCGGAATGTTCTGCTGCTATTCGAAGATTTTATCAAAAAAAAGATCATAAATTTAAAGATTTTATGCAGTTGAAGGTTGGTGGAATCGATCGGTTTTCTCGATTAAAAGAAGAAGATCTGGAAGATATGATCCTATCTGAAATGAAAGAGACCATTGAAAAAGGAATTCATGATCCATCAAGCTACAATAATGTTTTGAAATGGATGCTGCGAGGATTGTCATTGGATGATGCGATACATAAGGTCAATGTAGATTATGAGATTGCATCAAACTGTACTTATTATTAGGAAGGAATCTTTATGAAACAGGAAAAAGAACAGGGACTGTGCTCATCAGAAGTGCAGTCGCAAAGAGAAAAATTTGGAACCAATAAATTGCCAGAGCCAGAATTACAAACAACTTTAGATTTTGTAAAGGATGCTTTGTTTTCTGATAAGATTGTCATCTTGTTAATGGTCATGGCTCTGATCCAGTTATTTTTAGCGATCACTGGATTTGGCGCATTTTCAGAACCAGTTATGATCGCAGTTGTATTAGGAATCATTACTGTTATTGGAGTAAAAACAGGAAAAGGCGTTCAGGAAGCGAACCGAAAATTAAAGGAAAAATCATCTTTAAAATATTGCAATGTTATTCGTGATGGAAAGGTTCAGACGATCAATAAAGATGATATCGTGGTTGGTGATCTTGTCTGTATCGAATTAGGACAGGATATTTACGCAGATGGATATATTGTAGATGGCGAAGTATCAGTTAGTAATGCTGCGATCAATGGAGAAACCATTGAGATCCATAAAAAGCCGATCAAAGGTTATATTCCAGAAAAGATCACATCAGATTCTTATAACAATGAAAATTGCTTATTTGCAGGAACAACTGTGATGGAAGGCAGTGGAAAAATGATCGTCACGACAGTTGGAATTGACACAGTAAATGGAAAAACGCTGGTTGATTCTCAAACATTAGAAGCTCCAGAAACAGCACTAACGATTGCATTAAATAAATTAAGTGATTTTATTACTCGCTGGGGATCCATTGCTGCATTTGTAGCATTTGCATTAATGGTTGTAATTGAAGTCATTGGCGGTGGATATCAGAACCAGGAATGGATGATGATCTTTAAAGATATTGTTGAAAAAGCAAGTGTTGCTTTAACGATCATCGTTGCTGCAGTTCCAGAAGGATTACCAATGATTGTCAAATTAGTAACTCAGCAGAATGTTGTGAATATGGAAAAAGCAAATATTCTTGCAGTCAATCCAAATAAGATCCCAGAAATGGCATATTTAAATCTTGTTTGTACCGATAAAACTGGAACATTAACAACTGGAATTATGACTCCAGAGATCATTTCTGGAGATGCTTTTCAGGAAAATCTTGTTTTAAACAATGAGGCTGTTTTCGATAAAGACGGGAATATCACTGGTGGAAATTCCATTGATCGAGCCATGTTGTCTATTCTTTTATTAAAAGATAAGATGAAAGTTTACGATGAAGCAATGAAGAAAGAAATTGTTGCCAGACAGCCATTTAGCAGTAAATTAAAATTTTCTGGTGTCTCAGTCAAAGAAAATGATGTCGTTTTTTCTTATTATAAAGGAGCTCCAGAAAGAATCTTAGAACACTGTACCAAATATATCGATCCAGTTGGCGGAGATATCATGGATTTGGATGTGATCAGAAGATCAGAAATTCAACAGCAGTTATCAGAAGCCAATCATAAAGCAATTCGCTGTGTTGCTTTTGCAAGAAAAAATGGTCAGCTTGAAAAAGATATTTTACCAGATGATATGGTGTTTGAAGGCTTTGTTGGAGTCAGAGATCCTTTAAGAGAAGGTGTAAAAGAAGCTGTTCAGACAGCAAAAGAAGCTGGTATTCAGGTCATTGAAATGACAGGAGATGCATTAGAAACAGCTATTGCGATCGCAAGAGAAGCTGGTATTTATGAAGATGGAGATATTGCATTAACAGACCAGGAATTTTCTGAAATGAAAGATGATAAGATCAAAGATATTCTCCCAAGACTAAAAGTGATTGCACGATGTGCTCCAAGCACAAAGCTTCGATTAGTCACTTTAGCACAGGAAACAGGAATGTCTGTTGCAATGACTGGAGACGGAACCAATGATTCTCCTGCATTAGCAAGAGCAGATGTTGGATTTGCTATGAATTCCGGAACAGATGTTGCAAAAGCAGCTGGAGATATCATTTTAACAGATGATAATTTTACATCGATCATTCGTGGCATTAAATTAGGAAGAACATTTATGCATAACATTAATATGTTCCTTGATTTTCAGTTACCGATCAATATTTCCTTGTTACTGCTGAATCTGGTATTCCCATTCTTTAGTACAGGAGCCTTTTTAACATCAGCACTGATTCTGATCATTAATATCATCATGGATTCTTTAAACTCCTTAAGTTTTGGATCTGAACCAGAAAAAGAAGAGTACATGAAAGAAAAACCATTTGTAAAAGGAACCGGATTATTTGATAAACAGTCAAAATTAAGAATCGGAACGGCAACAACATCTTTCATCCTTGCTTACATTATTTTAATGTTTCCATGTGCAACCATGTTCCATGGAGAAGCAGAACAGCTAACTGCACGTTTTGTCTTATTATGTTTTATGGCTGTAATGAACGGATTCTGTGTACGTGTTGAAGGAGCTAATTTATTGAAAGGAATCACAAAAAATAAATTATTCCCTGCGATCGCTTTTGGAATCTTAGCAGGTGCAGTGATCATTGCACAGCTTTTATATGGATTATTAGGACTTGCCCCATTAAATGAAATGCAGTGGTTAGTGATCATTGTATTATCTATGATCATCATTCCGATTGATCTTGCAAGAAAACGTATTGCGTCAAAATAAGAAAGGATGGTTTCATGAAATTAGTAAGAATATTGTTCTTAATTTTCATTAGTGGGTATTATTCAAAAATTTTGTTTCAAGTGATCAATAATCAAGCGACCTATGATAATTTAAAAGCGTTTACGATTGGTGCTATTATCAGCTTTTTTGTAGCAACATTCTTACAAATATCATTTTATCTTAAGAAAGGAGAAGCAGGGGAGTAATTCTCTCCTCTGCTAACATATTTATGAGTCGAAGTGCACAAGTAACAGTTATGAAGACAATGAAAGTCTTTATGCTGATCTTTGAAATTTACTTTATGTATTTATTGATCACAGGAGCATATCCAGAAGGCTCGTTAAAGCTGATCGTTGGAATTACTATCGGACTTAGCTTATTTCGAATGATCAAAGAAATGTCTCAGCCAATGCCATATTCGGAAAAAGCGATCAAAGAAAGATATGGAAATGCCAAAAATGCTCTCTTCTATGATGACTATTATGGATCAGTAAATTATTATACAACCGATCAGAAGTTTCATGGCAAGGTAGAAGTGTCTCTTGCAAGAGGCCCGATCTATGGAAAAGATGAAGATACCACTTTTGAATGCGAATATGCAGATGAAGTAGAAGATAAATTCAAAGAACTGGTAGAACATTGGAAAGAAGTAGAAGCAAATTACTTAAAAGCAAACAAAAAATAATCATCTTCTTTTTCATCTCTCATATTTGGTATGAAAAAAATGAAGAATAGAGAAAAAAGGAGAATTAACATGAATGTATCATGTAAAAATTGCAGATTTGCAGGAATCAATGGGGAACAGAAGATCGTTTGTCCAAATGAAGAGTTATGTGTAAAAAAGCCAATCACTCAGGAAGAACGCAGGAAAGATGTTCCATTATATCAGAGAGCCTGCTATGTGCCATTATAAGATCAGAGATTTCTCTGGTCTTTTTTTTATCATTTGCAAAATCTTTCATATTTAAAATGTAACAAAGATGACGATATAGAGAAAAAGGAGAAATTATGAGTAAAGAAAATATCTTAGAAGTTAAGGAATCAGAAGTATTCAAAGATCTGATCATTGAAATCAAAAATGAGATGCATGAAAAATATGTAGAAACACAGAATTCGAACATTTCTTTTGAAGATTTTGTGGAGAATTTTTATTTCTATGTAGGTTATGTTCTAAGAAAGAAGATAGCTTGTGCCGGTCAGATGTTAATGGATCATGGGATGCCATTTCCAGAAGCAAAAAACACTTTGTTTGATCTTTTAACAAAAGATGATGCAGAAATTCTTGCTGTTTCTAATTCAATCTTTCCAGGAAGTAAAAAATATGTTGTCGGTTGTTGCCGGTAAAGCTTTGTAAAAGGAGAAAAGTTATGAATAACAATAAAAAGTATTTTCCTGTTTACAAAGGAACATTGGCTGATGCAAGGAAAGAACTGAGTATAGATCTTTATCTTGATTCGAAACAATGGAATCTTGCATGCAAAACAGCGATCGAATATATCCTTGATCGGAATAGAACAACCAATTTAAAACAAGCTGTAAAAGAGCTTCTTGATGATTTTGGAGAAGATCGAGTTGTATTTATGATCGCAAATACAGTTCAGTATTATACCTATGAAGATTGGTTTTCGAAAGAAAATGAAAAATGGGCAGGAGAAATCGATATTCCAGAAAATTTCAATCGAGGAATCGATATTAATTCTCGTTACATTATTGATGGAGATGTATCGATTTTAAACGAAGTCGTGAATGAATTAAGAGCTATGATCTAAGAAAAAGGAGAAAAAATTATGAATCAGATTCAGGTGACATGTGACAAGGAATGTATTTACTGCAATGACGGTTTTTGTGAATGTGATCAGCATTTATTGGATATTGCAGAAGAATTCCTAAGATTAAAAAGAGGAGAAGAAGTTGAACATTTAAAGGAAAGAGAATCTATTGGTGCAGCAAGTATGGAAGATTGTTCTAAATATGAATGGGATTTTCTTCATGAGTCTATTTGGATCAATCCGTGGAAAGTGCTTTCTAAAGAAGAATGTGATCCAGAACTTGGAAGAAAAATTATAAAACTGTTCCATAGAGAAAACGGATACGTGTGCTTTGAGCTTATGCGTAACAGGAATAATGAAATAGAAGCAGAAGATGTTCTACTTAATCGAGCTTTATGTAACGCTGATAAAAACGCATCTAAATACCCTAAATGGACAGAATTTCCAGAAGAAGTTTTACAATGCATTTCTGATGAACCTTTTGTAATGCATGTTTTGGATAATGATGAAATATCAGCGATCGATCTCATGAAAATGAAGGATCTTTTGAAAAAATATCCGATATTAAAAGATGTGTTTTCATTAAATGAAGAAGACCGATCTTTGGAGATTTACTCAGAAGCGATGTGCAAGATTCGTTGGGATATGCATCCTATTTATGGGCAAAATGACTGTGTAAAAGATCAAAAAAGAGATTTGATAGAAAAGTTCATTGTTGATGGCATTGAAAATGCTATCAGCTACTATAATACCTATATCTATGATGGATGTAATGGTTATCATTTTGCAAAAGATTATCCTCAATTCACAAAATATGGCTTGGTTTATGGATGTTCTGAAAATGCAAAATTAGAAAAGCAGAAAAGAATTTCGAAAAACTGTGATGCAATTCGTTTCTTAACTGTTGAAGAAAATATTTCTGATTACGAAGCTCAGGAAATCATTCTGAATTTTGTAAAACGAACAGATCCGGACCATATTTCTGATAAGAGTAATATTGAAAGTGTTCATGAAGATATTAAAAACTATGCTCATCGTATTTTCTTACATGAGACACTCGAAAAAGAGTAAAAAAAGAGAGTCCGATTGGGACTCTTTTTTCTTTTTTGGCTTCTACAAAATATATATCAAACAAAACCAAGAGTTGTAGAAACCGTCCATGCAAATTCAATTTATGCTTCTTTTGTATTATACAGAAAGTATGTTCGAACTGCAAGTATTTTTTATAAAATCTTCCATCACTCATATTTAACATGTAAACAAATAATGACGATTTAGAGAAAGGAGAAAAACTAAATACTATGCTTTCAAGGGTTTGAGAGTAGTGTAATTTCAAATGAAAATATAATTTAAAAGAAAAGGAGAAAAAATTAATGAGTTGGATCAGTGGAGAATTTGTTATAAAATATACGGGCGAAAACCCAGTGGCTTGCCTCCTGGATGAATCCAAAATTTAAAAAAGAAGGAAGTCTCATTTTCTTATATATGAAAAAATTTCCTGTACAGATATCTCATATTTATCATAAGGAGACAATAATCAGAAAGGAGAAGCCATGGCAAAACGAAAGAAACATCAGATAACAGAATATGAAAAATGTCTGCGGGAATATCACAAAGCTTCTCCAAGACATGTGATCGTTCTGGAAACAGATCTTCTGGAAGATGAGAAACGACATCTGTTTCATCAGGCAGATTTGCTCCGTCAGTGTGGTAATGAACTGCTAGGGATCATGAAACGACATCTGGATCAGTTACTGCGAACAAAGAAATACCGTGGCTTACGAAAAAGTTACGGGAAGATCAGCAAAAGTATCAAAAATCTACAGCAGATCAAGAAACTGTCAAATGTGCAGAAACGACATCTAAAAGATCTGCAGAAAGATCTACGAACGGTCGGTAATCAGATGAAGGAAATACAGGAAACATATCATGTTACATGGGAGTACTGCAGAAATACAATGAAGACTCTGCGTTTAAAGTATGAGCAAACAAGTGTAATTGCTCTTTCCCGTGCGGAAGATATCTGGACTGCCGTATCAAAGGTTCTGTATTCGGATGGAGACAGACTCCATTTTAAGAAACGTGGAGATCTTCCAGAACTACGAGCAAAGCAGATCCATCGTGGAATCGTTGGTTCTATGAAAAATGGATCCTTAGGATTCCATTATGGAAAACTGACTTTTCCAGTAAAGCGAAAGGAAAAAGATTTCTGGCTGATGGATGAACTGGAAGCGGTGGAAGCTTATCTAAAAAATCCGGGCTTTCATGATGCTTATGCCATTGACCGAATGCAACATGGAGAGATCGTTAGTACTTATCGCCCCTGCTATGCTTCGATCGTATGTAAAACGATCCGCGGAAAGCTCCGGGTGTATCTGCATCTGACAGTAGAAGGGTTTCCATTCCCAAAAAGAACAAAAGACGGAGTGATCAAACATCTCTGTGGAGATGGGATCGTAGGATGTGATATCGGGACACAGACCATCGCGTATACTTCTGATCATGTCGTTGGACTGGAAAACCTTGCAGAGCGTGGCAATTCGATCCGGTGTGTGGAGCGTCAACAACGTCTGGTCCAACGGGCAATGGATCGTTCCAGAAGAGCCATGAATCCAGACAATTACAATGCGGATGGCACGATCCGAAAAGGAAAGAAAGCCTGGACCAAATCGAAACGATACCAGAAGTTACAGTTAAGATATCGGGAATTGTGTCGTGTATCTGCAGAAAACCGGAAACTTGCGATCCATGAACAGGTCCATAAGATGCGGAGTCTTGGTGATGTCTTTGTCACAGAAGCAAAGAATGCGAAAAAATTACAGAAACGGGCAAATCCAGAAGATCCAATGGATAAGAATGGAAAGCCGAAACGGAAGAAACGCTTTGGCCGTTCCATCAAGAACCGCTGTCCAGGATATTTTCAGGCAAAGGTACAGCAATTATTTGAATCGACTGGCGGAACCTATATCGAGGTTCCACCGGATTACCGGGCTAGTCAGTATGACCATACCGCAGATGACTACATCAAGAAGAAACTATCACAGAGAATGTACAATCTAAAGGATGGAACGAAAGTACAACGGGACTGGTATTCCTCCTTCCTGTTGTATTGTATCGACCTGATCACAAAGACCATTGACCGGCAGAAATGCCTTGCAATTTTTGAAATTCAGTTAAACAAAGAACATGAATTGATCGAAGAGATCATTCGTTTGAAGAAACGCATTATGAATTCTGGCATCCGTGTTGCCGCTTAAAATATAAGATAGGGCAGGGCATCCGACTGTGTGTCCTTTGAGATAGAAAGTATCTTGAGAATACGCGACCGTTCAATTTATTTGAACAATTGTGGCCGTTGGGCTGCATATCCGTATTTACTGCTCCGGAGCAGATGTGTCAGCCAAAGTCTATGAACTTTGTTCGTAAGATGTACGTTGGTACTAGAATTCCATCAGTAGAAACCCATGGACTTGCCCGTGGGTTCAGTCAGCAGAATAATATCCAGAAGCTTTCAGACGAAATTTGTCAGGAAAATCTGAAACAGAAAGAAAAACTTCCTGTTCGATATCTCGTTGGATATTGCGAACATATTGGATAATTTTTTATATATGAAAAATTGTATTCAAAATAAATGTCATATTTAAAGGAGAAAAACTTATGAAAACAGAAATTTTTAGCTTTAACGAACTTAATGTGGACGGAAATGGGGATTATGTGCAGATCGTTATTCAGGTTACTGGATCTGATTTCGATTATTCCTCCATATTAGATTACATCCGAGCTCTAAAACGGAAAACAGAATATGCTGATACAGATTATCTTGTAGATGAAACCTGTGAATGGCTTCGATCTAAAGGAAATGTGTGTACCCATATTCCGTTTTGTGTGGTTGAATTTTAAAAAAGGATAAAAATTATGACTATTGGAAACCGAATGAGAGAAATCAGAGGCAAACTTGGAATGACTCAGGCAGAACTTGCAGAAAAATTAGACATTGATGAAAAAAGATTATCTGATTATGAAAACGGAAATCTTGTTCCATCAAGCGTAATACAGGATCTTACAAGAATCAGTGGATTTTCTCCATCCTATATTTTTGGTTGGAAAGAAAATGAAGATAAAAATCCTTTTGCAAGGCTTGATGAAAATGATACGAAAAAGTATCTTAGCGATATGATCAAAATCTTTGAAGAATGTACGAATACAGAAACTGATGAAAACGCTCAGACTAGATTATATAATAAGTTGGGACATCAGTGCTTCAAATGGGGTATTTCAACACAAGTAGCATCGTTGATTGAATATTGTTTTAAGATTATTATCAACGATAAAACTTGTAATGGATATATTTCTATTAAAGCAGAAAGTTTAGAAAAAGCTTACAACAAAGCATATTCTATTGTTTCGAATAATCTGTCTGCGGCACTTCCTGATGTTGATATTCCATATTATCTAAAAGTCATTGAAGAGGAATGGTATCCAAGATATAGTGTTCTTTCCATTGATAAAAACTATCATAGAAGTTCTTTTACAATGTATGAATATACTACAGCTTCACAAAAATATGAACAATTAGTTAACGCTGTAAAAAAAGAAAAAAATGATACTGTTGTTTATCTGCTGATCAAAACATGCAGCAAAGCAGATTGGTCAGAGCTAAAATGCTATGGAGAATAAGAGAAAATAAGTAATTAATAGTAGAAGTCCACTTGCCACTTTTTATTATGTGGTTCGTGGAACTTCATTTTTAGATTAGAATTTAAAGGAGAAATTATGACAAATACTAACAATTTCATAGAACAGAATCGCCGCTATCTTATCGATGATATGATCGATAGTATCGAATTATGTCTTAGTTATCATATCGATAAACAGACAAGACCTAAATTGTACAATGAATTGAGTGAAAAGTTGTGCAAATGGGGTGTAACGAAAAGAAGTATTCCATTAATTGAGTATTGTTTTAAACTTTATATCAATGATAAAGCTTGTTTTGGTAATTTTAACGTCAAAGCAGAAAACTTGGAAGAAGCTTATGATATTGCCTATACGACACTCGCATCAAAGCTTTCCGGTATTTTATCTGACATTGATATTCCATACTATGTTGAAGCAATAAAAGAAGAAGGATATCCTCGATATCGTGTACTTTCTTACAATTCAGAGAAAGATGAAAAAGAATGTTTTATTACATCTGATCATACAGAAGCACGAGTAAAATACAATGAGTTGGATGGAGAAAGTGATACTATCTCATTATTCATCCAAACAAGTCATGAAGCAGGATGGTCTGTTTTAAAGCATCGTCTTTCAAATCGTGTGAAATTTTAAAGGAGAAAATTTATGAAAAGGAAAAAAGTTGTCAGAATGTTAAAAGAAATGCAAAAAACAGTATACAATTCTGATATGTTTGAAAAAGCAGGACCTCAGCAGAAATGGATCATTGAGAATCTGCTTGGAAACGCAATTGCAGAACTAGATGGATATCCATATGCGATCGGACTAAAAAATAAGAATCTTATTGAGTCTAAAGTGGTTCATCCTGAGAGCGAATATGACTATGTTGATAGATTTGATGATGACGAAGCAGAGCTGTTAAATTATGATTGCAGATATTCATATTCTAAACCAGATCTAAAAGATCCTTTTCTGATCACAAAGGAAATGATCGCTATTGGAATTTATCAAACAATTTTCAATTATGAAGAACAAGGTGATGGAAAGATCAAAGTAATTCTATATCCAAGCAATGTAAGATTTACAATTGGAATAGAATCATTATCTATATCATCTGACATTAGAAAAGTCGAAATCATATTTTCTTATCTAAGAACACAGTATAGGAGTATGGATGCAAAATTATTTAATGAAATCCAGGAAAATATCATTGATCAATATATCCAGTATATGGCATATGAAGGGATTAAAAAAACAAATACTTTAGATTTTCATGTAAGAATGCAAGAATGCGATTTATTAAAATTGTATGACCTTTTTATTTATCATCGTGATCGAAATCATCTGATGGTTAATGCTAATTCATGTGATAATGATGTTTGTTGTAATCGATATGCTAGTAAATATGCGAATGCCATCGAAGAAGAAATTAATATAAACGAATTCAATGATGTATTGATTGGAAATTGTTATGAACGAGATCCTGAGAGATTTTCAAAACTTTATGATGGAATGTTTAAACATTTCTTAGAGTCATTTAATTTTGAAGCAAATGGGATCTATCGTATTCATGATTTTACATGCGCAGATGGTGTTTTAATCGGAAGAAAAATGGAATTTGTATTTGATAAATTATTTTAAAAAGGAGAAAAAATTATGAAAAAATTAAACTTTTTGATTACACAGGAAATGGTCGATGCCGCAATGGATGTTGGAACATTAGAATTTGAATCCTGTTGGTATAAAGATAAGGAATGTATTGAATGCACAGTGAATGAGGAGGACTCTTTCCTTTTGATGGATGTCGATGAACGTTTTATGTATGAGAAAAACATGTATAATCCAGATGTTTATTCAAATGAAGAAAAGATTTCTATCATTTATAATCAATTATTAAAAGATTATGAAGACGACAGCCTAGAAGATTTCGAAGATATTCAAAATGCTATCATTGATGCTTATAAAGTCTCTGTAGGAGAAGATATTTCTTATGAAATCATAGGCGCAGGAGAAACAGATATATTAAAACATCTAAACTTTCATGTTAAATTACCAGAATGCGATTTATTGGAATTATATGATCGTATCCTTTGGAATACTGAAAGAAAAAGATTAATTACGAACATGACCATTTGTGAAGATGATGCTTTATTATCCAGATATAAAATATTTTTGAAGACTTGTGGCATCGAAAAGAGTCAATTAAAAGCGGTAACAGGAAATGAATATGAATGTGATCATAAAAAGCTTCCTAATATCTTTGATGGATTATTCAGTGATTTTATCAAGCAGTTTGAATATGACGCAAATGATATTCATTGTATCTGCAATATGGGTCGTTTGGATGAATATTCTGATCCTAAATATGCAGATGTAGATGTTATGGGTGAATTAATTAATGCGTTTTAAAAGGAGAAAATATGTTAGAAATCAAAGGAAAGGTAAATACTGCTATCTGTTATGCAAAAGTGATCGAAGATGATGCGATTGAACAGATTCGGACCATGTGTGATTATGGATTAACAGAAGGCAGCAAGATTCGTATTATGCCTGATGTACATGCAGGAGCAGGTTGTACTATTGGTACAACTATGACAGTATCTGATAAAGCATGTCCAAATGTTGTCGGTGTTGATATCGGATGCGGAATGTATACAGTTCAATTAAAAGAAAAAGAACTTGATTTTAAAAAAATCGATGAAGTTTGTCATTATATTCCTTCTGGAAGAGATGTATGGGAAGAAAATAACTCTGATTTTGATCTTGAACGATTAAGATGTTATAAAAGCTTGAAAAATCCTGATAGGTTAGAAAAATCTATGGGAACATTAGGCAGCGGGAACCATTTTATTGAGATCGATCAGGCATCCAATGGCACATATTATCTTATCATTCATTCCGGTAGTCGTAATCTCGGAAAACAGGTTGCTGAATATTATCAACAGCTTGCCATTGAATTACATATGGGAAAAGAAGAATATGCTGCTAAGAAAGCAGCGATCATCGAAACTTACAAATCTGCTGGTAAAAGCAAAGAGATACAAACAGCATTAGTAGAATTGAAAAAAGAATATGAATCAAAAATTTTAAATATTCCAAATTCACTTTGCTGGTTATATGGAAAATCTTTCAAAGATTACTTACATGATGTAGAAATTTGTCAGGAATTTGCAAGAAAAAGCAGAGAAAAAATGGCTCAGATCATTTTAGAAAGAACTGGTATGACAGCAGAAGAATCATTTCATACAATTCACAATTACATTGACACAGAAGAAATGATCTTAAGAAAAGGTGCGATCGCAGCACATAAAGGTAAAAAAGTTCTAATTCCGGTAAATATGCGAGACGGATCGATTCTTGCTATTGGAAAAGGGAATGATGAATGGAATCAGTCAGCACCACATGGTGCAGGCAGGTTAATGTCCAGGTCAAAAGCCAGAGAAACAGTTGATATGGAAGAGTATAAGAAATCTATGAGTGGAATTTATACAACATCAGTCAATGAATGTACATTAGATGAAGCACCGATGGCTTATAAATCATTAGAAGATATCATTGATGTGGTCAGTGAGTCAGTAAATATTGTGGAAGTAATGAAACCTGTGTTCAATTTCAAAGCATCATAAAAGGAGAAAATCAATGAATCAATACGAATGGAAATATGGAGAAAATGATTATCAGAAATACTATGACGTAAAACTTGGAAAAGATTACATTTGTGTGTTTGCAAATAAATCGGCCCCAAACATATGGCTAGGTACATATATTAAATATGGCTGTGGTTCTGTAACTATTGCAAATAAAACTTTCAATGATAAACAACGCAAAAAGGAATCCAAGAATGGAGCGATTAAACTTTGGGATAATATGCCTAACAAAATCCAGATATTATCCAGTAATGATCCTGAGTACATGAAGGAAAAAGTTATATATGCTTATGAACATAATTTATTGGAAGTTGATTGTTAAAAATAGTCTAGTAAAATAAGAAATGAGAAAATCATAATGGAAAAATTGGTATTTTGGACAATTAATACAGATGGGAATCTCAAACCATGGCGTATGACCTTAGATGATTTAAGAAATGAATACTATGGTAATTGCGATCTTCCATCATTAGATAATTGAAAGATAAGATAGAAAGCATACGTATTTGAAGTCGGAGAATTTTCTTCGGCTTTTTCTTATATATGAATTTTATTATGCCGAAAATCTTGCATATTTGTAATGAAATAATTCGTATGACAAAAGGAGATAAATGATCATGGCAAAATGGTGTCCGATCACAGGAGAAAAAGTCTTATACCTTGAATGTTTGGAATGCGATGATAAGATCTGCAAAAGTCCTAAACAAGAAAAACAAACAGACGAATCGAAAGAGCAGTAATTTTACTGTTCTCAGACTGTAGACAAACTAGGTGCTGGGATCATCCCAGCACCATTTTTTCCTT
>ERZ1673702.571-NODE-571-length-51009-cov-6.661891_pt1 | contig 51009 bp, 50 predicted proteins | sample MGYA00580232_ERZ1673702 | MGnify/ENA primary metagenome ERZ1673702 (study PRJEB41218, sample SAMN15661792) | gut metagenome | host: Homo sapiens | place: Canada: London | collected 2015-08-20/2019-03-30 | study: EMG produced TPA metagenomics assembly of... | reverse complement strand
TTTCCGTTTTCTGCTATCCAGCGTTCCGCCGTTTCGTCGTAGGAGTATACAACGCCGTCGGGGTCGGTAATCGTATTTGCCGCCCCGTCGTATTTGTAGGAAAGGGGAAGCATTTCCACGGTATTCGTCGCTTCGTCGTATGTATACGTTTCGCCCTCGGCGCCGTAAAGCAGTGCGCGAATCATGGGGTCGGAGTTGTCTACGGTTCCCATGATGGCGGACAGACTGACCTTGTCGAGCACCTGATTGGTGTCAACGGTCAGCGAGCCGAACGTAGTGGGCTTTGCGTCGCCCAGCATGACGACGTTGCCCTCTTGGTCGAAGGTATAATCCTCTCCTTCCTCGCCGTAGCAAAGCGCCATGAGGAGGGAATAACTGTCGTTTGTCTCCTCCAACATTCCCGCCTTGTCGAGCATGGTGCCTATTTCTATATCGTTTACGGTGTCCTTAAAAAAGGTGCTCATTTCCGAAAGAGGCGTGGCGAGGAACACATCCGCGTCGACGACGACGCCGTATTCGCCCATCTGTTCCGTCAATTTTTCGGCGGTCTTGCGCACCATGGGGGAGAATTTTTCCAAGGAAGAAAGGCTGGCGTTGCCGCTTTGGAAGTCGGAGGCGAGCTGGTTTAAGTCTTTGAGAAGGCCGTAAACCGTCTTTTGAGCGTATTCTTCGGTGATATATTCGGTATAATCGATATCGCTGCCCGTAATTTTATTGACGGTATCAAATCCGTCCTTGATTTTTATCTTTGCAAAAAGCACATATCCGAGCCCCGCGAGTCCGCCGAGCGTACAGATGAGCCCCAGGATAAAACCGAGCAGGACGGCGAGAAATTTGCTCCAAAAGTGACTTTTGCGTTCAGGTTCGTATTCGTAATCTTCTTCGTAGTGTGCCATAAGTCCGTTACCTCACTTTCTGACGACCAAAAATTTAGGAGAGCCGTTGACTTCGTATTCGCCCGCGGCATCGATTTCGAAACATTCGCCCGAAGCGAAAGGAATTTCGCCCTTTTTCCATTTGAAATAGCCGTTTCCTTCGAGAATTTTGAGAAAATCTTTTCCTTCCGAGAATAATTTGAAGCGTTCGGCCTCTTTGACGAGGAGCGCTCCGCCGCTTTTTCCGAGCTTTGCCCCCTGCACGCGGCCTTCCTTAAAGACAAAATTTTCTTCTGGGAGAGAAAAAACGTCCTGCGTTTCCGTTTCCTGTAATTTTATGATATGCATAAATATTTTCTCCGTATGATGTATAACTACATTATAGCGTATTCCGAATAAAAATGCAAGTATTTCCCCGAAAATAACGACAAAATCAGTATCTTCCGTCCGTAGGGGGCGGATCGTCGGGAAAATCGGACAGAAGTCCGCCGCCCGAGCTTCCGAGGTCGACGTCTTTGAGTTTTTTTGCGATAATTCTCGTCCTTCCCGCGGCGTTTTCTATGGTATCCTGCGCCTCCTGTAATTTTTTCTGCGTCTTTTCGAGCACGTCTGTAAACTTCCCGAATTCGTGCTTGAATACCGCCAGAAGCTGCCAAAGCTCCTGCGAGCGGCGTTCTATCGCGGACACCTTGAAGCCCGTCTGCAACGTGGAGAGGAGGGCGCTCAGATTGGTGGGGCCGCAGACGAGGATTCGCCTTAAAGAGAGATATTCGCTCAGATCGGGGATTTTGAGCACTTCCGCATAGAGACTTTCTATCGGGAGATACATGACGGCGAAATCGGTCGTCCGAGGGGGGAGGATATATTTGGAAGCGATGGAATCCGCCTGTAATTTGACTGCCCTGCCGAGGTTTTTCAAGGCCCGTTCCTCCGCTTCGCGGTTGCAGGCGTTTTCTGCGTCGATGAGCCGCTGATATTCTTCTATGGGGAATTTGCTGTCGATGGGCAGATAGACGCAGGCGCCGTTTTTTTCGGGCAGGAGCACGGCGAAATCGACCATGGAATCCGTCAGCGGATTGAGCTTGACCGAAGCCGCGTATTGATTGGGAGCCAGCATTTGCGAAAGCAGGGCGCCGAGCTGCATTTCTCCCCATGTGCCGCGCAGTTTGACGTTAGAGAACACCTTTTTGATGTCGGAGACGCTGGCGGCGAGGCTCTGCACCTCTCCGATGCCGCGGTATACGGCTTCCAGGCGCTGTTGAATGACGGAATAGCTTTCCGTCAGCTTGCTTTCGAGCGTTTCGGACAGCTTGTCGTTCACGGTGCGGCGTATTTCGTCGAGCGCCCTCTGGTTGTTTTCCGCGACGTAGCGGAGCTGTTCCCCGACCGTCTTTTGCATGTTGTTGAGTCGGTATTCCGTCATGGAGCCGAGCGAAGTGATCGCCTTATTCGTATAGTCGGCGACGCCGCCGAGCTTGTCGAGTTTTTCCTTCACCGTGTCCATGCCCGTGTCGTTTCCGTTCTGCGCGCTTTTCGGTTTCCTTGAAAGCAGGACGAGCAGCAGGAGGACGACGAGAAGCAATAGGGCGATGCAGATAACGATGAGCGTTTTTTCCGTCATGATTTTTTCCTCGTGATTTTTTCTTGGGTATTTGGTTTTGTCGTGGCACTGTTTTTATTTGCCGTCTGCGCCGTACTTTTTGCCCCGTGCGAGCGAGAGGAGTTTTTCCTTTCGGTTCAAGGCGGGGCAGAGCGCGCATTGCAGCAAAAGTTCGTCGAGGACGAGCGAGATGGACGACGGGGGGATTCCCGCGTCTTTCAGGTCTCCGCCCGAAACGGCGAGTTCGGACTTTTTAAGCGGCGCGCCCTCCGCGCGCATTTTTTGAAGGAGCGCTTCCCATTTCAGATTGGTGGGGCAGACGGAAAGATCGTCCTTGCAGCCCGAATAGTCCGCCTGTTTCAGAAGCATCAGCTTTTCGAGCAGGTCGAAGCGGAGAACGAAAAATCTCCTGAGTTTTCCCTCCCGCACTTTTCCGTCGAAGTCGTACATGTGCAGGCGTACGAGCGTTTTTATCTCTGCCGTCTCTTTCTTGGGCGCGCGGAATCGGGCGAGGATTTCTCCCGCGATGCGTTCCCCCTCTTCGGGGTGTAAAAAGGCGTTTCCGTCCCGTTTCATGCAGAAGGGCTTTCCGACGTCGTGCAAAAGGGCGGCGGCTCTCACGCGCTCGTCCGCGTACAGGACGGCGCGGAGGGTGTGTTCGAGGACGTCGTGCGCGTGGAAATCGCTTCTCTGGGCCATGCCGCGCCCGAGCGCGAGCTCGGGCAGGATATAATCGAGCACGCCCGTTTTATCGAGGATTTTCAGCCCCTCGTAATGTCCCTTGCGGTTGCCGTATTTTTTGTCCGCGCGGAGAATGGCGCTCAGCTCCGCCCATATCCGTTCGGGAGAGATGTCCGAGATGAGGGAGGCGTTTGCCGCCGCACCTTCGATACACTCCGCCGTCGGGGTAAAGCCGAGCTGTCCCGCCTGTCTTGCAAGCCGCATGAGCCGAAGTCCGTCCTCTCCGAATACTTTTCCCGCATCGTCGACCGTTTTCAGCCGTTTTTGTTCGATGTCCGCTCTGCCGCCGAGCGGGTCGAGAAATTTATCGGCGGCGATGTCGTAATAGACGGCGTTGGCGGTGAAGTCCCGCCGTTTCGCGTCGAGGGAAATGTCGTCGGTGAAAAAGATTTCGGCGGGGACATGGGTGCCGCGCACGTATTTGTCCGAACGGAAGCAGGTGTATTCGTAGTCGATCCCGTCTCTTTTGAGCTTGACGGTACCCGTGTTTTTGTATACCGCCTCCGCGCACAATCCGCAGGCTTCGGCGGCGGAGACGAGCTCCTCCGTGCTCATGGGGGAGCAAATATCCCAATCGCTTGTTTCCCTCGTGAGTCCCGCGAGAAAATCGCGCACGCTTCCGCCCACCACGTAGAGGGGGCGGGGGCAGCTTCGGGCCAAACGGAGGAGTTTTTCGGGAATGATTCGCTGCATAGACAAAATTCCTCAAAAATTTTTTTCTTTTACAGTATACCAAATTATAAAATAAATTGCAATTATCGGTAAAGTATTATATAATATATCCGAACAATTTTTTGTCTGCACGAGAAAAAAAGACGGAAAATGTCAGACGGCTTTAACAAATTTCACAAAGGAAAACGCTAAAATGTATTGTATTATCGTCAATCCGAACGCGGGAAAAGGAAAGGGGAGAAAAAATCTGAAAACGGCATTGAAACTTTTTTCGGAGCGCGGCGCGGAATATTCCGTTTTCGAGACGACCCGCGCGGGCGAAGCGAAGGAGTTCTCCGAACGGCTGACCGCGTCGGGGGAAAAGGAAATCATCGTCGTGGGCGGCGACGGCACCCTGCACGAAGTCCTGAACGGTCTTTCCGACCCCTCCGCCTGCCGTCTCGGATTAATCCCGTCGGGCACGGGCAACGATTTTGCCGCCGCGGCGGGGCTTCCGTCGAACGCGGCGCGGGCGGCGGAAATCATTTTAAGCGGGGAGACGAAGGCGACGGATTTTCTTTGCGTCGGCGGCGTCCGTTGCATGAACGTGGGCGGGCTGGGCATGGACGTAGACGTTTTAGTTCGGTGTAAGAAGGGGCGTTTCGTCAAAGGAAAGATAAAATATCTTTTAAGCCTGTTGCAGAGCCTGTTCACCTTTAAGGGCTATGAAATCGAGATAGAGAGCGGAGAACTCAGGGAAACCCATAAAGCGCTGATCGCGGTGGCGTGCAACGGCACGCAGATCGGCGGAGGAATCCGAATCTGTCCCGCGTCCGTCATAGACGACGGAAAAATCGACGTCATGGCGGTGGAATGTATGGGAAAGGCGCAAATTGTCAAGGCTTTTCTCTATCTCATGAAAGGAAAAGTCTTGGATTATCCCGCCGCGGAGCACTTTTTGTGCGAGCGGGTGAAAATAGTTCCGTCGCAGCCCTGTACGGTGCAGCTGGACGGGGAGTTGTACGACGGATTGGAGTTTGACGCGCGGATCGGGCGCGGTTTGAAAATGTACCGCTGACGCGCGGGGACGAGGAGAAAGGATAGGGAATGTTAGGCGGAATTTACAAAAAGATATTGGACAGAATGCCCGCGGGGATATTCGTGTTCGACGACAGACTGCGCGTGCGGTTTACGAACGCCGCTTTCCGCCGCTGTTTTTCCGACCGTGCGAAGGGAAAGGGCAGCTTAAAGGAAGCGCTCGGCTGCGGCGAGGAAGCGAAAGCCTGCGGCGAAGGCGCCTCGTGCGTATATTGCGCGTTTCGGAACGTCATGCAGGCGGCGGTCAAAGACCGGGCGGAAAAGTCGGATACCGTTTCCGCCGACGTCCGCCGCGCGGACAGGACGGATAAAATCACCGTTCGCATCCGCATTTTGCCCGTGGACGGCAGCGGAAGATTGTTTTTGGGGCTTACGGACGGCACCTATCAGACGGAGCTGGCGCGGGAAATGCTGTCCGCGCGGCGGATTCAGCAGCGGCTTCTTCCCGCGGGAAAGAGCGCGGGCGGAATCTCCTATGCCTATCTGTATATCCCCTGTCTGGAAATCGGCGGCGACCTGCCCGACGTGTACGAGCTGAACGGCCAGACCTACGGAATACTGTCCGACGTTTCGGGAAAGGGAATTTCCGCGGGAATGTTATCCGCGTTCGTCAAGGCGGGCTTTGACCGCAAGCAGGTTTCCCTCGCGGACGCGCTCTGCCTGTTGAGCGGAAAATTCAAGGAGCTCAATCTCGACGAACGGTCGTATATCACGGTGGCGGCGGTGAGGATCGACGAAAGGGAGAAAAAAATCCGCTATGCGGCGGCGGGGCACAATGCGCCCATTCTCTTGAAGAACGGTCCGGGAATCAACGAAATAGAATCTCCCGCGCCGCCTATTTCCAATTGGATTCCCGATTTTGTCTATGCGGAGCGGGAAATTCCCTTTGAAAAGGGAGACGTTTTGGTTTTGCTCACGGACGGAGTCACGGAGTGCGCCAATTCCGCGGGGGATTTGTTCGGCATAGAACGCGCGGAGAGCGTACTTCTTCAATCGCACGGCGCGGAAGATTTTATCGCGAAGTTAAAGACGGCGCTCACGGTATTTTCGGGCGGGAAATTTTCCGACGACATCACGGCGATCGCTTTTGATTTGTAAAACTTTGAGACTCCGCGTCGAGGAGAATTGTGGTTTTAGATGCGGGAAGGAGAAAATCCATTAAGGAGAACCGAAACAGAATGAAAAAAATCGCTTTGACAGCCTGTATCATATTCGCTGTTTTAACCTTTATCGGGATAGGGTATGCCCTTTGGAAAGGAAAAAACGCGGGATATGCCGTCATTCCCATGACGATTTTTGTTATATGCTTGGCATTTTATCGCTCAAAGGATAAAAAATAAGACAGGGTACGCAAGGCGCGCGCTCTGTCTGTTTTTTGTGTCGAATTTTCAACCGAGTTTCGGAAAGAAGCTGCGAACGGGGCGCAGGGGATACAACGCTCCCACCAAAAGCACGGAGCCGAACAGCGCGACCGAGCCTTGCAGGACGTTGCTCACGATTCCCGCGGCGGCGCCCAATCCGAGCCCGAGACAGACGGCCTCGTAGAAGAAGTACCCGCCCACCATGACGGCTTCGGCGGCGATTGCGGAGAGGAGACGGGGGAGCACGTCGAACTTTTCCTTTTTGATAAATTTTTTGAACAGTTTGGCGATAAAATAAGCGAGGACAGCCATGGCGGCTTTGATGACGAGGGTCGCGGGTGCATAAATTGCGCCGTCGAGCGCGAGGTCCGCCAAAGCGCAGCCCAAGCCTGCGGCAACGGCGCCGTAAGCGGGACCGAGGAACCAGCCCGAAAGGAGGACGAAAGCATCTCCGAGGTTGAAATATCCGCCCGAGGGTTGGGGGATTTTTACGATGACGGTCGCGACGAAGCAAAGCGCCGCAAATACGCCCGTAAAGGAGATGTGTTTGGCTATGCTGCCCGCCCGTTTTTTCTTTTCGGAAGCGGGAACGCCGTTGTTTTGTGCGGTCATTTTTCAAAACTCCTTTTTCGTTTTTGTAAGCGAAATGTTTATTTGCGATACATTATATTCCGAATGTGAGAATTTGTCAAATAAAGGGGCAAAATCGGCGAAAAAAAAGTGATTTGACAAATTTATTACTCGATTTGTGAAAAAGTTACAAAGAAGAAAGGGAACGTTTTTTCTCTTTCAGCCGTTTGCTTTTCGCGCTCGATTTTGATATAATATAGACGTGAATCGAAATCGGGGAATAAGAAAATTATCGAAAAAGACGGCGAAAACGAAAGAATAAGAGGTTTTGATTTCATGAAACGCAAGCGTGACGAACTCTATAACGGATTTCTGCGCCCCGTATCGGGCGGCGTTTCTTTTCGGCGCGGAAAGGATTTTCGCATAGGTTTTTCAAAGGGAAATTTTAACCCTTTCTTTTCCGATACAGTTTTGTAAACGAAGTGCAGGCCGCACCATTGCGGTGGCTGTGCTTTTTTCATTTTTGAAAAGCGTGTAAAAGAAAATAGAGGATAAATGAGTTTTCGGCTCGTTTTTTGAAAAAAATATTGACGGGAGGTCAGATAGAAATATGGCGAAAGCGGCTATTTTAATGGGCAGTAAATCGGATTTCGACGTCGTAAAGCCCGCGGCGGCGGTTTTGAAGAGGTTCGGGGTAGAGACGGAGGTGAGAGTCATTTCCGCGCACCGTACCCCCGAGGAAGCGCATGAGTTTGCATCTTCCGCGCGGAAGAACGGCGTTGAAGTAATCATCTGTGCGGCGGGAAAAGCGGCGCACCTCGGCGGAGTCATCGCCGCGTCGACGACGCTTCCCGTGATAGGGCTTCCCGTCAAGACGGACATGATGGGCGGGCTGGACAGCCTTTTGTCGATCGTGCAGATGCCTTCGGGGATTCCCGTGGCGACGGTGGGCGTCAACGGCGGAGAGAACGCGGGGCTTTTGGCGTTGCAGATTTTAGGAATCAAATATCCCGAAATCGCGGAGAAGCTGAAAGATTATAAGGCGGAAATGCGCGAAAAGATCAACGCCGACGACAAAGCGTTGCAGGAAATGCTTTAACTTTAACGATCGGAAAAAATCAAGCAGATTAAGGAGATAGAAAAATGGAAAAGAAAGAACAGATGTATGAAGGAAAAGCGAAAAAAGTATTCGCCACCGACAATCCCGATTTGGTCATCGTCGATTATAAGGACGACGCTACGGCGTTCAACGGTCTGAAAAAGGGCACGATTGCGGGCAAAGGCGTCATCAATAACAAGATGAGCAACATGATGTTCCGTTTAATGGAGAAGAAGGGGATTCCCACCCATTACGTGGAGGAAATTTCCGATCGGGAAACGATCGTGAAGAAGGTGCAGATCGTACCTTTGGAGGTGATTATCCGCAATACGGCCGCAGGTAGCATGTCCAAGCGTTTGGGGATTCCCGAGGGCACGAAACTCGCTTGTCCCGTGCTCGAATTCAGCTATAAGAACGACGATCTGGGCGACCCCATGATCAACGATTATCACGCGCTCGCCATGGAGCTCGCGACGAAAGAAGAAATCGAGACGATCAAGAACATGGCGTTTGCCATCAACGACATCATGATCGAGTTCTTCAAGAAAATGAATATCAATCTCATCGACTTCAAGCTGGAATTCGGCCGTTATCACGGCGAAATCGTCCTCGCGGACGAAATCTCGCCCGACACCTGCCGTTTTTGGGACATGACGACGGGCGAGAAGTTGGATAAGGACAGATTCCGCCGCGACATGGGCGGCGTTGAGGACGCTTATAAGGAAGTATTCAAACGGCTGTCCGAAGCTGAATGATACGGTAATTTAACATTCCGTGCCTCTTTACTTCGGCGGTAAAGGGGCCTTTGCCGTTTTTGTCCCGTCATCGTTTTAAGGAAAATCGGCAGTTTTTTCAAAGGAAACATAGAACATTATGTATTTGAGAGACATAAAACCCATGTTTGACAGCATGCACGAGGAATGCGGCGTATTCGGAATATATTCCCCCGAGACGCGCGACGTGGGAAATACCGTATATTACGGGCTGTATGCCTTGCAGCACCGCGGTCAGGAGAGCTGCGGAATCGCCGTAGCTTACGCGAATAAAATCGAGTATCATAAAGGCATGGGACTGATCCCCGAAGTATTTTCGGGTGACGCGCTGTCGTCCCTTCCCGAAGGGGACATCGCCATCGGCCACGTGCGCTATTCGACGACGGGGGCGAGCCTCGCGGTCAATGCGCAGCCCATCGTGTTTACGGGAAAGTGCGGCAAAATGGCGGTGGCGCATAACGGCAACCTCACCAATGCCGACCGCCTGCGGGCCGAGCTCATCGCCGACAACGCAGTTTTTCAGACGACCGTGGATTCGGAAGCGATAGCCATGCTCATCAATAAGTTTTCCGACGGGGATATCGTGCGTGGCGTGTTGAAGGCCTGCGAATGTTTCAAGGGCTCCTATGCGCTCGTGGTCATGACGACGGATAAGCTCATCGCGGTGCGCGATCCTTACGGAATACGTCCTTTGTGCGTCGGGAAAAATATGGACGAAATCGTAGTCGCTTCCGAGAGCTGCGCGCTGGACGCCGTGGGCGCGAATTTTCTCAGGGATATAGAACCGGGCGAAGTGCTGGTGATAGACAGTACGGGAATGCACTCGCACCGCATAGAAGGCAGGCGTAAGCCTGCGGCGTGTATTTTCGAATACGTGTATTTTTCCCGCCCCGACAGTATTCTCGACGGTTGCAGCGTGTACGAAACCCGCATGGCCGCGGGAAAAATTTTAGCGGAAAACTATCCCGTGGAAGCGGACATCGTTTCGGGAGTACCCGATTCCGCCATCGTCGCGGCGAGGGGCTATTCTCAGGTTTCGGGAATCCCGTACGTGGAGGCGCTGGAAAAGAACCGCTATGTAGGCAGGACGTTCATTCAGCCCGACCAAAAAATGCGGGAGGACAGCGTCAGCGTAAAGATGAACCCTCTGCGGGCAAACATTCAGGGAAAGAGATTGGTACTCATCGACGATTCCATCGTTCGGGGAACGACGTCGCGGCGCATCGTGCGCATGCTCAAAGAAGCTGGCGCAAAAGAGGTGCATTTGCGCATCTGTTCCCCCGTCATCAGGCACCCCTGTCATCTCGGCATCGATATGCAGTCGTATAATCAGCTCATCGGCGCCAATAAGACGGAAAAGGAAATCTGCGAATATATCGGCGCGGATTCTTTGAAATATCTGACGATAGACCAGCTCACGAAGAGCTGCAAAGCGGCAAAAATCGGCTTTTGCCTCGGCTGTTTTGACGGAAAGTATCCGTACAATCCCGAGTGCGACGAGTCCGGAAAATTCAAATTTGAGTAAATTTTGTTAAATATAATATTACGGAAGTAAAGAGGAGTAAATTAAGGTTATGGCAATATCCTATAAAGACAGCGGCGTAGACGTGACGCGCGGCTACAAAGCAGTGGAACTCATGAAAAAATATGTCAAGACCACATACGACGACAATGTTTTGGGCGACATCGGCTCGTTCGGCGGTTTCTATTCGATCGCGGGCGAGAAAATGGAGGAACCCGTTTTGGTGGCGGGCACGGACGGCGTGGGAACGAAGCTCAGATACGCCATGCTGCTCGGCAAGCACGACACCATCGGGATCGACGCGGTCGCGATGTGCGCAAACGATATCGTGTGCCAGGGCGCGAAACCTCTTTTCTTTCTCGATTATTACGCCTGCGGAAGACTGTACCCCGAGGCGGAAGCCGAGGTCGTCAAAGGCATCGCGGCGGGCTGCCGCATGGCGGGGTGTGCGCTCATCGGCGGGGAGACGGCGGAAATGCCTGGCTTCTATCCCGACGGCGAATACGACCTCGCGGGATTTGCGGTCGGTATCGTCGATAAAAAGAAAGTGATCAACGGCAAAGATATCGCGGCGGGGGACGTTCTTCTCGGCATCAAGTCCAGCGGAATCCATTCCAACGGCTATTCTCTGGTGAGAAAGCTGTTCGGGGATTCGGATAAAGCGGAAATGGAAAAATACGACGACCGTCTCGGCGGAACGCTCGCCGAAGTCCTGCTGACGCCGACGAAAATTTACGTCAGGAGTATTCTTTCGCTGATAGAAAAGGTTCCCGTAAAGGGAATCGCGCATATCACGGGCGGCGGGTTTATCGAAAACATTCCGCGCATTTTCCCCGAGGGAATCGGCTGTGAAATCGATAAACATTCGTATGAAGTGCCCGCGGTGTTCCGCGTCATGCAGGAAAAGGCGGGAATTTCCGACGAACAAATTTATAATACCTTTAACATGGGCATCGGAATGGTGGTGTGCGTATCTCCCGAAAACGCCGCGGCGGCGAAAAAATCTCTCGAAGAGAGCGGCGAGGAAGTCGTCCTGCTCGGAAAGACCGTTTCGGGCAAGGGCGTGACGCTGAAATGAAAAGAATTGCGGTATTCGCTTCGGGCGGCGGCACGGATTTTCAGTCGATTATCGACGCCAACGAGCGTGAAAAATTTTGTGAAATCAAATACCTGATTGCCTCCAAGGCGGGTATCGGAGCGATTGCCCGTGCAGAAAAGGCGGGGATAGAGACGGCGGTATTTTCCAAGTCGGATTATCCCTCTTTGGAGGAGCTCTATAAAAAGCTGACGGAGCTGTTGCAGAGCGGCGGAGTAGACTATATCGTCCTCGCGGGCTGGCTGAAAATCATTCCCGCGGACTTTCTGGACGCCTTCAAGGACAGGGTCATCAATATTCATCCGTCGTTGATTCCCGGCTTTTGCGGCAAGGGCTTTTACGGACTCAAAGTGCACGAAGCGGCGATAGAGTACGGAGTTAAGGTCAGCGGCGCCACGGTGCATTTTGTGGAGGCGGACGTAGACGCGGGCGCGATCATCATGCAGCGCGCGGTTCCCGTCGAGGACGAAGACACGCCCGAAGCGTTGCAGGCGCGTATCCTCAAAATCGAGCATGAGATTTTACCGCTCTGCGTAAAATTATTATGCGAAGGCAAAATCGAAAAAACGGGACGTAAAGTCCGCATTCTCGATGAAATGCCGATAAATATAAAGTGAGAAATTCTGTTCAATAAGGGAAAGGGAATGGATAAGGAGAAATGCGGACGGTATATCCGCGAAAAGCGGGAAGCGCTCGGACTGACAAGGGAAGATCTCGCGGAAAAATTAAACGTCAGCGCGTACGACGTAGATTGCTGGGAAGCGGGTTTTTTCCCTTCGGCGGAATTTTTGCTGCCGCTTTCCGACGCCTTGCAAATCGACGTCGAGGAGCTTCTGTCGGGCGAGGATCTTGCGGAGAAAACCTCCGCCGCGCCCGTTTCCCCGTCCTCCGTTTCCGAGCCGTCATTTCATGCGCCGTCCGAGGTTAAACGTTCGTGGGGTTCCAAAACGGTTTCCGCCGTTTCGTCTGATTCGGAACGTTCTTCGGCTTCCGAAGCAATTTCCGCCGCTTCACCCGATAGCGAACGCCCGTCGGTTTCCGAAACAACTTCCGCCGCTTCACCCGATAGCGAATGTCCGTCGGCTTCCGAAGCAATTTCCGACGCTTCACCCGATAGCGAATGTCCGTCGGCACCCGAATTGTCCGCCCCTCCCGTATCTCCTTCGCCCCCGCTTTCCGAAGTTCCCTCGGTTTTCTCCCCGCCCGTTTCGCCGTCGTCCGCCCCTCCTGCCGAAAAGAGCTATTACGAAGAATTGCGGGAGAAGATGAACGATACGGATTGGGAAAACGTCGAAGTTCCGCAGTCGGGAGAAAACGGCTTTTCACGCGGGGAGCGACGGTTCGGAAAAATCCTTTGTATCTGTTTTATCGTTGTCGTCCTGATCATTCAATTAACGCGTCTTTTCGGGTATCTCAACAGAGACAGGGAATTGACGCTCGAAAACTATCGGGAATACATAGAAATTTCGGTATATGCGACGGACGGAGCTGCGTCGGGAGGCGCATTCGTTTCCAACCCCGACGAATATGCGGTAAGAATAACGGCGAAAGAGGACATCGGAGAATTTTCCGTCGCGATAGAAGTGACTTTTAGTAATATTTTATATGGAGAGATAGTCCGCACGGTAAACATCGGCGGAGAATCCTTATCGGAGGGAAACACTGCGGAAGAAACGCTCTCGTTCGATACGGTTGTCATGAAAACGGTGCATAAAGTCATATCCGTGGAGGGAAAATTGCCGTGAATAAGGGAAGAAAAGACAGAAATATGATAATATTGCTGTGCATAACGGCCGTTGTCGGTGCGACGAACATTCTCATTAACGGAAACTTTGGGTTTTTGTTTCCGTATCTGTTGCTCATGGCGATTTCCATTCCGACGCTGTATTTCAATTATTCTCTCTGTAAGTGGGAAAATAAATGGCATTCCTGCTGGAACGAGCGTACTCCCTGCGACGGAGAACCGAGCTCCTATCGCTTGACAATGGGTAAAGTCGGCGAATGGGCGGCGTTTATAATAGGATTGATATTGGCTTTGATTCCTGCGATATAAAGTTTGAGAAAAAGGAGAAAACATGAACGTTTTAGTTATCGGCAACGGTGGCAGAGAGCATGCCGTCATACAGGCGCTGAGAAAATCGCCGAAAGTAGATAAGATTTACGCGATGAAGGGCAACGCGGGGATAGGCGAGCTTGCCGAACTCGTAGACGTAGACTATTGCGATGCGAAGGCGGTGGGCGATTGGCTGGACGCGCATAAAGACGTCGGATATACCGTAGTCACGCCCGACGATCCTTTGGCGCTCGGCGTCGTGGACGAGCTGGAACGCCGCGGTCATCGCGCGTTCGGCCCGAACCGCCGCGCGGCGATGATTGAGGCGAGCAAGGCTTTTTCCAAAGAGCTCATGAAAAAATACGGGATTCCGACGGCGAAATACGAAATTTTCGACGAATACGAAACGGCGCTCGGCTATATCCGAAACGGTGAGTTTCCCGTCGTCCTCAAAGCGGACGGGCTGGCGCTGGGCAAGGGCGTCCTTATCTGCCGCGATTTGGAGGAAGCGGAGGAGGGATTAAAGGAAATCATGCTGGACAAGAAGTTCGGTGCGGCGGGGAATAAAGTCGTCGTCGAAGAATTTCTGGAAGGCCCCGAAGTTTCCGTGCTCGCGTTTACGGACGGAAAGACGATTGTTCCCATGGTGACGAGTTGCGACCATAAACGCGCGCTGGATAACGACGAGGGGCTGAATACGGGCGGCATGGGCACGTTTTCCCCCGCGCCCTTCTATGGGGAGAAGACGGAACGGGAGACCATGGAAAAGATCATGCTTCCCACAATCGCCGCGATGAACGCGGAGGGAAGGACGTTCAAAGGCGTGCTGTATTTCGGGCTCATGAAGACGAAGGACGGAATGAAGGTCATCGAGTATAATTCCCGTTTCGGAGACCCCGAAACGCAGGTCGTCCTGCCCATGTTAAAGACGGATCTCATGGAAATTTTCGAAGCGGTGACGGACGGACGCCTTTCAGAAATCAAAGTGGAATGGGAGCGGGGCGCATGCGTGTGCGTGGTGCTTGCGAGCGGCGGCTATCCTCTGAAATACGAAAAGGGCAAGGAAATCACTATCGGAGCGCTGGACGGCGACGTCATACTTTGTCATGCGGGCACGAAGAGGAAGGACAGAAAGCTGGTGACGGACGGCGGGCGCGTGCTCGGGGTATGCGCGAAGGGCGCGACGATAGAGGAAGCGCGGCAAAAGGCGTATAGAAACGTCGAGAGGATTCATTTCGAGGGCATGTATTACAGAAAGGACATCGGAATCAAATATCGGGACATCCCCGCCGAATAATAAGGAGACGTATGATTTACAGAATTTTTGTAGAGAAGAAGGACAACGTACAGGCGAAGAAGGAAGCGGCGGACATCAAGACTCTGCTGAATATCGATACGGAGGATTTCCGTTTGATTTTGAGATACGACGTGGAGGGATTGAGCGAGGCGGAGCTCTCCGCGGCGCTCGGCACGGTCTTTTCCGAACCTCCCGTGGATAACGTATACTTGGAAACCATGGAAATTCCCGAAGGCTATAAAGTATTTGCCGTCAGTTTTCTGACGGGGCAGTACGACCAGCGCGCGGACAGCGCGGCGCAGTGCGTGCAGCTTCTCACGAAAAAGTCGCGTCCCCTCGTCAAATGCGCGAAGGTGTACGCGGTGAAAGGAGTCACGGACGAACAGCTTTCCGCCATAAAAAAGCACCTCATCAACCCCGTGGAGAGCGAGGAGGTAGGTTTGGAAAAGCCCGCGACGCTCAGGCGCGAAACGCTGGAAAGCGCGGACGTCAAAGACGTGGAGGGCTTTATCGGCTGGACGGACGAGGAAATTGCCGCCTATCATAAAAAAATCGGCTTTGCGATGAGCACGGAGGACCTCGCTTTCGTGCGCGATTATTTCAAGGACGAGGGCAGAAACCCGACGGAGACGGAGCTCAAAGTCATCGATACGTATTGGTCGGATCACTGCCGCCATACCACGTTTGCGACGGAGCTGAAAAACATCAAAATCACCTCGGAAAACCGTTCGGTGGAGAAGGCGTATCATCTCTATCGCGATTTGTACGAGGAAATCAACGGTTCCCGCCCCGATAAATATCCCTGCCTGATGGATCTTGCGACGATTGCTGCAAAGAAGCTGAAAAAGGACGGAAAGCTTGACAACCTCGACGTTTCGGACGAAATCAACGCCTGCTCTATCTGTATCGACGCGGAAATCGACGGAAAAACGGAAAAATATCTCGTCATGTTCAAGAACGAGACGCATAACCATCCCACGGAAATCGAGCCGTTCGGCGGCGCGGCGACCTGTCTCGGCGGCGCCATTCGCGACCCGCTCAGCGGTCGCACGTACGTCTATCAGGCGATGCGCGTGACGGGCGCTTCCGACCCGCGGGAAAAGCTGGAAGACACGCTTGCGGGAAAACTTCCCCAGCGCGCGATTACCCAACGCGCGGCGGCGGGTTTCTCCTCCTACGGCAACCAAATCGGCCTCGCGACGGGAATCGTGGACGAAGTCTATCACGAGGGCTATAAAGCCAAGCGTTTGGAAACGGGCTTTGTCGTCGGCGGAGCGCGCAGGGACATGGTCTATCGCGAGGCGCCGAAGGCGGGGGATATTATCCTCCTTTTGGGCGGAGAGACGGGGCGCGACGGCTGTGGCGGAGCGACGGGCTCTTCCAAGGCGCACGACGCGCACTCGGTGGAGACTTGCGGCGCGGAGGTGCAGAAGGGCAACCCCTTGACCGAGCGCAAATTGCAGAGGCTGTTTCTCAATAGAGAGGCGACGCGGAAAATCAAAAAATGCAACGACTTCGGGGCGGGCGGCGTATCGGTGGCAATCGGCGAGCTCGCGGACGGACTGACGATAGACCTCGATAAGGTTCCCAAGAAATACGAGGGCTTGTCGGGCACGGAGCTGGCGATTTCCGAATCTCAGGAACGCATGGCGGTAGTGGTAGCCGCGAAGGACGCGGAGGCGTTCATCGCACTCGCGGCGGAGGAGAACCTGTCCGCGACGCCCGTGGCGGTCGTCACGGATACGGGCAGAATGAAGATGCTCTTTAAGGGGCGCCCCATCGTGGACATTTCCCGCGAATTTCTCAACACCAACGGCGTGAAACAGACCGCCGACGCGGAGATTTCGGACAAAGTCACGCATTGGTTCGATAAAAAACAAGCGGACTTCAAGGAAAAGACGAAGGAAGTCCTTTCCGACCTCAACGTCTGCGCGAAAAAGGGACTTTCGGAGACCTTCGATTCCACGATCGGCGCGCGGTCGGTGTATATGCCTTGGGGGGGCAAAAACCAGCTTACGCCCGCAATCGCCATGGCGGCGAAAATCTGCGGCGGCGAAACGGACGTCTGCACGGTCTCCGCTTACGGCTATTCCCCGTATCTCATGGAAACCAGTCCCTTTGTCGGCGCGATTTATTCCATCGTCGCTTCCGTGTCCAAAGTAGTGGCGGCGGGCGCGGATTATCGGGATATCCGCCTGACGTTGCAGGAATTTTTCCAGCGCATGACCCCCGACGCGAAAGTATGGGGAGTTCCGACGGCGGCGCTTCTCGGCGCGGTGTATGCGCAGATAGGTCTGGGCTTGGGCGCCATCGGCGGCAAGGACAGCATGAGCGGCACCTTCGAGCATATCCACGTCCCGCCCACGCTCATTTCCTTTGCGCTCGCGCCCGCGAAAGCGAGCAAGCTCATCGGTAACGTATTGAAGGGCGGAGAAAAGCTGTGGCGGCTTCCCGTTCCGAAGGACGGACAGTTCGTTCCCGACTTTGAAAAATTGAAGTCGGTTTATGCGGAAACGTATAAGAATATCGTAAACGGGAATATTACTTTTGCGACGGTCGTCGAGAACGGCGGCGCGGGAGCGGCGGTCATCAAGAGCGCCTTGGGCAACGGCGTCGGCGTAAACTTTGCACAGGGCGCCTCGGATTTGTATCGGGAATCTTACGGCGACCTGATCGTCGCCGTAAAGGACGAAAAACTGCTTTCAAAGGAAATCGAAAAGGAATATATCGGCGAAGCGACGGGGAATGCGTTCGTTTCGGACGGGGAGAGCGTTTCCCTGCCCGACGCGATAAACGCATACCTGACCCCGCTCGAAAGCGTCTTTGCGACGACGGCGCCCGCGGAGGGAAAGGCGGAAAACTGCGATTTTGCCGCGCCGAAGAAATATGCGAATATTTCTACGAAATGCGCGCGGCCGCGCGTGTTCATTCCCGTGTTCCCCGGCACGAACTGCGAGCTCGATACGGCTCGGAAATTCCGCCTTGCGGGTGCGGAGACGGAGACGGTCGTCGTAAAGAACCGTTCCGCTTCGGACATCGAGGAGAGCGTCGAGGCGATTGCGGGCGCGATTGCCCGCGCGAACATCATTGCGTTCCCCGGCGGTTTTTCGGGCGGCGACGAACCGGACGGCAGCGGAAAATTTATCGCCACGACGTTCAGAAATCCGTATATCGCGGAGGAGATAGAAAGGCTCCTTCAAGCCCGCGACGGATTGATTTTGGGAATTTGCAACGGCTTTCAGGCACTCATTAAGCTGGGACTCGTGCCTTACGGGAAAGTGCTTCCCATGACGGAAAAATCCCCGACGCTGACTTTCAATAACATTTCCCGCCACGTCTCCACGGTGGTGGATATCCGCGTGGCTTCGGATTTGTCCCCTTGGCTTTCCGCCTGTAAGGTGGGCGAAGTGTATAAGGTTCCCGTCTCCCACGGGGAAGGAAAAATTGTCGCGCCGTCGGAAGCGCTCGAAGAAATGCGGAAAAACGGCCAGATCGCCACGCAGTACGCGGATTTAAGCGGAAGCCCTACCATGCAGTCGCCCTATAACCCCAACGGCTCGATGTGGGCGATCGAGGGAATTACCTCTCCCGACGGCAGGGTGTTCGGAAAAATGGGTCATTCGGAACGCACGGGCGAAAACCTGTATAAAAATATCGAAGGAAACTTCGACATGAAGATTTTTGAAAGCGGCGTGAAGTATTTCAGATAATCGGCTGAAAAAATAAGAACCTGAGAAAGAACCGAATCAGAGAAAAATAAGAACCGAAACGATATGATAAGCTCCCGTCGATTTTTGCGGCGAAGATACGTAAAAAGCGATCTCCGCCGCAGTCGGGAGATACATACGAGAGAAGGAAGAAAGTAAAAAGGTCGTTCTCCGAAAGGAGAAAACAGGAAATAAAAAATGACAGATTTGCATACACATATACTGCCCGGCATCGACGACGGAGCAATAGATGAAGGGGTATCGTCGGAACAAATGAAGAGGCTTTTGGAACAAGGCGTGGATAAAGTGGTGTTCACGTCCCACTATTACGGAAGGAAGCGCAGTCCGAAACAATTTTTGGAGGCTCGTGCAGATGCATTCGGTCGGATCAAGGATTTGATACCCGAGGGAATGGAGACGTATCTCGGCGCGGAAGTGCATTTTGCGGCGGAGATGGCGGCGTCGGACGAATCCATTTGCGCGATGGCTATCGGGGACACGCGATACATTTTAGCGGAACTTCCCTTCGCGACCGATTGGAATAAGGGGCTTTGGCGGCGTTTGGAGGACTTTATTTCCTCGACGGACTATATTCCCGTCATCGCGCACGTAGAGCGTTACGACGAGGCGAGAAAAAAGCCCGCGTTGCTGTCCGCGCTCGTGGACATGGGGTGTTTGTTGCAGGTAAATACGCAAGCATTTCTCAAAAAGGAAGACAGCGCGATGGCGTTTGCGCTGCTCGAACACGGGCTCGTCCATTGTCTCGGAACGGACACGCATAACATGCAGGAGCGGCCGCCTGAGTATACGGCGGCAAAGGAAGCGATAGAAGAAGCGGGGCTTTACGACCGCTTTGAGAAGATACAGGAAAATATGCTTGCGCTTCTCGAAGATAAGCCGATAACGGTAGAGAAGGCGAAGCCCGTCAAGAAATTTCTCGGGCTTTATTATTGAGTTATCGGGCTCTGTTATTGAGAACGGAGCCGAAGGAGTGAAGATGAAAACGGACGGTAAAAAATGGATACTCCGCATAGCGCTCACTCTTTCGACGGCCGCCTTTGTGTGCTGGATATTTTCCAATTCTTTGAAAACGGCGGCGGAATCGACCGTGCAGAGCTCTTTTGTCAAAGAGCTCGTGGAAAATTTTTTAAGCGCCTTGGTTCCTGGGCAGGGAGTTGAAGTCAGCGAACACGTCATTCGTAAGCTGGCGCATTTTTGCGAATACGCGCTGCTGGGGTTTTTGTTGTTTTTTACATATCTTTCCTATACTCGAAAAAAACTTTGGTTTTTTATTCCGTCGCTTGTCGGGATCGTCATTCCCTTTTGCGACGAAGGCTTACAGTTTTTTTCGGACGGTCGGGCGCCCTCGTTCAAAGATGTAGGAATCGACATATCGGGAGCGGTATTCGGTTTTCTGTGCGCATGGGCTGTATATTTTGTCGTTTTGAGTATTGTTCGCGCCAAGCGCAGGAAAAATTCAAAGGGGTAAGGACTCTTTTTGAGGCTTTTTGGGATACATAAAAAGGCCGCGATAGACGCATACTGAACGATATGAAAAAGCGAATTATCTTAAAGAGTGCGGTATTCGCCTCTGCGGCGGTGCTTTCGCCGCTTTTGTTCAATGTCTCGGCGCTGGGCGGGCTCAAAGACGTGGCGCAGTCCTATTTGGGGACCTATGAATGTGAACAGATCTTTTTCGGCGGCGAGGAACGGACGGACGATTTCGACTATCTCAGAATAGAGCTCCGCCCCAAGGGCGAGCTGAAACTTTTCTGTAAAGAAAAGGACGGGCATAAATGGGAGAAGGAAGCGAAATACAGCTATGACGCCGAGACGAATAAGCTGACGATTTTTGCCGATCTCGGCGGAATGGAAAAGAAGAAGTCTTTTCCCGTAGAAAAGGGCAGAATAGACGTATCGGTGCGTTACGGCGGAAAAATGCTCGTCATGAAATTTGTAAGAAAATAGAAGAAAAAAAGGACGGAGACAGGATAATTCCCATAGGGGAAAAAAGAGCGAAGATTTTTTAATCTACGCTCTTTTTTATGTTATTCGAGTTTATCCGTTATCAATCTGCAATCATCACATCTAAACATTTTAACCAAACCGATTTGATAATCGCATTCAATCAGAGTTTTACCGCATTTAGGACATTTATCGTTGTTAATTTTTTCCTTGTCACGATCAGAAATTAAAAAGAATCTTGATAAACTTAAATATACGGGTTTTTTGATTTTATTTTCCAATTCCTTCCTAATTTCAAATGCCCTTTTGTTTAAAGACGAATCAGGATTAACTAATTGATTTTTTGTAAATCGGTCCGATAGCGATTGCATATATAGTTCATGTACGCTTGCATAAGTTTTTTGATAATTGATTAAAGTAAAATGTTCTTGTTCACCAAATAAATAGGGGATTTTATAAAGGGGAGTCTCATTTCCGCATTTTCCGCAAATCAGTGGGCTTGATGTTCCGATTTCAGAAGTGGTAAATAAAATATAATAAGGCACTGTTTCACAATTACAGTTGGGATCATATAAAATATTTTTTCCCATTTCTTTAATTTGAACAACAAGGTGCTTATAAGAGCGGTTTACGTATTCGTTATTGTATTTTTCTCTGATGCTTTCCAAATTCGGCACATTTACGAATACTTCATACTTATGCTGTCCTGTATTGATCAAATTGTAATCCGAATAAATTTGCCCGTTCCTATATAACGTACATAAATAATCTTCAATTAGTTCTTGCTCATCGGAAAAAAATTTTTGTTCATTATAATTTATCTCGTCTGCTTTTACACGAATATCAAGATTTAACAAACTACACATTCTGCCTGTTCTCCTACATTGCTTATCTTACCGTCATTATATTATAAACAACTTCAAAAGTAAAGTAAATAAGCGCATTATACCACCTTACTTGTAAGGCGGTATAATGCGCTGTACTTTTTTCCGCGATAAATTTCCTATGGGAAGGGCGGTAAATCCGTCCCTTTTTTTATCAGAAAACACAAACAAACGTTCGATAAATGCTTGTCGTTTTGCGGGGAATGTGGTATAATAATTTTATTATGGAAAGGGAATTGACGGCCGATCAGGAGAACGCGAAAAAATTAATAACGGAGTGGTTTTTGAATACGGACAACCGAGTTTTCGTATTGGCGGGATATGCGGGGACGGGAAAGACGTTTCTCATCAATCACGTAGTGCAGGACGTCCTGCATTTGAAGGCGGGGAGCGAAGCTGTGTTTGTCACGCCGACGGGGAAAGCGGCGACGGTGCTCATAAAGAACGGCACGGTAGCGGGGACGGTGCATAGCCTGATTTATACGCGGGACGAGGACGATTTTGACGTAGACGAAAACGGCGAGGTCATAGAGCGGGAAACGCTGTCGTTTACGAAAAAGGAAAAGATAGACGAAAAAATCCGCCTGATCATCGTAGACGAAGCGTCCATGATCGGAGAGGACGTCTTGCGGGATTTGTTGAGCTTTGACGTCAAATGCCTGTTTTCGGGGGACAATGCGCAGCTTCCGCCCGTCAACGGCACATGCGGGTTATTGGAACATCCGGACTATATGTTGACGGAGATCGTGCGTCAGGCGTCGGACAATCCGATCATACAGGTGGCGACGCTGGCGCGGGAGGGGAAGTCTATTCCCTACGGAAATTACGGCGACAAAGTGTGCGTTGTGAGGAAAAATTTTTTATCCCCTGCGGAAAGAAAGCGTATTTTCCTGAAAGCGGACCAAATCATCTGCGGCAGGAACAAAACGCGCATGTCGTTGAATAAGGAGATTCGCGGGTATAAAGGGATAGACGAAAGCGCGCGCTTGCCCGTAGAGGGGGAAAAGCTGATTTGTACGCTCAACGATTGGGAGAAGCCGTTAGATAAGGAGGGAAATTTCCATCTCGTCAACGGGATAATCGGCACGGGCAGCAATATACGGGAGAGCATGGATTTTTTAGCGTCCATGGATTTCAAGGCGGACTTTGCGGACGAGAGCGTGTGGGTCTCTTTCGACACGGCCGTTTTTACGGAGGGGCGATACGCGCACGCCTACGGGGATAGAGCGGTGAAGCTCATCGACGGGACGGTGGTGCACGAGAGCAATTTTGCGCTGTTGCATCAACTGAAATCGGTTTCGGAGGAACCCATTTGTCGGTTTGAATTTGCCTATGCGGTCACCTGTCATAAAGCGCAGGGCTCGGAATTTAATTTCGTGGTGGTATTCGACGAATCGTGGGCGTTCGGCGGAGAGCGCAACCGCTGGTTGTATACGGCGATCACGCGGGCGCGGGAGAAGTTATTGATTATCAGATAAAATAAAAAAGATTTTCGGAGGTGTGATATGACGGAGAAAGAGAAATTATCGGCGGGGTTATTGTGTGACCCCTATCGCTGCGAAGAAATCGTGAAGGAACGAAACTTTTGTAAAACGCTTTGCCAGAGGCACAATCAGCTTCCGTACGAAGATTTTGAAGGCAGGAAAGCAATCCTTCGGCAGCTTATCGGAAAAATCGACGGCGATTTCAATATAGAGCCGCCTTTTATTTGCAATTTTGGCTATAATATTTTGCTGGGTAAAAATTTTTATGCCAATCATAATCTCGTCATTCTCGACCTTGCGAAAGTAGAAATCGGAGATAACGTTCTCATTGCGCCAAACTGCGGGATTTATACAGCGGGACACCCGCTGGATGCCGAGGACAGGAACGCGGGGCTGGAATACGCCTTTCCCGTAAAAATCGGCAACAACGTCTGGATCGGCGGCCACGTTTGCATTATGCCGGGCGTCACGATCGGGGATAATGCGGTAATCGCGGGCGGAAGCGTGGTCGTGAAGGATATTCCTTCGGGCACCCTCGCCGGCGGAAATCCCTGCCGCGTCATTCGCAAAATCACGGCCGAGGATAAAAATAAATATCGCCGCCTCTGATACGCGCTTGACGGCCGCGCCGCGGGTTTGCTATAATGTAAGAAAAGATAACGAAAAAACAAAATACCCGTTTGCGGTGCCGAAAGCTCTTTGTCCTCGCTCTTTCCCCGCGGACGAAGTCGAGGGAGGCGCGTTATGAATTTATTTTCCCGCACGGAATTGCTGATCGGGAAATCGGGAATGGAAAAATTACACCGCGCGCGCGTCGCCGTATTCGGAATCGGCGGCGTGGGCGGTTATGCAGTGGAGGCATTGGTCAGGAGCGGCATAGGCCGCTTAGAACTCGTCGATAACGACAGGGTTTCCCCGACCAATATCAATCGCCAGATCATCGCCCTTTCGGAAACGCTGGGGCGGTATAAGACGGAAGCCGCCGCCGAAAGAGCCCGCGCCATTAATCCCGAATGCGAAGTGACCTGCCGGAATTGTTTTTTTACGTCGGAGACGGCAGAATCGTTCGATTTTTCCGATTACGATTACGTCATCGACGCCATCGACACGCTCGCGGGAAAGATTGCGATCGTAAAGGCCTGTCAGGCGTCGGGAACGCCCGTCGTGAGCTGTATGGGTGCGGGGAATAAGCTGGATCCGACGGCGTTTGAAGTGACGGATATCTATAAGACGAGCGTTTGTCCCCTCGCGCGCGCCATGCGGAAGCTGTGCCGCGAAAACGGAATCGAAAAGCTCAAAGTGGTATATTCTAAGGAAATTCCCGTGTCGGCGGCGGATTCGGAAAGGGCTGCAAGGGAAGAGGGCGCGTATAAGCCTCGGGTGCCGGGCAGTATCGCATTTGTGCCGTCCGTGGCGGGGCTGATCGCCGCGGGCGAGGCGATAAAAGAAATATCGGGCGTGTACGGAAACGGGATAGGCTCGTAATAAGGAAAGGATGAAGATGCCCAAAAAATTGGAAAAATATCGGGAAATAGAACGTTCCGTCATCACCACCTATCGGAAAGTGCTTTGGTCGCCTTTCGTGCTGGCGGTAAAGAAATACCGCCTCATCGCGGAGGGCGATAAAATCGCGGTTTGTATTTCGGGCGGGAAGGACAGCATGCTCCTCGCGAAGCTCATGCAGGAACTCCACCGCCATAGCGAGGTGAATTTCGACCTCATCTTTTTGGTCATGGACCCCGGCTATAACGAAGCGAACCGAAGAAAAATAGAGGAAAACGCAGCGCTCCTGCACGTTCCCGTGCAGATTTTCCGAACGGATATTTTTGCCGCGTCGGAAGCGGCGGCAGGGGATTCCCCCTGTTATCTCTGCGCGCGCATGCGCAGAGGTCACCTGTACGCAAAGGCGAAGGAACTCGGCTGTAACAAAATCGCTTTGGGCCACCATAAGAGCGACGTCATCGAGACGACGCTCATGGCGATGCTGTACGGGGGACAGGTGCAGGGCATGCTCCCCAGAATCAGGAGCACGAATTTTGAAGGAATGGAACTCATTCGTCCCCTGTATTGCATTTTAGAGTCGGACATTCTCCGCTGGAAGGAGTTTAACGGTCTGGACTTCATCGCCTGCGCCTGCCGTTTTACGGAACGGACGGCCTCGGCCGAACCCGCGTTTTCCGCCCGCAAAAGGGTAAAGGAATGGATTGCGCAGTTAAAGAAGGAAAATCCGAACGTGGAGAATAATATTTTTCAAAGTATTCATAACGTGCAGCTAGATACATTGGCGGGGTATAAGCAGGGCGGAGCAGTCCATTCCTTTTTGGAGCGCTTCGGGGAGGAAAGGAAGTGAACGAAGAGGAAAGGTTGTGGCGCAATCGGTTTTCGGAGCTTGCCGAACGGGCTTATGCGAGAGGCAGGTATTCGTTTACGGATTTTTTGTCCCCGACGGAGCAGCAATATTTTTACGGAGCGGAACGGCAGCTCTCGTATGCGGGCGTTTGGATTTGGGGCGGCTATGAGGGAGCGGAACGGCAGATGATTCGTTTCGGGAGCGGGGATTACGAGGAAACGTTTCCGATCGTCTGCCTGAAAATTTCTCCGTCGAGCGCGAAATTTTCGGAGGAGCTGACGCATCGGGACTATTTGGGCGCGCTGTTGAATTTGGGGATCGAGCGTTCGACCTTGGGGGATATTGTCCCCTTTTCGGGCGGGGCGTATCTCTATTGTGCAGAGCGAATATCGCCGTTTATCGAAGAGCAGTTGACGCGGGTGCGGCGCACGGAGGTGAATTGTTTTCGGGCAGAGACGGCGGAGTTTGAAAGGAAGGAGCGGGAAAGCGAGACGTGTTTTCTCTCTTCTCTGCGCGCGGATTGCGCGGTAGCCGCAGCCTTTCGCCTTTCGAGGGGGGAAGCGGAAAAGTATTTTGAAGCGGAACGGGTGTTCATCAACGGTCGGCTTTGTCCGAGGTCGTCCAAGGAGCTGAACGAGGGCGATCGGGTGACCGTGCGGGGAAAGGGGAGATTTTTTCTCGCGGAAATTTCGGGCGAGAGCAGAAAAGGGCGGCTGAGGTGCCGCATCGAGAGGGATTGATATGTTGGAGAGCGTGTTGGCGGAATCGGAAGAGAGGTGCGTAAAAAATCGGTCGTTCGAGCGGGAGCGCCTTTCGGGGGTAGATTTATCCGAAGCGGAATTTGAGCGGGTGCGCTTCAAAAAGTGCGTGTTCGAGGGGTGTCGTTTTTCTTCCTCGGCCTTTTACGGGACGGCGTTCGAGAATTGTATTTTTTCGGGGTGCAGCTTTTCCGAGGGCTATTTCAAAGGCTGTAATTTTTCCGTCTGTAAAGGGGACGGCTGCAATTTTGCGGAAAGTTGTTTTAAGGACGGTCTGTTCGGGGACAGTTCGTTTTGCTATGCGGATTTTACGAAATCGGTCTGGGAAAATTGCCGATTGAAGGACGGCCTGTTCAAGGATTCCGCTTTTCCCGAATCGAAATGGAAGAAACTGACTTTGGAACGCACGGATTTCAGCGGCTCGGATTTTTTCCGTACTTCCTTAAAGGGTATCGACTTGTCGGACTGTAAAATCGAGCGGATTATTCTTTCGGATACTTTTCGGGAGCTTCGCGGCGCGACGATCAATCCGTTTCAGGCGGCGGAGCTCGTCCGGCTTTTGGGTGTAAAGGTCGTATAATGCGACGGCGGCGACGTCCGCGGCCGTTTTTCGGCAGGCCTGCAAGAAAAAATCGAAAACCGCTATTGACAAACGGGATAGAATGTGTTATAATCCGTAAGAGACGGCTTTAAGGCGTCCTCTTACGGATTTTTTCGGGACGGGAAGATGATATACGAAATTGCAGACCTGCGCATCAGGATAGAAAATCGCTGTTCCTTTACGACGGAATTTTGCAAAGAATATTTTTCTCAAATCGACGGAACCTTCGATTTGTCCGCGAAAGTCTCAAAGGCAGCTTTCGCGGAGGAAAAACGCCTCTCGCCCGGGTATTCGGACGGATATATCGAAAATATTTGTCTGTATCGTGAAATTTGTATGCAACTGCCCCGCTTCGACCGCTTTTTGCTGCATGCGGCGGTGCTTTCTTTTGCGGGTGAGGGCTACGCTTTTCTCGGCAGGAGCGGCGTCGGAAAATCCACGCACACGGGGCTTTGGCTGAAATATCTCCCCGAAACGAGAATCATCAACGGAGATAAACCCGTCATAGCGAAAAAGGGCTCCTGTTTTTACGCCTACGGCACGCCGTGGAACGGAAAAGAGGGGCGCGGGGAAAGGGGAAGCGCGGTCTTAAAGGGGCTTTGCTTTCTCGAACAGGCAAAGGAGAACCGCTTGACTCGCCTAACGGAAAAGGAAGCCGCGGACAGGATATTTTCGCAGATTCTCATTCCGTCCGACGAGGAGAACGCGGCAAAGACGCTGGAACTTGTGGACGGACTCATTTCTTCGACGCCCGCATACCTGCTCTGCGCGGACGTCTCGGAAGCGGCGGTAAAGACATCATTCGAGGGGCTGACGGGCCGAAAGTATTCAAGATAGAAACGGAGGGGAGTATATGAAGATTAAAAAGGGCTTTGTCGTTCGGAAGGTGGCGGGAGAAAATATCGTGGTGCCGGTCGGCGGCATGAGTAAAACCTTTCACGGCATGATCAAGCTCAACGATACGGGAAATTTTCTTTGGAATTTTTTCCTCAAAGACCATACCGAAAGGGAAGCGGTCGAAGCGCTTCTCTCGGAATACGAAGTCGATCGGGCGACGGCGGAAGCGGACGTGGAGAAATTTTCGGATATTCTCCGCGAAAACGATTTTGTCGGGTGAAGCGGAGATGAACGCATCGGAGCGACTGAGTATAGAAGAGGTTCTTTTGCGGGAGGGAAAGTACGTCGGCCCCACGGTGGGGACGAGCATGCTTCCCATGCTGAAAAGCGGCCGCGACAGCATCGTAGTGTTTCCGAAGGGCGGGCGTCTGAACCGTCTGGACGTGGCGCTTTATAAGCGCGGGGAAAACTATGTCCTGCACCGCGTGATAGAGGTAAAGGAGGGCGGGTACGTCATTCGCGGGGATAATTGTTATTCGGACGAATGGGTTCCCGAAGGGGAGATTTTAGGCGTTCTGACGGAATTTTTTCAGGGCGGAAAGCGCGTTTCGTGTACGGATAAGCGGTATCTCCGCTATGCACGGCGGCGGGTCGGAGATTATCCCGCGCGGCTGTTCGCCTTTCGCGTAAAGAGCGCGGCAAAACGGGCGGTAAAGCGGTTGATTGGCGGGAGAGAGGGCGGAAGATGAAAGAAAAGACGACGGAAAAAGGAAGAGCATGGCTGAAAAGGGAGATGCGTCCCTATCGGCCGTTTGTTCTTTTTATGGCGTTTTTGACGGTGGCGGGGACGCTGCTTTCTTTGACTTTTGCGTATCTCACGCGATATATCGTCAATAACGCGGTCGAGGGAAACGCCCGCCTGCTGCTTGTTTTTTCCGCGGTATTGCTCGCGGTGCTGCTCGCGAGAATCGCGGTGCAGACGTCGGTGAAATATTTTCTCGAACGGGCGCGCGCGAGGATCAACGCGGGGCTTCGCGGGAAGCTCTTCGCGCAGATACTTCGTTCCGATTATGCGGGACTCGAAAAATACCATAGCGGCGACCTTCTCAACCGTTTGACGACGGACGTTTCGGCGGTCGCCTCCGGCACGGTCAGCATGCTTCCCTCGCTCGCGGGCATGGCGGTGCAGTGCGTCGGCGCAATCGCGGCGCTTTTGACGCTGGATGCGCTGTTTACGGGGATTTTCGTCGCGGGCGGCCTCGCGGTTTGCGCGCTGACCGTCCTCGTTCGCCGCAAAATGAAAAAATATCATAAGGAATTGGTGGAGGCGGACGGAAGGAGCCGTTCCTTTATTCAGGAGAGCCTGTCGTCCGCCCTCACCGTCAAGGCATACGGAGCGGAGGACAGAGCAACGGAAAAATCGGATTCTCTCCTCGATAGTTATTTCGGGAAGCGCATGAAGAAAAACCGCCTCGATTCCTGTATGAGCGGTTTATTTTCGCTTTTCAGCAATGCGGGCGTAATTTTTGCGCTGGTGTGGTGCGGAATCTCGATCCTGCGCGGAAATATGGATTACGGTTCCGTACTTTCGATTATATTGCTTTTGGGGCAGCTGGAATATCCTTTTGCGATGTTTTCGTCCATTCTGCCCATGTACTACGCCCGTGCGGCTAGCGCGGAACGCCTCAGCGAATTGGACGGTATTTCTTCCGAAAAAATGTTACCTTCCCCGTCCTCGTCGTCTGCGCCGTTCTCACCGTGTGCGCCGTCCTCGTCTTCTGTGACGTCTTCACCGTGTGCGCCGTCCTCGTCTTCTGTGACGTCTTCACCGCCCCCGTCGCCCTCGCCGTCTGCTCATAGATACAATTCTTTCCCCGTCCCGTCCTCAGTCCCTCCGTTTTCCGAAAATTCTTTTCCGTCGAGACTGTATGAACAAATGAAGGGCTTCCGCATGGAAAAGCTCACGTTCGATTACGGTCGAGAGCGGTTGTTTTCGGAGGCGAACGCAGAGTTTGCAAAGGGCGGGGTGATTTGCATCACGGGAGAATCGGGGAGCGGTAAGAGTACGCTTTTCAAGCTCCTCATGCATATTTACGCGCCTCTTTCGGGCGGAATTTACGCGGTTGTGGGGGACGGAGAGCACCTGTTGACCGAGAGGGAAAGGGGATTGTTTGCATACGTGCCCCAAGGGAATTTTTTATTTTCGGGCACGATACGGGAAAATCTTGCTTTCTTTTCCGTCGAAGAAAGCGAAGCGGTTTTGGAAGATAGGGAACGTCGGGCGTTAAAAGCGGCGTGTGCGGAATTTGTTTTCGGACTTCCCGAGGGCTTGGACACTCCGTTGCGGGAGCGTGGTGGCGGGTTGTCCGAGGGACAGCTCCAACGTTTGGCGGTAGCGCGGGCGCTGCTGTCCGAGCGCCCGATATTGCTTTTAGACGAAGCGACGAGCGCTCTCGACGGAGAAACGGAGAAGAGACTTCTCGAAAATATCCGAAAGGAGAAGAATAAGACGTGTCTTATTGTCACGCACCGTCCCGCAGCGCTGGAAATAGCGGATGTCGTTTTAAGGGTGCAAGGCGGAAAAATAGAGCGGATTTGACTTTCGGTAAGGAAGGGAAAAATGGATAGGGAAACGTTTTTTAAGACGGGAGAATATTTTATACGGCTGGTTCGTTTCGGCGCGTCAGGGGGAGAGGGGCTGCCTCCCGAAAAACCGGAGGAGGTAAGCTGGCGGGATATTCTTCTCCTTTCGGAGAAACACTCGCTTGCGGCACTGACGTATTCCGCGCTTTCCCGTTTGGAGAAAAAGCCCGACAAAGAGACGGCGGAGAAATGGGAACACGCTTACCGCGTCTGTGTTCACGCGGATATTCAGCAGGAATTTGCGTGGGAAGAAATAAAGGAACGTTTTTCCGAGCAGGGAATAAAATTTCTTCCCTTGAAGGGAATTTTGCTGAAAAGCCTGTATCCCGAACCCGCCTTTCGCTCGATGGGCGATCTGGATATTTTGTACGAAGAAAAGGACTTTGAAAAGATAAAGTCTCTCATGCGGGAATTGGGTTACGAATACCGCACGGAGAGCGCCGGCAGCAATCATCAGATTTTCTTTCGTCCGCCCGTGACGACGGTGGAATTACACCGCGCTCTTTTGAACGATACCTCTCCGTTTGCGGAATATTACAACGACGTTTGGCGCAGAGCCCTGCCGACGGAAGAACCGTTCGTCTATCGGCTTTCGCGCGAGGACGAGTATATTTTTCTGCTCATACACGGCTATAAACATTTTTCGGGCGCGGGGAGCGGCGTGCGGACGGTTCTCGATTTTTGGCTTTACTTAAAGAGATACGGAAAGGAGCTCGACAGGGAATATATCGCGGCGGAGCTCTCCCGTGCACAGGAAATCGCCCGTCAATTCGCGGCGCCTCACGCACAGGACTCCTCTCACCAATCGTCACAGCTTCCCATACAGGAAACTTCCCAAACGGCGAAATCGGAAGGCCTCCGAAATACAGAACCCAAGCCCGCTTTCAATCCAGTCGAGGAGAGCGCGACCGATAGGAGCGTTAAACCAGCCGCGGAAACGGAAGCGCCTCTCGAAGAATTTGAAAAGACACTCGAACGGGAAATCGGCCTTTGGTTTTCGGCCGAAAATCCGACGCTGGACGAGACGGGCATATCCCTGTTGTCGGACGGCGTATACGGCAGGATAGAGAAACTTTGGGAGAGAAAATTGCAAGAGAAGGGAAAATTCAGGTATCTCGCGGGGCGCCTGTTTCCGCCGTATAAGGTGATGAAGCAGAGATTTACGCTGCTTGAAAAGCTCCCGTTTCTCCTGCCGTTTTTTTGGATTTGGCGGCTGATTCGCGCGGCGTTCTGCCGCCGTAAAACGGCGTCCGCCGAATATCGGTATATCCGCGATAGGAGCCGTAAAGATAAGAAGAAAAAAGGCAGATGAAGAAGCGGAGGTTTCCCTCCGCCCCTTTAATGGGTATTTTTAATGACTAATTTTTCCACGAGCGCGACGATCGCATACATGCCTGCCGCCAATACGCAGAGGATAAAGACGGCGGTCATGACGAGGTCGAGCTTGAATACCTGCCCGCCGTAGACGATGAGATAGCCGATCCCCGCCTTGGAGACGATATATTCGCCCATAATGGAGCCGATCCAAGCCATACCGACGTTAATTTTGAGCATGGAGATAAAGACGGGCAGAGAGGAGGGAATGACGAGCTTTGTAAGAATCTGCCACTTGTTTGCGCCCATGGAGCGAAGGAGTAGCAGCTTGTTTTCGTCCGTAGCCATGAAGCCGTTGAGCATGTTGAGGATCGTGACGATAAGTCCGATAAGTACGGTCATGAAAACGATAGCCTTGCTGCCGGTGCCGCACCAGATGATAATGAGGGGTCCGAGCGCGATTTTAGGCAAAGCGTTGAGCACGACGAGATAGGGCTCGGAGATTTTGCGGAAAATCTCGCTCCACCAAAGGAGCAGGGCGATGATATAGCCCGAGACGACGGCGATGAAGAAGCCGAGCAGGGTTTCCCAGAGCGTGGTGCCGACGTGATAAAAGAGGGTTCCGTTCTCGTAGAGGGAGACGAGCGTAGCGCAGATGCGCGAAGGGGAGCTCGTGATAAAGGGATTGATCCATTCGAAGTGAGCGGACAGTTCCCAGACGAGCAAAAAGAGCGCGAGCACCGCGATCCGGACGAGGTGAACGGTAAAACTTTTTCTTTTGAGGCCTCTGAGGTAAAGGATATGTTCTCTCGAATATTCGGTTTTGTTTTTCATTGGTTGAAATCCTCCGCAAAGTGTTTCATGAGTTCAGTTCTCTCCATAACAGCTCGAACCAGGTAGAGAACTGTTTGTTTTCCCGCCGTTTGAGTGGTTCTTTTTCGGGGAAAGCGAGGGTATGAGTGGAGACGACGCGCGCAGGTCGCTTTGAGAGAACGACGATTTTATCGGCGACGGAGACGGCCTCGCTGATGTCGTGAGTAATGAGCACGGCGGTCTTGTGTTCGCTGCGGATAATCTTGTATACGTCGTCGCAGACGCTCAGGCGGGTCTGATAGTCGAGCGCGGAAAACGGCTCGTCTAAGAGCAGCACGTCGGGGTCAAGCGCGAGAGTGCGGATGAGGGCGGCGCGCTGTCTCATGCCGCCCGACAGGGCGGAGGGATAGCTTTTGAGGAAATCTTTGAGCCCGTATTTTTCTGCGAGGGCGAGCGCGCGGGCGCGGTGTTCGGGGGTGTCGGCGCGTTGAATTTCGAGTGGAAGGAAGATATTTTTTTCGATGGTGCGCCAGGGAAAGAGCTCGTCTTTTTGCAGCATATAGCCGAATCGGACGCCGGAATTTTTGACTTCTCCCTCGGTGGGTTTCAGAAGTCCGGCGGCGAGGGACAAAAGGGTAGTTTTTCCGCAGCCGGAGGGACCGATGATAGCCGCAAATTCTCCTTCCGAAACGGAGAAATTGAGATTTTCGACGGCCACGGTCTCGCCCTGCTTGGTGTGATAGTGCATCGATACGTTTTCAAATTGTAAAACTTCTTTCATGGTCTTGACCTTTGTTTTGGGCGTATAGCCTCTTTCGGGTATCGGGAGCGTCCCCGAGATAAGGCGGGAAGCCTTAAAACAGGGCGCTCCGAATGTATCAGTTATAGACGTCCTTGTAAGCCTCGTTTGCGTAGGAGGTATCGACGAGGTCGGAGAAATCCACTCTGTGGTCGAGTTCTCCCGCGTTGTCGATGATGTCCTGCAATCTCGTGAAGCTGTCCTCGGTCATAGCGAGATTGGTCATCCAGGCGTCGATTTCCCGATAGCTGTCGAGGGAGATAGCAATCGATTCGACGGGGGTGGATTCAAAGTAAGGAAGGAGATAGGGCGCGGCGGTTTCGGAGGGCGTCTCGATGATATATTTGACGGCTTTTGTGACCGCGCGGAGGAAACCGTCTACTTCCGTTTCGTGCTTTTCTATCCAGGAACTCTTAGCCATGAAACAGGTATAGGGGACCTCTCCCGACGCTTCCCCGACGGAAGCGACGACATAGCCTTTTCCGGCGGCCTCGTATTCGGAGGCGACGGGCTCGAACATAGTGCAGTAGTCGGCAGTGCCGGCTTCAAAGGCGCTAGTCATGAGATCGAAGGCGACGTCGAAATTGAGGGTGACGTCGGTGCCGTCGTGAAGCCCGTTCTGATTGAGGATGTATTCGAAGGTCATAGCGGGGACGCCGCCCTTTCTGCCGGCGAGGATTTCCTTGCCTTTGAGGTCGGTCCATTCAAAGTCGGGTTCGTCTACTCTCGACACGAGGAAGGAGCCGTCGCGCTTGGTGAGCTGTCCGAATACGGTGGGGACGTCCGAGGAGCCGCCGACGAGGACATAGAGCGCGGCTTCGGGGCCGCAGAACCCTATATCGGCGTCGCCGGAGAGCACGGCGGCCATGACCTTATCGGCGCCGCCGCCGTTCGTGAGTTCGATTTCCAAATTTTCCTCTTCAAAATAGCCGAGCGCATCGGCGAGGTAGAGAGGGGCATAGAAAATGGAATGAGTGACTTCGTTGATTTCGAGTTTTGTGAGGCCGCCTTCGTCCTCGCCGCAGGCAGAGAGGGGAAGGAGAAGGAAGCAGGCGGAAAGTGCGATTGCCGAAATTTTTTTCATAGGGGTAACTCCGTTAAAATTTAGAATAATATATAATATGAGTCGGCATTAATAATTGACAATCGTTGCCGAAAGAGATATAATGAAAAAGTATACGAAATAAAGGAAGATAGGAATACTGTGCCCGCGACGCCGAGGTGCGGTATTGCCGAGAGAGAAAAGGACAGACTATGGAGATGCAAAAGACGTATAACCCCAAGGACTTCGAGGACAGGATTTATTCCGAATGGGAAAAATCCGGATATTTCCGCGCGGAAATGGACCCCGACAAAGTGCCCTTTACGATCATGATGCCGCCGCCCAATATCACGGGGCAGCTGCACATGGGGCATGCGATGGACGCGACGATGCAAGATACGCTCATACGCTTCAAGCGCATGCAGGGCTATGCGGCGCTGTGGCTTCCGGGCTACGACCACGCTTCGATCGCGACGGAGGTCAAGATCGTCGAGAAGATGAAGGAGGAGGGGCTCTCCAAGGCCGACGTAGGCCGAGAGGGCTTTTTGAAGCGCGCGTGGCAGTGGACGGAACAGTACGGCGGGCGCATCACGCTCCAACAGCGCAGAATGGGCGCGTCCTGCGATTGGTCGAGACAGGCGTTCACGATGGACGAAAAGTGCTCCCGCGCGGTGAGGGAGGCGTTCGTCAACCTTTACGATAAGGGCTTGATTTATCGCGGGGACAGAATTATCAATTGGTGTCCCTGCTGTAAGACCGCGCTTTCGGACGCGGAGGTGGAGTACGCCGAGGAAGCGGGATCTTTTTGGCATATCCGCTATCCCGCGGCGGACGGCAGCGGGGAAGTCATCGTCGCCACCACCCGCCCCGAAACCATGCTGGGCGATACGGCGGTAGCCGTCCACCCCGCAGATAAACGGTATGCGCATTTAATCGGCAAGACGCTGCTTCTGCCGCTGACGGACAGAAAGATCCCCGTGGTGGCGGACGAATATGTGGATATGGATTTCGGAACGGGCTGCGTGAAAATCACGCCCGCGCACGACCCCAACGACTTCGAGGTCGGAAAGAGACATGCCCTCGAAGTCATTCGCGTGATGAACGACGACGGAACGATGAACGAAAGGGCGTTCGCGTATGCGGGGCTAGACAGATACGAGGCGAGAAAGCGGGTTGTGGCGGATCTCGAAAAGGGCGGTTATCTCGTGAAGATAGAGCCTCATACGCATAACGTGGGGCATTGTTATCGCTGCCATTCGACGGTAGAGCCCATTGTTTCCAAACAGTGGTTCGTAAAAATGGAGCCGCTTGCAAAGCCCGCAATCGCGGCGGTCATGAAAAATAGAGTCAAATTCGTGCCCGAGCGTTTTTCGAAGATTTACTATAATTGGATGGAGAACGTGCGGGATTGGTGTATTTCCCGCCAGCTTTGGTGGGGACATCGTATCCCCGTGTGGTATTGCGAGGATTGCGGAGCGGAGATCTGCGCGAAGGAGGATCCGACCTGCTGCCCCGCGTGCGGCGGAGCGAATCTCAAACAGGACGAGGACGTGTTGGATACGTGGTTTTCGTCGGCGCTTTGGCCCTTCTCGACGTTGGGCTATCCCGAGGATACGGCGGATTATAGGTATTTTTATCCCACGGACGTCTTGGTGACGGGATACGATATTATTTTCTTTTGGGTTGCACGAATGATTTTTTCGGGAATAGAGCATACGGGGAAGGTTCCCTTCCACGACGTGCTGATTCACGGAATCGTGCGCGACGAACAGGGGCGGAAGATGAGCAAATCGCTCGGCAACGGGATAGACCCGCTCGAAGTGGTGGACAAATACGGAGCGGATTCCCTGCGGCTTTCGCTGCTGACGGGGATTGCGCCGGGCAACGATACGCGGTATTCGGATACGAAGGTGGAATCCTGCCGCAATTTCATCAATAAGCTGTGGAACGCTTCCCGTTTCGTGCTGATGAACGCGGAGGGGAAAAAGATACCGTCCGTGGAAGAAGTGAAATTCGCGCCCGCGGATAAGTGGATTATTTCCAAACTGCAAAACTGTATCCGCGAGGTGACGACCAATCTCGGAAAATACGAATTGGGCATGGCGAGCGAGCTTGCGACGGATTTTGTCTGGGACGATTTCTGCGATTGGTATATCGAGCTTTCCAAGCCCGCCCTTTACGGGGAGGACGAGGAGCGGAAACTTTCGGCGCTGTCGGTGCTTTGTTTCGTATTGGAGAATGCGTTGAAGTTGCTGCACCCGTTTATTCCGTTCGTGACGGAGGAGATTTATCGGAATTTGTCGGGGACGGAGGGGAGCATCATGGTTTCCTCTTTCCCGCGGTATAATTCGCGCATGGCGTATAAGAAGGAAGCGAAGGCATTTGAAGGGGTAATGGAAATTATCAAGGCGGTGCGCGCGATGAAGAAAGCGGCGGACTGTCCCCCTTCGAGGAAGGTAGAGCTGTACCTCGTAACGGAGAGTAAGCGCCTGATACAGCAGAATAAGGACAGCATCATGAAACTTTCGGGCGCGTCGGCGGTAAAGTTTGCGGACAGCGCGTCGTCGATAGAGGGAAAGACGGTTTCGCAGGTAACGGAAATCGCGCAGATTTATATTCCTCTGGGCGAGTTGGTGGATATTGAAAAGGAGAAGGTGCGTTTAGCGGCGGAAATCGAGCGCGTAAGCGGAGAAATCGAGCGAGCGAAGGGCAAACTTGCCAATCAGAACTTTGTCAACCGAGCGCCCAAAAAGCTAGTGGAGGACGAGCAGGAGAAAGTAAAGAAATACGAAGCCATGAAGGCGAAATTGGAAGCGCAGCTCGCAGACTTATAAAACAGTCGGGTTGTTTGCGATTAATCGAAGCAAGACAAACAGGAATTTAACGGAGTATATGTATTTATGGAATTAGGGAAATTGAGAATTGAATATAGCCAAGATAATAATGTAATAAAAATTTATAATTCGATTAATTGCTGTTCGCTTGTTATAAACGATACGGTTGCAGATGAATATAAAGGCGTTGTTGCCGCTCGTTTTAAACTAAAAGGAACAGTTACGCAAGGTGATAAAGTAATTCAAATCGAAGCGAAAATGGGATTTTTTAATATGAGGCTTTATTATGATGGAGTACTCGTTGCTAAAAAATTTATGGCATTCGGTTAATTTACAAAACGATAAATTTCAATTTATAGAGCAAAAAAGAGCAAAGATTTTCAAAAAATCTTTGCTCTTTTTTAATTCCCAATTCCCGCCCGTTCCGTCCCTTCGACCCGCCGCTCCGTCGTCCCCGCTTTTCCATAAAATGTCGTAAAGCCGCAATACAGAAGGCGTGCCTTGAAAAATTTGCTCCTAAGTCTGTAAAAAAGTTTCAAAAAATTCCTTTTCAGGAAAAATACGGCAGCCCGCTTGACAATACCCGTTTGTTTTTGATATAGTAATATCGATAAAAATATATCAATAATAAAGGAGCGAATAGAATGAGCGAGCAAGAGATATCGAAGGCGACGATCGGGCGCATGCCGTTGTACCTTCATTTTTTGCAGGAGGAGAGTTCAAAGGGGGCGAAATACATTTCTTCGGCGGTAATTGCACAAAATATTCCCGTATCGGCGGTGCTTGTGCGGAAAGATCTGGCGATCGTATCGTCGCAGCCGGGGCGTCCGCGTTTAGGGTTCGAGGTAGTGAGGCTGATTGCGGACATCGAGAAATTTTTGGGCTATGACAATCTTTCGGACGCGATCATAGTGGGAGCGGGCGGTCTCGGGAAGGCTTTTTTGGGATACGAGGGGTTCAAGAGCAACGGTCTGAATATCGTAGCGGCATTCGATGTCGATCCCTCGGTAATCGGGGAGCGGATTGCGGGAAAGGAAGTATATGCCTTAGCGGAATTACCGCAGCTTGTAACGAAAGGGAAGATCAATATCGGAATCATTACGGTACCCAAGGAAGCGGCGCAGGGAGTAGTGGATTTAATGGTGCGTTCGGGGATAAGGGCGATTTGGAATTTTGCTCCGCTCCCGTTGAAGGTGCCGAAGGGAATCATTGTAAAGAACGAAGATCTGTCCGCGTCCCTCGCGCTCTTGGCGGGGGAACTGAGCAAACGGATTTGACGAAAAGGAAGGAGGTTTTATGAAAGATTTTATCGTGAATGACGAAAAGACATTGGAAAAGATGCTGGCGCGGGTTCGTGCGGCGCAGGAGAAATTTGCGAATTACACGCAGGAGCAAGTGGATAAAATTTTCTTTGCGGCGGCGATGGCGGCGGATAAAGCTCGGATTTCGCTCGCGAAGCTGGCGGTAGAGGAAACGGGCATGGGCGTAGTGGAGGATAAGGTCATCAAAAACCACTATGCGGCGGAATATATTTATAATAAGTATAAAGACGCAAAGACGTGCGGGGTGATCGAGCATGACGAAGCGTTCGGATATACGCGGATTGCGGAGCCGATCGGGGTATTGGCGGCGGTAATTCCGACGACGAACCCGACGTCGACGGCGATCTTCAAGGCGCTCATCTGCTTAAAGACGCGGAACGGACTGATTATTTCCCCGCATCCTCGGGCGAAGAAATGCACGATCGAAGCGGCGAAAGTAGTTTTGGAGGCGGCGGTAAAAGCGGGCGCTCCGGACGAAATCATCGGCTGGATCGACGAGCCGAGCGTTCAGCTTTCGGGAATGGTCATGAAGGAAGCGGACACGATTTTAGCGACGGGAGGTCCCGGAATGGTTCGCGCGGCGTATTCGTCAGGGAAGCCCGCCATCGGCGTCGGGGCGGGAAACACGCCCGCGGTCGTGGACATATCGGCGGATATTCCGCTCGCGGTTTCGTCCATACTCCATTCCAAGACCTTTGATAACGGCATGATTTGCGCGTCGGAACAGTCGGTGATCGTGGCGAAGGAGATTTACTCAAAATTCAAGAAGGAAATGCAGCTTCGAGGGGCTTATTTTCTCACGCCTTCGGAGACGGAAAAGGTGCGTAAGACGATTATCGTCAACGGCGCGCTGAACGCAAAAATCGTAGGACAGACAGCGTATACGATCGCAAAACTTTCCGGCTTCGAGGTCCCGAGGGACGCGAAAGTTTTGGTGGGCGAAGTGACCTCCACTGATCCGAGCGAAGAGTTCGCGCACGAAAAATTATCCCCCGTGCTTGCGATGTATAAGGCGGAGGATTTCAAAGACGCGCTGGATAAAGCGGATCGTCTGGTGCGCGACGGCGGAGCGGGACATACCTCGTCGATTTATCTCGACGAAGGCACGGCGGGTGAGCGCCTTGCCGCCTTCCGCGAGAGAATGCAGACCTATCGCGTATTGGTGAACACACCCGCGGCGCAGGGCGGGATAGGGGATTTGTATAATTTCCGTCTGGCGCCGTCGTTGACGCTGGGGTGCGGTTCGCGCGGAGGGAACAGCGTTTCGGAGAACGTGGGGGTAAATCAGCTCATCAATATCAAGACGGTAGCGGAAAGGAGGGAGAACATGCTTTGGTTCCGAGCCCCGGAGAAGGTATATTTCAAACGCGGCAGCCTTCGTCTCGCATTGGAGGAATTGAAGAAGGAATACGGCCGCAAACGCGCGATCGTAGTCACGGACGAATATTTGTATACGAGCGGCATGGCGAAATCGGTGACGAAGGAGCTTGATAAGCTGGATATTACGCACGTGGAATTTTTCGACGTAACGCCGGATCCGACGATCGCATGTGCGAGAGAGGGCGCGAAGCTGATGCGGCGTTTCAAGCCCGACGTGATCATCGCGCTGGGCGGCGGGTCTCCGATGGACGCGGCGAAGATCATGTGGGTGCTGTACGAACATCCCGACGCGGATTTTGAAGATCTCGCCATGCGTTTCATGGATATACGGAAGAGGGTATACAGCTTCCCGAAAATGGGGGAGAAGGCGTTGTTTGTAGCCATTCCCACGACGGCGGGAACGGGCAGCGAGGTGACGCCCTTCGCGGTAATCACCGACGAACGGACGGGGATAAAATACCCCTTGGCGGATTACGAGCTCATGCCCGATATCGCGATAGTGGACGCGGAGCTGATGATGAATATTCCCAAGGGACTTACGTCGTGTTCGGGAATCGACGCGCTGTCGCACTCGCTGGAAGCGATCGCTTCGGTCATGGCGTCAGACTTTACCAACGGAATCGCAAAGGAAGCGATTCGCCTGCTGTTCGAATACCTGCCCGACGCCTATCGATTGGGAGCGGCAGCGCCGCTGGCGCGAGAAAAGACGGCCAATGCGGCGACGATGGCGGGTATGGCCTTTGCGAACGCCTTTCTCGGCGTATGCCATTCCATGGCGCATAAATTGGGCTCCTATTGGCATCTGCCGCACGGAATGGCGAACTCTTTGCTCCTCGAAGAAGTCATTCGCTTCAATAGCGCGGAAGCGCCCCGCAAAATGGGAACCTTCCCGCAGTACGCTTACCCCGAATGTAAGGGCAGATACGCGGACATAGCCCGAAACCTCGGCTGTAAAGGCAAGTCGGACGACGAGCTCGTAGAAGGACTGATCGAAAAGATAAAGGAACTTCAACGCGCAGTCGGCCAACCTGCCACCATTCGCGAAGCAATCGGGGAGAAGGGAACGGAGGAAGAATTTCTTGCCTCTCTCGATAAAATGAGCGAGGATGCTTTCGACGACCAGTGCACGGGTGCAAATCCCCGTTATCCGCTCATTTCTGAAATCAAACAGATGTATTTGAACGCCTATTACGGTAAGCACGACCCCGTATAAACGACCTTTCTCGAACGCCTTTACGCTTTCATTCCGTTTTTCTGCCTCCGTCGTCGCTCAATCTCCTTTCGCCTTTCCGTCAGCCCGTTTTTTTCACGTTCCTGTTTCTTCCTTGTCTCCTACTCAGTCCTCCTTTTCACTCTCGTCCCCATTCCGTCCCCGTCGCCGTTTCAGTCTCGTCGTCGTTTCCGTCTCGTCGTCGTTTCCGTCCCCGTCGTCGTTCCCGTCTCGTCGTCGTTTCCGTCTCGTCGTCGTTTCCGTCTCGTCGTCGTTTCCGTCTCGTCGTCGTTTCCGTCCTTGTCGTCGTTTCCGTCTCGTCGTCGTTTCCGTCCCCGTCGTCGTTCCCGTCCCCGTCGTCGTTCCCGTCCCCGTCCTTGTCGCCGCCCGCTCTCTGTTCTCGTCCTTTCTTTCGTCTTTCCGTCAGCCCGTTTCAGCCCCGCCCCTTCACCGCGTTTCTGGCTCCGTCCTCGTTATCGAAAAAGGGAACCTCGGGAGAGACTGCGGGCATACAATGGTAGGGAATAATAAGACGGAGATTAAAAATATGCGGAATACAGAGCATTGGTACGTATGGAAAGAGCACCTTTTTTCGGCATCGGGCACGCCGGATTACGAATTAAGAATTCTCGGCAGGACGACGGCGGAGCACACGGCGGAAAAGTTCGGAGCGCGCATCGTGGAGGAGTTTCCCGAATACGGGACGGGGGAGACGGTAGTGGTGTTGCGATCGTCTCATACCTGTCTGCCGAAATCTGCGGTGGAATCGCTTGTGCGCAGAGCTGAGGAGGAGCGGGAAAACATCTTTTTCGGAGCGGGCTGGGCGCTGGTGAAAGAGGAGGCGCTTTCTTTGGCGAGGTATATTCCGTTGAAGGCGGGGGCGGCGCTTTTGTCCGTTGCTGACTATCCTTTTGTGGCGGAGAGTATCCGAACGGAAATTCTGAAAAAGCTCTTGCGCCGCGGAGTGGTTTTGGAGAGCTCTTCGGGGGTATATATCGATGCGACGGCATTTGTGGAAAGCGGAGCCGTCCTGTCGCACGACGTGACTGTTACGGGCAGGAGCCTCATCAAGAGCGGCGCGCGGATTCTTCCGTATACGGTGATAGAGGGCGGCTGCGTGGAGAACTTTTCGGTGGTGGGGCCGTTTGCCCATATACGCGCGGGGGAGAAAGCGTAAAATCGATCGAACTCTGTGCCGTACGTATGGTAAATTGGCGTTTTTGAATAAAAAAGGCTTGACAAGCGGAGGGAAAAAGTGTACAATGGAAAAAAATTGAAAATACCTCGGAGACATCATGAGAAGAAAAATAAAACGTTTTGCCGCTTGTTTCGCGGCCGCGTCGGCAGTAACTTTTTCCGTATGGAGTTTCGCTTCGTGCGATATCAGCATGCAGCAGGAATCGGGCTATACAGAGGGCAGGTATGCGGTGACGAGCGAGTTTTCGGACATCGAAATCGATGCCGACGGCGGAGTGAATTTTACGCTTTCTTACGGCGAGGAGTTTGAAGTAGACTATTCGGAAAGCGAGCAGGAAAAATTCGACTTTTCGATAGAGGGCGAGACGCTGGTGATTTCTCAGCGCCGTTCGGTCGCGTCTCTTCTCAATTATAAGGAAAAGACATTGAATATCGTCGTGCCGAAAGAGAATAAGATCTCTTCGGTCTCGGCGGACGTAAACGGTGCTTTCACGTGTGATCTGACGGGCGATTACCGGACGCTCGCATTTGAGACGGCGGGAAAATTCACGGCGGATTTCACGGGCAGTGCGGAGACGCTTTCGGTCGAATGTATAGGGAGTGTGGATTTCAAAGACCGCGCGTTTTCGGCGAACACGGTTTCCTTCAACTGTACGGGAGCCTTAAATTTTGAAATCACGTGCAACGTATTGTTAGACGTGGAGTGTGCCGGTTCTTGCGGAGGCACATATTACGGCGATTGTAAGGTTGAAAAGCGAATTGTCGGTGCGGATACGGTCGTGAAGGGAAATTAAAGAAAGCCTCCGTTTTCTTCATCGGAAAGCGGGGGGATTTTTTCAGATAAGGATAAGGAGAAAAGGACATGACGACGGAGAATTTTACGGTAGAATCGCTGTATGACGGACTCCCTCTTTCCTGTACGGCATATTTGCCGGAGGGGGAAGCGAAGGGAATTTTTCAAATCGTGCACGGCATGTGCGAGTATAAGGAACGCTATGACAGTTTTATGCGTTATCTTGCGGAAAACGGCTTTGTAGCGGCGGCGCACGATCATCGCGGCCACGGCAAGAGCGTGAAAACGGAAGCCGATCTCGGCTGGTTCGGAGATAAGCGCGGCCGCGCGGTTGTCGAGGACGCGGTGCAGATAACGCGGAAGCTCAAAGAAAAATACCCGTCTCTTCCCGTGACGCTGTTCGGTCACAGCATGGGTTCCATGGTCGTCAGGTGCTATATAGCCGACTATGACGATGAAATCGATAAATTGATTGTCTGCGGCTCTCCGAGCAAAAATTCTTTGGCGGGAGCGGGCATCGCCATGGCGAAAGCGGTGGCGCTGGCGCGGGGCGAACGGTACAGGAGCGGGACACTCGCCCAGCTTTCGACGGGCAGCGGGGACAAAAAATTCCCGGGCGAAGGAAAGAACGCTTGGCTGACGCGGGATAAGGAGATCGTGGAAAGATATAATGCCGATCCGCACTGTAATTTTATTTTCACGTGTAACGGTTTTGAAAATCTTTTCCGCCTCATGAAAAAGACGTATGATAAAAGGAGGTATGCGGCGAAAAACCGCCGCCTTCCGATATTTTTTGTTTCGGGGAGCGACGATCCGGTTCTAATCGACGAGGATAAATGGCTGAAAGCGCAGGACACGCTTCGCGAAATCGGCTATGCGAACGTCTCGGGAAAGCTTTATCATCAGATGCGGCATGAAATTCTCAACGAGCTGGGAAAAGAGGAAGTATATGCCGACCTTTTGGAATTTGCCTCCCGTTCCGCGGATGTATACTGAATTGTTAAGCCTCGAAAACAGGAGACTTTTTTTGCATAAACACTTGACAAAAGAAAGCGGGGGACTTATAATGAAAGTATAAAGAGCGGGGGGATGTTTGCAAAGTGCAGAAAAAATTTATCCTTTCGCCGGAGGCATTATGGCAAGAAAGAAAATGAGTTTTTTGATGAGGCTTATACTGACGGCGGTGGCGCTGGTAGGCGCCGTGCTGGCGGTGACGGGATTTACTCTCGATTGGGTCAAATACAGTATAGATACGGTGCTCGGCGGCGGTACCTTGCCCGCCTATTTGCTGAAAGACCTTGCGGATCTCAATTCCAAGATGGAAGACATAGGCGGCCACATCGAGGGGTTTGGGGCGATGAATTCGTTCGCATACATAACGATGATTTTGTCGATCGTATCTTTTGCCGCGGTATTGCTGAGCAAGTTTCTTCACTTGGGCTTTTTGCGGCCGGTAGCGGGATTGGCGGGAATTTTGACGGTTCTTTCCACGATTTTGCTGATTGTATTTACCGCGATGTTCTGTTCGAAAAATGCGGGAATCGATTTGGGAGGCCTTGCTAAAGGGGAACTTGTCTGGGCAGTCGGACCCATTTTAATGGTGATAGGCGGATTTCTTTCCGGCCTTTGCGCATTGGTGTCCTATAAAAAATAGAAAAAGGAAAGTAATTTTATGCTTGAAAGGGCGTCGCGGAATTTCCGCGGCGCCCTTTTGCATAAATCGACCTCGTTGGGCGCATACTGTTTTTAGGAGGAAAATTATGCGTATTGTCAATATTATTTCTTATATATTGGTTTTACTCGGCGCGGTAAATTGGGGGCTGTTCGGCATATTCGATTTCAACCTCGTTTCCGCGATCTTCTCGGGCGCCCGCAGCGTCGGTTCGATTATCATCTATTCGATTATTGCGGCGGCGGCACTCTGGTTGATCATCTCTCCGTTCCTCACGCGCGGGAGACTGCTTTTGGGCGACGGCCGCAGGGACGACTGAGGGATTTGAAAGAACGGATTTTCCGACAAGGGAAATTCGTTCTTTTTTGTTCGTGTTGTCCTTTCCCTTGTTTCAATCCTGAAAATTTTACTCGTGTTTTCCGTTCCCTTGTTTCAATCCCGAAAATTTTGTTCGCGTTATCCTTACCCCGTCTCGATCTCGAAAATTTTTGTTCGCTTTGTTCATTCTCCGTCTCAATCCCAAAAATTTCTGTTCGTGTTATCCTTTTCCCGTCTCGATCCCAAAAATTTCTGTTCGGTTGTCCTTTTCCCTGTTTCATTCCCGAAAATTTTTGCTCGTGTTTTTCTTTCCCTCGTTTCATTCCCGAAAATTTTTGCTCGTGTTTTTCTTTCCCCCGTTTCATTCCCGAAAATTTTTGCTCGTGTTATTCTTTCCCCGTCTCGTTCCTGAAAGTTTTTGTTCGTGTTATCCCTTTCCCGTCTCAATCCCAAAAATTTCTGTTCGGGTTATCCTTTACCTTGTCTCGGTCCCAAAAATTTCTTTCGGCAGTTGTTCTAAATTCCGGATTTTTTGCGTTTATTAAAAGAGGAGAAAAACAAGGCTCAATCCCTTTTGCCGTAAGGGAAAAAGGGCAATTAAAAAACAGAGATGTTTTGTGTTCGATATGTGTTTGTCATGTGTTTTTCTCGTGTTAGAAAAAAACAAAAAAAAGGAGACGGAACGTGAGGAAAACAAAGGGGTTGAGGGCACTTTTCACCATGGTGGGCTCGGTGATCGGGGCGGGCTTTGTTTCCGGTAGGGAACTGCTGCAATTTTTTGGGTATTTTCGCATTTCTACTGTATATTATACGGGATTGTTATTTTTCTTTTCCTTTCTTTTATGCGTGCGGCTCGGGCGTATTTACGGCGGCTTTGAAGGGGCGTTGAAGGGGATTTTCGGGCGCTTTTCGAAAGCTGTAAAGGCGGTAATTCTTTTTGGTTCGTTTGTTTCCTGTGCGGGAATGCTTTCGGGCTTGAATTCCCTTTTGCCGCAGGCAAAGCCGTTTTTATCTCTCGCATTTCTCGTGTTTGCCTGCTTTGTGTCCGAAAAGGGGGTAGAGGGGATAGGGACGGTCAATCTCATTGTCATGCCTGCCGTCCTCGTCTCTGTCGTCGTCCTTATATTTTCTTTTGGGGCGCTGTCCCCCTCGGAGCCTCCCGAAGCCTCTTTCGGGACTATTTTATCTGTCTATTTATACATTTCGATGAATACATTTCTTTCCATGCCCGTACTCTGTGATCTCGGCGCCGAATTGAAAGACCGTGCCGCCTCGCGTTGTTGTTTAATATCCGCTCTGATTATTGCTCTCGGAATAGGGCTTATCCTTTCGGCGGTTTGTTCGGATAAGGCGTCCTTTTCATTCGATCTGCCGTTATCTTATGTATTGGGAGGGGTAAAATTTTTTCCAATTATTGCGGGCGGGGGGATGTTGACTACGTTGTTGTCTTCTTTTTATCCGCTCTATTCGCTGGTGGGACGAAAATTCGGGACGGCCGGAAAATGGGTATTGTTTGCGGTGACGGAGTGTTGTTCTTTCATCGGCTTTAAGAATATTGTAGCTACCGTTTATCCCGCCTTGGGAATTTTCGGCTTGGCGATGACGGTGATTTGTGCGGCCGTGTATTTAGGGAAGTCCGATTTGAAAAGACAAATGTCCATTGTTTTTCCCTCCGAAAAAATTCGTAAAAACAGCAAAAAAATTTCAGTAAAACCGAGAAAAACGTTTGACAGAAAAAATATTTTTTGATAGAATACTTCATACTTGAATCATCGGAGGGTGATATAAATACGATTTATGCGCCGGATAAGATGGTCGGGTTGAAACCGACTGCTTGTCCGGCGTTTTTTTGAGGTGAGTATGGCTTTACAACATAAGACTTTGGGTAAAACCTATCTGCGCTATTTGTTTGCCGGTCTGGGAAGTGCCGTAATCGTCTCTATCTATTCCATAGTAGATGCGATTATGGTCGGAAAATACGAAGGCTCGAACGGTACGGCTGCTCTGTCCATCGTTATGCCGATTTGGACGATTATTTTAAGTCTCGGTTTATTGTTTGGTGTGGGCGGAGGCTCTCTCATGTCTAAGGCTAGGGGAGAAGGTGATGAAAAACGGGGCAGGGAAATTTTTACTGTGGCTTTTATCTGTGCCGTGGTCGTGGCTTTACTCATTTGGGGACTTCTTCTCGCCTTTGAAAATTCCCTCTTGCGGCTGTTCGGAGCGGACGATTCTCTTTTGCCGCTGGCGAAAAAATATCTCAAATGGATGAAGTTTTCCATGCCGCTTTTTACGATGGGACAATTTCTGTCCTGTTTTATCCGTAACGATAACGCGCCTACAAAAGCCATGGCGGCGGTCATTACGGGCGGCGTATTCAATATCGGGGGAGATTATTTTTTCGTATTTGTGCGCGATATGGGCGCGGAAGGCGCTGGATTGGCTACGGCTCTCGGACAAGTCCTCGCCATCTGTATTCTCGTTTCTCATTTCTTTTCTCGGCAAAACGGATTGAAATTTGTACGTCCCAAAGCGTTTTTCCGAAAAGCGTCGGCTGTTTTTATTGCGGGCTTTTCTGTATTTGTCGTGGATTTAGCTATGGGAATTCTTACAATGCTGTTCAATAATCAAATCATGAAATATCTCGGAGCTGACGCTTTGGCCGTTTACGGCGTCATTATCAATGTTTCCGTATTGGTGCAAAGTCTTTCCTATGGCGTGGGACAGGCGGCTCAGCCCATTGTGTCTCAGGCGTATGGGGCCGGAGAAAAGAAAAATATTTATCGGATAGAACGATATGGAATTTTTTCTGCCTTGATTCTCGGTATCGTTGCGTTTGCTGTCGCGGAAATATTGCCGCTTCCCATTGTCCGAGGCTTTATGGAAACGAATGTTGCGATTGAGGAGATTGCTCCGAATATATTCAGAGTTTATGCACTGTCTTTTCTTCTCCTGCCCGTGAATATTTTCTTTACCTATTATTATCAGGCAATTATGCGGCCGATAGGGGCCCTGACGATTTCTCTCATCCGCGGAATTTTTTTAAGCGGATTACTCATTCTCTTATTGCCCGTATTGTTCGATGGTGCCGCGCTTTGGTGGGTTATGCCTGTAACGGAAATCCTCACTTTCGGCGTAGGACTCATATTCGGAAGAAAATACCGGTTTTCCTCAGAAAATATAAAGGAAAAGTCTGCGTCTGTAAATTAGAGCTAATAAATTTTTGAAATAGATGGATAAAAATAGAAAAAGCGTCGCTTAGGCGGCGCTTTTTCGTTGACTTGGAGAAGTAAAAAAGAAACGAAAATTAAAGTGTTGAATCAATTTTTATAAGAGAAAATATGCAATTTGAATTAGGAATATGGAAAAATTTGGTATAATTGTTATTGATTTCCAAAATAAGGAATAAATCGAATGGAAATTATTTGACATGAAGGAAGAATATGGTATAATAAAGGTGAAAGTGAAATAATATTGAAAATCCAAATAAAGCATAGTTGTTAAAATTATGCAAAAATACTGTCAATAACTTAAACCAACGGTTAAGGGATACATAAGAAAATGGAGAAAGAAATAAATAAAATTTTAGGAGATTTATTGATTCAATTAGCGCAGAAAAATATGGGCGCCTTGGACGAGATTCATCATTTAGTAGGAAAAGCTTTGTATGCAGTCGGGAATAAGTTCTTTTATCAAAAAGCCGATATTGAAGATACCATTCACGATTTATATTATTTGATTTCTAAAAAGGCGCATAAATATAAACCCGGAAGTAACGCTTGTGCATGGCTTACGACAATTTTCAAAAATTTGGCGAAGAACAGACTGAAAAAAGAAAAACGGATTTGTTCTTTGACAGAACTTACTGCCATGAGAAGTCGGGTTTGGATGAATGAGGAAGACCGGAATTATTTGGATCATCATCTGTTGATTAACGAAATTTTTAAGCAATTGAACTCCTATGAAAAGGATTTAATTGTCTATCATTTTTGGTTTCAGTTTTCTTACAGCGAAATTGCGAAAATGTATAACAAACCGAAAAGTACAATTTCTAGTCAAATTAGCCGTTTAGAAGAAAGGTTGAGAAAAATTTATAAAAAAGAATAAAATTTTGCGTACGAAAGCCTTGTCTAAATTGTTATATATTATGCTAACACACAAAGGAGATTGTATTTTATGAAAAAAGTTAACAGAGTATCCAAAGTAGCAATCGCGGCGCTTTGCGCTGCCTTCGCCGTTCTGAATGTTGGTCCGTTGGTCGGACAAGCTGCAAAAGCAGACGAGCTTGAAAATATAGCAAACGAAACTTTTTATTGTGCTGACGGCGATGACGATTTTATATATGGGGGACCGGGAGAGATTGCCGATGCAAGCTACGAAATTGAATACGATTATAAAGTAATAGTGGAAGACGTCGGCTATTATTCTGCTCCGTCTTTTGGAAATTTGGATGACAGCATGACAAATACGTGTGCGCCTGCCGCAGGAACAAATGTTGTGGCTTTTTATGACAGGTGGTACGAAAATTTAATTCCTGGTTATACGCCCGGATTACTTGTTAATAATGGGTATTACTATTTTTCGGATATGGCAAAGCCTGAGACTACGAACGTATTAAAAACTTTGTATGAGTTGATGGATACGAATGTCGGCAGCGGCGGAACTTCGGAAAGTCAATTTTTGAACGGCTTATCGGAATATGTCGATAATGCGGGATATGATTTATCTTACACGTCTTTTTACAGCGGTGCAAAGACCGTAGATTTGGACGCCCTGAAAGATGCCATCAATCAAAATAAAGTCGGCGTGATTTTTTGCAGCAGATATAATTTTGTATACGGAATCGAGCATAACGATAACTGGACGATAGTGGCAAAAGAAAATGCCAATGTCGGGCATATGATGATGGTATACGGTTATCAAACGATTGCTTATTACAAAAATGATACAAATTTTCGCACAGACACTTTTTTGTATGTTAGCAGCGGATATAGTGGCGCAGACCAAGGATATGTAGAGCTTAATAGTTATCTAAATATAGAAGATGCTTTAATTATGACGATATCATAAATACAAATAGAGGAGTAACTATGAAACAAGAGAAAGATAAATGGGAAGAATTCAAAGAGCTTCCGGAAGCATACGAAACAAACGATAATTTAGTCCCAAAAGTGAAGTACGAAATTTTTAGAGAAAAACATACGAAACGGCGGGTTCATTGGCAGGCTATTGTTGCGAGTATTACGATATGTGCCGTTGGAGTAGGAATATTTGTCCCTGTTTATCTTTCTAATTATACAAATGAAAAGGAGGAACAAAAATATTATATAGAAAGTAATTTGGAAAATCATTCAATAGAGAATATTGAAGATTTTGTTGAGAAAAATAGTTTTGAGATAGTTTATTATACAGGCGAAAATATAATTTCAAAAGGTATTACTATAAAAGAAACTAATGAATTGGCTCTGATTTCTCAAGAAATGGATGTTATAGAGGGAGATTTTGTCGATAATGTACTATTGAAAATACAGTTAATGCCCGACGCAAAATTTGGTATGTTTAATAGATTTGAGGGACTTACCGATTCGTGCGTTGTTTCTGATATTTCGATAGAATATTCGGTCAAGCAAATATCTCGAAAGGAACAAATTTTAGCAAAATTTACTTATGAAAGTATTCCATATTATTTGGAAATTCAAACCGATGACGCAACAGGCAAATTGGAAAAATATATCAATATGTTGTTTGAGGAACAGGAAGAAACTTATCTCGATGACGGAGTAATCGTCAATAGCGTAGTTGAAGATCCTCAAGCTTTTGTCGACGGTAACAATCTTGATATTCTCTATTATTCCGACGATATGATTGGCCCTATGGGAATGGGAAATACTACGAGCGGAAAATTAGAAGATACAGGGGAATTAACGTTCTTTAATCAAAGAATCGTATTTATCACGGAAGAGATGACCGTAGACGAGCTGTCTTTGCAAATTCTTCTTTTACCGGATAAGAAATTCAGTAAGCTGAAAATGTATGAAAATCTTCCAAATTCGATGATGATTTCTGGAATTCAAGTCGAATATGGATATACCGATAAAGGGCAAAGAAAAGTTGCGTTGATAAAGTTTACATATAATGGACTTCCCTACTTTCTGGATATTCAGACAGATGATCTGGAAGGAAAAGTGGAATACTATGTCGGCCTGTTACTGTCGGGAGCTGAAAATTCTCTCGTCGCATAAACAATGTTTTCGCGTGTCGGGCGGACAACGTTTTACCACTTTACGACAAAATAATTAAGGCTATGTCACAACAAACAGTTGATAAATAGCCATTTTTATAGGGGAGTATCA
>ERZ1673702.565-NODE-565-length-51360-cov-6.381503_pt1 | contig 51360 bp, 41 predicted proteins | sample MGYA00580232_ERZ1673702 | MGnify/ENA primary metagenome ERZ1673702 (study PRJEB41218, sample SAMN15661792) | gut metagenome | host: Homo sapiens | place: Canada: London | collected 2015-08-20/2019-03-30 | study: EMG produced TPA metagenomics assembly of... | reverse complement strand
AAAACAAGGATTCTCCTACCCTCTAAATGAAATGTAGGTAGCGAGATGAATTGTAGAGTTAACCTAGCGTCAGTAGTGGGCGGAGAGAAAACGGTATCCCCTACTGCCAAGAGGTAAGCACCGCCGGGTTTTGCTCGGCAATCAGCCTTCGCGAGATACCGGCTGGGGATTAAAACAAAAAAAGTGTATACCGGATCAGAAATATCAATTAATTTTTCGATTTCTAATGGTAATTTCAGTTGACGAGCTGTATAATTATTATTGGTATTTTGGTTTAGTAGCATAAATACATTATACCAAAAAATCGCTCAGACCACACACGGTCTGGGCGATTTTTCTGTTAGGGGAGTTTTTTTTACAGCCCCCTAAAAAAGAAAGGATGATTTTTAAACTTTTTAATAGAAACTTCCCTTATAACCCTCGGCAAGGACGGTATTGCTCCAGGAACCATCCTGGTTTCCAAAAACAGGCTGCACTCTGTAATATTCATCATTTTTAGCTTCAATACAGAGCATTCCATTACCGCCAACAGTGTAGTTATAATAATTGTTTGTGGTGTAGTATACAACTCTGTTCTTTGTAAAATCACCGCTTCCATTGTATTCGATACGATAGCCTGTAGCACCTTCTACACGATCCCAAGATAATTTCATCGAATGTTTTGTCTTGCTGGCATAGTTATCAATCTTTAATTTAAGTGGATCATGTTTCTTTGTTCCAAATGGGCTTGTAGTATCTTCATATCCTTTGGTGTAAATTGTGCTGCACCATGTGCCTTCTTTACCATCAAAGACAGGTTTTACTCTCACATACATATCACCCGTGATAATGGCTTTGTCATAAGTCTTTTTATTACTAGCGCTGTCAGTGCCTTCCGCATAATAGATAGGGCTGTATCCTGAAACATAACCTTCTACATTTTCTTCTTCAACGATGTTCTTAAAGAGCATATCAGAACTTACCTGGATTTTGTAGCCAGTAGCATTTTCTACTTTTTTCCAAGTGATATCTAATGATCTGCTACCTGCACCAACTCTATAAGAGCTGATCTTTGCTTCTACGCTCTGTTTAACAGTAGAGTTGTTCCACTTATCAAACTCGTCTTTCCATTTAGACCAGTCTGTGTTTCCACCCCAGAAAGAACCACTTCCCCATGAGCCCCAGGAAGAACCACTTCCCCATGAGCCCCAGGAACTAGCTGCTTTGTTTGAAGTGCCAAATGTGCTTGCGTTTACATTTACGGCTCCCATGCTGCATAAAGAGGATGCAGCCATAACGGAAGCTAAAGCCCCTACAATAATCTTCTGCTTTTTCATGATTATTTTCCTTTCTCTGCCGCTTTTCGGCAGTGTATCATAGGATACCGGGTAATACGTTAGGGATGCTCGGCTATGTTACGGTATCCGACATGATAAGATGAATTTTTTTGTCCGAGCTTTATATAATATGATTGTGTTATCCGATTTCGATTTCGCAGGATTTTCATGAGAAAAACACAGAATAGAAACAAAAGTTACTTTAAGAAAAGAATCCGATTCTTTTTGACTGCGAAGAATATTACACATATATATATGCGTTTCTATCATCGCAAGTATATCTGCGAATGTTAATCGCACCTATAGGTGCGATTAAGAAACCGCAAAAAAAAGACCATCTCTGTATAGAGATGATCCTTCTTTGTTTAACAAGCGGCTGTAAACGGTACGACATTTCCATGAGAATCTATGATAAGATCATTTTCCGCATTTTTTCCACGGATATTTTTACCAAAAATCTTCTGTAAATAATAAACAGTTCAATATTTCCTTACAATTTCCCTTCCAACGCTTCTTTTCTTATGTTTTTCTAATCCAAAATCAGCATTTGCTGTATGGATGTATTCCTGCATTGCTTTTACAGCGGCAGCTTCGTCTAAAAAAGTAAGTTCGAGATTTACCGTAAAACATGCTCCCATATTAGTTCTCCTTATTATTTTTGTATCTTCCTTTTTATTAGTTCTTATCTATATTTCTTATAAACGGCTAATAGGGACTTATTTTACAGTCCCTTTTTTGTATGAAGTCTCCACACCTATGCGGTGCAGTCGCTCCTATGGGCGTGTTACTCTGCTATTACTGATAGACAACTTTGGAATTCGATTCTTTTTTATGCGTCTCATATAACTTCTGTTTTGTCATTTATGTGAACTTTTCAAGAATTTTTCTTAAACATTTTCCTTTAAAACAAATCGGAGATTGCAAAAATAATTTTGCTCTGCAATACCTGCATTTACTCTCAAATCTTCATCAAAATCAAAAATACATATTATTAGCGGTTAATGCAAGAACTTCTTATCTAGGTCAGGTAATTGAGATTGAGTGAGAGGTATTTGATTTTTATATGGTAGTCAAAATTTGATAGGTATGCAATTCTATCAGGTTTTAACAACTAAATTTTTTTTATAAAAATGTTTCTCTTCTAAAAAATGATATATGAAATATCTGATTTAGGAAGGAGGGCAGTTTTATAAAAAAACAAGGATTCTCCTACCCTCTAAATGAAATGCAGGTAGCGAGATGAATTGTATAGTTAACCTAGCGTCAGTAGTGGCGGAGATATCGGTATCCCCTACTGACAAGAAGTAAGCACTGCCGGGTTTTGCTCGGCGATCAGCCTTCGCGATGATACCGGCTGGGGATTAAAACAAAATGTAATCCCTGTCACAAAGGATAGAAGGGTTGTGTTCCCCCAGCGAGGCGAAAGTCTCGTAAAGAAACCGCGGTTAACTTCAGTTGCCCGTTGGTGTATCACGAAACGCAAATCAAAAAACACAATCGCTTTTTGTTGCCTGCTGGTGAATTACAAACGGATAACACGAGGTAACAGCAGTGGGATACGAAGTGAAATCAAAAAATACATATTAACAGCATAGGAAGATCACTTGTTGATTATATGTATTAAACAAAAGAAAGGACGTAGATACGATGAGGGTGAGAGATAGACCCCGAAAACCAGATAAACTAATTAATTTATAACAAAAAGTGTAAATAAAAAAGGAGAAAAAATTAATGAAGTTCAAGAAATTTACAGAAAAAGCCGCAGCTTTATCCATGGCTACCGCAATGTTAGCATCCGTATGTGCCCCTACTTATACTGCCGTTCTCTCTGCCGTACCTGTAGCCGCTGCATCATCCAAAGATACCACAAACAATACAGCAACTACAAAAGACCTGGCAAATGCCGATATCATTGATACCTCCAAAACAGGAAGCATCACTGTCCATAAATATGATATCACATCGGCAGAAGCAGCTGGAGATTATACCGAAGGGCAATATAAAGCAACCGGTGAATCAGATAACCGCGTAGAGAATGCACTGGCTGATTATGCGATCCAGGGTGTACAGTTTACATATTTACGTGTCGGTAACATCGAACAGTACAGCAAGACAGATGGAACAGGCAGCAACATTAAAGTTGTTTATGAGATTCCAACTGCATTAGCGCAGATCTTAAAATTAAATGAGGCAGATGCCACAGTGATGACAGGGGATGGAGTTTCTGCACCTTGTACAAATGCAGGTGTATTACATTACACAAGCACACAGATTGAAGATGCATTAGCTGCGATCATTAAAGCAGATGATGTTGCTGCAAAGAATGCATTAGAATCTTACCTCATTGAATATAAAGACCAGAATAAAGACAGTGATGATGTACAGACAGCAGATACTGGTGTGATCGAGACAGATGCGAATGGACTTGCTACAAAGAGCGGACTTCCATTAGGATTATATCTGATGGTAGAAACAAAGGTGCCGGAACAGGTTACATCTACAGTTAACCCATGGTTCATCAGCCTGCCTTTCACAAATACTGCAGCAGATACCAATACAAACACAGACCATGCAGCAGACGGTGTGGCAGACAGTATCGGTGGTGAAAAATGGCTGTATGATTTCGTATCTTATCCGAAGAACCAAACAGGAAACCCCACGATCGATAAAGCTGTCAGAAACGCTTATTCCAGTGATGCAAAAGACAGAAACGGCGTAGTTACTTCCAGCAAGGATACAAATTATTCTGGTGCATTTGACTCCAAATCCCTGATCGTTTATAACGCAGATACTGCTGCAGAAAACAAAGCAGATACTACAGATGCGGCTTATGTTGCAAACCGAGGCGGATATACTAGCGCAAACAATACAGAAGCCGGCAAGGACGGTAAGGGTTACAGCAACGACTTTAAATATGATGATACAACAACTGCATCCGAAGGTGACCTTCTTGATTACCGTGTTGTATCTAAATTACCACATATCACATCAAAAGCTACTTATTTAAGCCAGTATACATTTACAGATGCATTATCTACTGGTGTTAACTATAACAAGGATTTCAAGATTGCTTTTTATGATAATGCTGCTGATGCAAAAGCTAACAATACAAAGAATGCGAAAGAGATCTGGAACCTTGATGGTGGAAAACATGAAGCTGCTTATGCAACAGTTACCGTATCTGGTGAAGACGGGACTGAAAAAGTGACAGCCAATAAAGCAACGATCACTTTGACAGAGGCAGGACTTAACCAGATCAATGGTACAAATGTAAAAGGTGCTTCCAATCCATACGAAGCCGTAGGTGATAAGGGGGCTACAAAAGCTGGCTACTCTGATTACTACATGGTACTGTATTATACAGCAACTGTAAATTCTGATGCATCCGTTACATTAGGTGACAGCGGTAATGCAAATGATATCTCCCTCGTATGGAGCCGTACAAACAATAAGTACAGTAACTCCTTACAGGATAGAAACTATGTATACTCCTATGGTATCGACCTGACAAAGACTTTCTCTGATAACAAAGGAGATGCAACAAAAGTACAGTTCAAACTGTATAACTCCACTGATGCATATTATGTTATCGCTAAAAAAGCAGAAGATGGGCTTTACTATGTGACAGGAAAGACAATGGACAAGGCACAGGCAACAACCTTTACTCCGGCTGCTTCAGGAAAACTCTATATCAAAGGTTTAGAGGGTGATAAATATCAGCTGACTGAGGTTGCAACAGACGACGGTTATACCTTATTAAAAGATCAGATGGTTATTAATATTGAAGAAACAAAACGTGATATCAAGGCTTCCGTAGCTGGTACGACAGGTTTAGATGACGCTGCAGCTGATAATATCATCGCTAATTATGGCACAGGTATCAAGAATGAAGACGGACAGCTGGTTAACGCAGCGACAACAGACATCGGGTCTAAAGCAGTGGCAGGACCAACAAGTGAGACAGCAAACGGTAGAACAATTGGTAAGACAGATATGTATGTTGGTGACATCCAGGCTGCAACCGCAACCGTAGACAGTAAACCTTGCACACTCCTTACTTCTTCTACAGGAGATACCACATCTCCAAACGCTGAAGTAAAGATGGCGATTGAAAACAACAAGGGCTTTAATATGCCTCTTACTGGTGGAACCGGTCTTGTTGGATTAGTAATCTTAGGAGCAGGACTTTTAGGAGGAGGCGTTTACTCCATGACAAGAAACAAAAAGAAAGAAGAAACAGCCTGCTAATAAAAATAAATAATTCTTTCGTTTCTGACCGGGGACAGGGGATGGTATCCCCTTCCCCGGTTTTTACGTTTAAAAAATATAAGAAGAAAAGCCCACGTATTTGTACGTGGAAGGATTTGAAAAATGAAAAAAAAGATAATACAGGTACTTATTATCCTTATAGGAGTCGCATTGCTCGTTTACCCCTGGATCGCAAATTATCTCAACGAACATGCAGCAAAATCTACGATTAGTACCTATGAGAACGAAGTAAAACATACAGATAAAAAAGAAAAGGAAGAAATGCTGGAAAAAGCAAGAGAATATAATGAAAAACTAGCTTCTTCCCATGTTGTCCTCACAGACCCTTTCTCCGAAGAGACCAATGGCGGAATAAGCGAAAAAGAATACTACCAGCTCTTAAATCTGGACAATACCGGTGTTATGTGTTCGCTGGAGATCCCATCAATTAATGTAGATCTGCCGGTATACCATGGAACATCAAACAGTGTCCTTGAAAAAGGAGTCGGACACTTAGAAGGGACATCCCTGCCAGTTGGTGGAAAAGATACCCATGCTGTTTTTACGGGGCATACAGGTTTGAACAAAGCAAAACTCTTTACTGACCTTACAGAACTGCAAAAAGGGGATCAGTTCTATATCCGTGTCTTAGATAAGATATTAGCTTATGAGGTATGCCGGATTGATGTAGTCCTGCCAGAAGATACAAGTAAATTAAGTGTCGTAGATGGACAAGACCTTGTTACATTAGTCACATGTACCCCATATGGACAAAATACCCATCGACTCTTAGTCAGGGGAAAACGGACAAAATACTCACCAAAAGCTTACGAAAAAGAACGTGCAAAGAAAAAAGCAGGACGTTCCCAATGGATGCGGACTTACCAGAAAGCAATCCTGTTAGGGATTGGCATCACAAGCATTGTCCTGTTCATTATTTCTTTCATCAGAAAGAAATTACAAAAACGATAGGAGGCTTTTCATGCTGAAAAAAGTTTTTCGGTTTCTTTTTAGTGTATGTCTGATCGTACTTGGGATAGGGATGAGCCTCTATCCCGCAGTAAGGTCAGAAAAGATACATATGGAGGCAATCTCCTACCAAAAAGAAGTAGACAATGCTTATAAACAAAATAAAGAACAAAAGAAGAAAAAGGAATCCGATTCGTTTTACCAGTCGATTAAGAAATATAACGAAGATATTTATAAAAACGGACAAAAGGATTTTAAGGATGCTTTTTCCTATACATGGTTCCCTATCCCTCTTAATGGGTTTAAAGAAGAACGGTGTGGATATATCAAGATCCCAGCGATGGATGTACAGCTGCCGCTCTATGTGCGGGCGACCAAAAAGAACATGGCAAAAGGCGCAACAGTCTTAGGCAATACCTCTTTGCCGATTGGTGGGAATAACACAAATTCCGTAATCGCCGGACACAGGGGATACCAGGGCGCACCTTATTTTCGGGAAATCGAAAAACTACAGATCGGTGATAAAGTTTATATCAAAAATCAATGGGAAAAGCTTACCTATATCGTAAAACGTATCAAGATTGTATATCCAAATGACAGTGACGAGGTAAAGATTCAGCCAGGAAAGGATATGATCACTCTTCTTACCTGTCATCCATACCGATCCCATGGAAAATATCGTTATTTAGTATTTTGTGAGAGATTCACTTCAAAAAATAAAGAAAAAGATTCAAAGAAAACAACTAAGAAAACCGTGGTTACAACAAAAGATGAAACGATAACCTATGAACCATCTACACCAGATATCAAAAGGGAAAATACCATAAAAGTAGTGGCATTTATTTTTATATTGTGTTGCATTGCTTATATCTTCGTTTCGAAAATAAGGAACAGATAGTTAACAAGTAATTTTTTCTTATAAAAATATCTTTCTGTTTTCTGCATGATAAGATATAAAAACAAACAAGAGAACACACAACTCCTTATTTTGAAAATTTGTCGGTATATGGTCCTGCCGGAACCATGAGTGGAGAAAACTTAAATCTGGTAAGTTTCTCTTGTTGTAAAGCCTTGGCAAAAGCCGGGGCTTTTTGTTTTGCAAGAAAAAACATATTAATGCAAAGAAGGGTTGGGTATATGTTCATTGAATTTTCCTAATCTTTCATACTAACCTATAAATAGACTTTTATTTTTTCTAAAAGTCAGAAAGGAGAAAAATTTGACTCAGAGCAAAACAGAGAAAAACAGATCATCAAAAAAACGGGCATCTCCTGTCAGAAAAAAGGATATAAGATGTTCTGTAACAGGAAAGGAGAAGATGATATCATGACAAGGTTAAAAAATGGAAATAAACAGGAAAGCAGAGCGGCTCCGAAATGGAAAAGATGGCTGCCAATGGGGATTGCTTTTTTATGGATCATCGCTTTTTGCGGGATTTTGTTTTATAATGTTGCGCTGGCGGCAGAAAAAAATTATAATCCCAATGGTTATTGTTATATAAAGGTGGGTGATGCTAATCTGCCTGTTCATGTATACTATACAGGAACAAAAACAGAACTTACAGAATCAGGTGATCATAAAACCCTCTTTACTAGCAAATCAAGACCTGTTAAAGTAATATCTGATATAACAAATCCATCTCCAAACGGTAGTGTTGTCACAGACTTAAAAATATCGGATGCAGGGACTAAAAATACGGTAAAAGACTCTGACGGTTATTATAATACTATCTTATTTCACATTTCATTCAAATTAAAAGCGCATTATTATTTGAATGGTCAAAATAAAAGCAAAAATTCTAAGGGTCAAACGCCATATGGTAACATTAGTTTTGTTTCTGGTACCGGGGTAACAGTTCCAAAGGGGCAAAAAGAAGCTCCATATGATGTTTCTTATAATTTTAGCAAATACGCTGGACATAATACTTCGGATCGTACAATCACTATACCAGTTCGTTTAAATCTCATCAATACATCCATGCTTAAAGGAAAAGTTAAGGGTCTAACAGATGTTTTAGCATGGTTTCATACCACGCTTTCTACATCTGTAAAAAGGAACCAGTATACTTTGACTTGTAACCCTGATTCTGGCACATTTACCAAAACAAAAGGTGGTTCTAAGAATGGTAATAATTTAGAGTTTAAAAAATATTGTGGTGAAAGTGTAACTTCATTACCTGAAGTCTCAAGATCGGGCTATCATTTCAATGGATGGTACAATTCAAGCAAGAAAGCGGTTACATCCGTAACTCTTTGTAACGGTGACCAAACAGTAACGGCATCTTGGTCGAAAGAGTATACTTTAAAGTTTGACGCAAATGGAGGTCCTTCAACTCCTGCTGCAAGGACGCTGATAACTGGTAAAGAGTATGGCACATTAGATAATCTGACTAGGAAAGGGTACAAGTTCGACGGTTGGTATACGGCAAAAACTGGGGGAACAAAAGCATCATCGACAAATAAGATCACAGCAGATACGACACTGTACGCCCATTGGACAGCTTATAAGCATAACTTCGTTTATAATCTACAGGGCGGTTCGTTTCCTTCAAGTTTGAAAAATCAAACAAGTCTGAATGGATGCAAGATAATCCCGAACGGTGTATATTATATGAAATCGGATTGTGGAACGAATATGTACATGCATGTATATGGAAGGGACTACGAGCCTAGATCAAATCCAGCAACGGTTATCTATTCTGGGAAAAATGATGCTGCTACACAAACACAGTGGCTCTTTGAACGATATAAAAATACACAGTATTATTATATCATCAGCGTTCATAATGGTTTGGCATTGAATCTTGATGGTGATCCTAATGTAGATCAATCGAATAAAGCAATAAATCTTTGGAATCAGCAAAATGATAAAGCAGACTATCTCTGGTATTTATCCGATGAAGGAAATGGTAAGGTTAGCATTTACAATAAGCAGACAAACAAATGTTTAGATGTCGTAAATGGCAGAGCAGAAGATAATACCTGGATAGAACAGTATACGCCAAACCATACCGTTGCACAGCTTTGGACATTAGAAGAAAAAACAAAGACAGATTATCCAGATCGTATGCAGTATGGTGATCACGGACTATATATAAATAGTGTCAGCCCGGAAAAGAATAATTATGAATTTACCTGTTGGAATACAAAACCGGATGGAACAGGAACATCATACACACCTGGACAGGCATATAGTGCTATAAAAGACGGTGGCACCGTCACGTTGTATGCTTTATACAATGTAGACGATTTTACCTTAAGCTTTGATGCAAATGGCGGCACCGGAAAGCTAAATAGTGTCACTCATAAAGGAAATCAGTCTTATGCACTTCCTGTGAATACATTTACGAGAATAGGATACGAATTCCGTGGATGGTCTTTTGATAAGTACACAGACACGATTTCGTATAAAAATGGAGCGACTTACGACAATCGTTTGATCTCGGCAACTTTATATGCACAGTGGAAAAAGACGGGTACAGGATTCATCCAAAGACCATTCCTAGATTCTGATATGTTCTATAAGGCAATATCTATCTTAGGCAATAATGGAACAGTCTATAATAAAAATAGCGTTGACTCAAGGATGGCACATATAGATACGGCAAATAATCCGGGATATTTCTCGCTTCTAAAATAGGAAAAGGAAGGTTCTCTGAAAAGGGAATCTTCTTTTTGGGGCTAAAAAGTTCTTATAAAAATTCTTGAGTAGTTCAATGATGATATAAATATCGTGAAGGAGGAACCAAGATTATCAACAGTGACGGAGAGAAATCCGCATCCCTGTTGAATAGAAAGAACTAAGTAAATGGTATACAAAGAAAAAAGGAGAAAAAAATGGCAAAAAAGAAAATTTTAGCAAGTATTATGGCAGGTATTATGGCAATGACTATGGCAGTTCCTACATTTGCCGCACAGATTGATCCGGCAGATTGTGACCACGAGTTTGGATACTGGCGTTATACGGTTAAGCCTACATGTACAACAGAAGGAAAAGGAGATATGTATTGTCCTGATTGCGGTAGTATTGTTGAGAAAGACGCAACAATTAAGCCTCTTGGACATGAATTTAGCAATGCAACAACTAGAAATGGAAATTTTTATTTAGTCTGTGAAAGATGTGGGGTTGAAGAAAAACAGACATTGACTGCAGATCCAGCGACCTGCCCTCATGATGAAGATGATATCGGTATTTATAATGACCATGAAGCAACCTGCACAGAGGATGGTTATACAGGTGATACCTATTGTACTGCCTGCGGCACTTTATTGGAAAAAGGTGAAGTAGATGAAAAAGCGCATGGGCATGACTGGGAAGAAGACAGCAATGCCTGCCAGTTACCAACTTGTACAGAATCTGGAAAAGATTTTTATGTCTGCAGGGAATGTGGCGAGAGAGAAGAAAGAGTGACACAGCCTCTGGGACACAGCTGGGAGAAAACAAAAGTAACACCAGCAACCTGTACAAAAGATGGAAAAACGGTATATACCTGTTCTACCTGTGATGAGACAAAAGAAGAAATCACAGAAAAAGCAACTGGACATAAGTGGAATGATGGAGAAGTGACAACAGCTCCTACGACAACATCTACAGGCGTAAAGACATTTACCTGTTTAACTTGTGGTGAAACAAAGACAGAAGAGATTGCAAAACTTCCGGAAGAAAGCAAGCCGTCTAAACCGGCAGACACCACTACAGAAGGTAAAAAGGATGACACAAAACCTTCTACAGATAAGAAAGATGACACAAAACCATCTACAGACAAGAAGGATGATACAAAACCATCTACAGACAAGAAGGATAACACTACAGTGGTAAATCCTACAAAGCCTGCAAAAAAAGCAGCTAAAGTTGGCACAAAATTTGTTGTAGCAGGTCAGACTTACAAGGTAACAAAAGCAGGAAAAGAAGTAAGTTTTATCGCAGCAAAGAAAAATGCGAAGAAAATCTCCATTCCTGCTACTGTAAAAAGTAAAGGCATTACTTACAAAGTAACATCTATTGCAGCAAAGGCTGTAAAGAACAACAAGAAAGTAAAATCTGTTGTTGTTGGTGCAAATGTAAAGAAGATTGCTAATAAAGCATTTTTCAAATGTCCGAACTTAAAGAAGATCACGATCAAGTCTGTAAAGTTTACAAAAAAGAATTTAAACAAAAAGGCTTTTAAGGGACTTCATAAGAAACTGGTAGTTAAGGTTCCTAAGAAAGTTTATGGTTTAAAAGAAGGAATTTTAAAAGAAGGCTTAGTGAAGTAAGGGGAGCAAATAGGTTCCTTAAGAGGCTCATACCTGAAAGGGTATGGGTCTTTTTTTTGTTCAGAATTTTTCACAAAAAACATAACGGCTGAGCTACCAAAAAAAACATATTAGAAAATGTAAGGATTATAAAAAGAACAGAAAGGGGAGAAAACAAATGCGTTTTTATCGATTATCGCAAAAAATACCCTAGTTTTTTGCAAAAGAGAAAAATAAGATTACCGACTGTATATAAGATAGGAAGGAGTGAAAAAATTTGATAGTGAAAAAATGGTTACAGAGACTATTTATCTTTGTTTTTATTTTTGCTTTTGTTTTTGGAGATTTTGCAAATACGGGGGTATTTTCAAAAGGTACGCTGCAGGTACAGGCAGCAGACACGATCAAAGATTACAAAGAAACAGGACATAAACTGCATTCTAACACGGATATGGGAGCAGTAGCGATTGATGAAGTAGGACATAAATCAACGACCCCTTTTCGTAAATTCGTAATGGATGATGCGGATGATGGTAACAAACGTGTCATTTGCGGCTATGCGGTTGGGCGTGGACATCCGGGCGATACTTATACAAAAAAAGTAGTTTTTGCTTCTAACTGGAAATCTACGAAGTCCAATGATGCCGAATTTATCCATAATACTACTGCGATCGCAAAAGGGTTGTGCTGGTTCTATGAAGATGTTAAACCATCTAATGCAACAGAGCGGGAGTCCTATTTTATCCAGACTTATGTCTGGGCTGAGAGTATGGGAAAAAATGTAAAAACCGCTTTGACACAGTTAGCTGCTAGTAAGGGATGGAATTATCAAAAAAAGATATTACCACTTTATAATAAAGTTAAAAAGCGCAAAGTAGAAGGCTATGTTGTTGTATATAGGAACACCAAGTGTAAAGATGGCAACACGATCACGCATCAGCCTTATTTCCGTTGGGTAAAGACGAAACCAGAGTATGATACGGTGACAGCAAAAGAAACAGGAAAAGTATCCAAAGAAGTATCTGTGGAAGTGACCAAGACCGATTCTACTACAAAAAAAGCCGTAAGTGGTGCAAAATTCAAAGCGACAACAAAAGATGTAGATGGAAAAGCCCTTACCGTAAACCTGACTACTGGCAGTAATGGAAAGGCATCCAGTAAGGTCACGAGGACATTTTCTGCACAAAGAAGTGCGGAAAAGAAATATGTGACAAACTGGGATAAGCTTACGGAAAAACAGAAAGAAAAATGTAAAAACGATGGAAACTATCCGGATAAATCATTAGCGCAGGCAGCGGCGAAAAAAGAGGCAGCCAAAAATGCAGCGGATGAAGCGGCAAAAGCCAAAGCGAATTTTTCCGCAGACTGGAAGATCGAAGAGGTCAGCGTACCGAATCATATCATCAAAGTGAATGGAAAAGTAAAATCCGTGACTAAAAAAGAGACGGGAAACACAGTATCGATCAGTTATACCTTCTCGGATACACCAAAGTATGGCTCGATCAGCCTGTATAAGACCTGTAAGGAATCCTATTCCACAGACCTTTCTCTGGAAGGTGCTGTTTATACCGTCTATAATAAATCCAGTTGTGACAAAGGAACCGAAGTCTCTTCCATCAATATCTCCAAACAGACGGAGAATGGAAAGACGGTCTATAAAGGAAACAGTGGAAAATTAACAGCCGGTTCTTACTGGGTCAAAGAGACATGGGCTCCAAACGGATTCGAAAAAGATCCGGAGGCACATAAATTTATCTTATATGACAATGGGTCCAGTGACACCCTGCTGGCAAAAGAAGAAAGTGGAAAGACGATCACTTCCCTTACTTCCAACGAGGAAGCAAAAAAAGGAACCGTGACTATCACAAAATATGTCAATGATCTTGTGAACGAGACGGGGATCAAACCGGAAAAGGGAATCGAATTCACCTTAAAAGCTGTTTCTAAATTTTCAGAAGATACTCCATATACGGATGGTGTGGCAAAGACAACTGCACAAGATGGTACAGCTTCATGGGAAGATGTCCCATATGGCTATTATACCTTGACACTGACGAGCAAAGGACTCCCAAAAAACATGACTAAAGTTGGTCCGTTCTCCCTTCACATTGAAGATGATACGGACGCGAATAAAAATGATATCTATTCTGGCAGGAACATTGTGCTTGGCAAGACATCTGACAGTGGAGAGACCGTGGATGAACTGCTCCCTTGCTCCGTAACCATTCATAAAGTGATGAGCAAGACAGAGTTAAGCGGCACAAAGACATACCATCCGGAAAAAGGAGCGAAGTTTGCGATCTATGATACGGATGGAAACATGATCGGGAAGCCATTTACAACGAATGAAAATGGCTACGCAAAGAGTGCAGCGATTAAAGCGGCAGGAAGTTATGTTTTAAAGCAGATAGAAGGAACCGCTTCCTACAAGTTCATGGAAGATAAGCCATTTACGGTAACAGAAGAAGATCTCGGAAACGAGGATGGGACAGCGACTACGTTCGAATATACCGTAGACAATACCTATCAGGGTGACCGGATCTATCTTGACAAATATAAAGTTGCTTTTGATCAGGACAGGGAAGAATACGATGAAGAGGGACGGACCGTGGAACCGGATGCCGGATTTGCTGTCATGAACGTCTCTTCCATCAGTAAGGCTGACCTTGCTGACTTAAGAGAAAACGGGGAGGACTGGACACAGGAAGAACGGAATGCTTTTGTACAGAAGTATGCGGATGCTGTCCTTGCGACCATGCAGACCGATGAGGCAGGAAAAGCTTCCGTGGATATCGACTGTGTAGAAGATAAGGATGGACGGATGCATTCCGCGATCGGAGAGGACGGTTTTGTGATCGTGCAGACCTCCGGTACCACAGGCTACTACCTGAGCGGACCGATCTTTTCAGCTGACTTAAAGCGGAAGGAGAATGAAGGCTCCACACAGTGGTCTGGCGAAAAGAACAACTACCAGGAAATCAATTACGGTATCGCCACTTTTAAGAAGTTTAAGACAAAAGACGAAAAGACCGTGGAACCGGAAGCCGGGGCACAGTTTAAGGTCTTAAAGAACGATGGCACTTACTTAAAAGACCCGGATAAAAAAGAGGTCATCTGTGAAGCAGACAAAGAGGGAAAGGTATCGATCCCATGGCTGCTGCCGGGTGTCTACAGTTTGAAGCAGACAGATGGCTCGAAGTTCCACGAAAAATTAAACGAAGAGAACAATGAGGATGCCGTCTTTGTGGTAAGGGAAGATGACTGTGTTTTCAGTAAAAAAGAAATGACTGCGTTCGTAAAAGGAAACACCCTTACAAAGGAACAGGAAAAACATATCCTTACACTGGGGGATGAGGATGGAAGATATACGGATAAGGAACTTCCGATCTCATTATCCATCGAAAAACATTCCACCCATACTGGCGTTTTATTAAAAGATGCCGAATTTACCCTGTATCAAAAAGAGGGAGATAACTGGAAAGAACTTGGAAAATACTACACAGGAGACGGAAAAGACGGGACCGAGATTGGAAGAGTGACGGTAAAAGGGCTTTCCTTTGGTACTTACAAGATCAAAGAAACAAAAGCACCGGCTGGGTATCTCTTAAGTGAGGAAGATACCGGCAAGGATTCCTCTGACCCGGATTTCCCTTATCAGGAAAAGGTCATCACGATCGATGCAGACCATGTGGCAGAAACGGATGGAGAAATCGTTTTCCGTGCCAACAAGAGCAACGCGGACAGTGCCTACAGCAGATTTAATGATTCTCCGATCTACGGACGTATCCGTATCAATAAGACAGGAAATGTTATGACAGGCTATGCTTCCGGTACAGAAGAGTTTACTTACAAAGATACCGGAGTAGCTGGAGCCGTCTATGCATTATATGCCGGGGAGAACATCATGGATGATGCCGGAAATGTGATCTGGAAAAAAGATGAAAAGATCGATGAGGTCACAACAGACAGCAAGGGCTATGCCGATTTTACAAACAAAAAGACAAGCTACACGAAGAACTTCTTCATGGGGCATTACTATATCAAAGAGACAAAAGCACCGGACGGTTTTGATGTCGATACGGAGACACACGAAGTCGTTCTCACATGGGATGCCGGGGCAAAGGACCTTGATATAGGTTCCTGGCAGCCGGACGATGAGAACTTTAAAGAACAGCCAAGCCACGGGGATTATTTCCTTTGTACAGGTGAGCAATTAAATCCTTATATCGTCAACGCCCAGAAAGTGATCTTTACTTATGAAAAAGCACCAGCAAGTGCCAAAGCGGTCTATGATGTCTCCGCAGACAGGGTAGGGACAAAAGCCAACCCGACCCCAGCCGACAGCAAGAGTACGGTCGTGTTATGGCAAGACCCGGAGGATGAGGGTACGTTCTACGTTTCCACGCAGACAACAAAACAGGAAGTGAAGTTCAACAAGATCTCTTCTTCCATGTTCTACAAGTGCCAGAAGCTGCGGAGTGTCATCTTTCATCATGTCGATACGTCAAACATGATTCATGCAGACAAGATGTTTTCTTACTGCACAAAGTTAACGTCATTAAACCTTTCAAACTGGGAGACAGGCAGCTTAAACTCTACGGTAGGGATGTTTGCTAACTCCGGTGTGTTAAAGAAGATCTATGTTGGGGATACCGACCAGAAAGTACCAAATACCGAGCCGATAGAGACAGGAATCTATACCGTACCAAAACAGGAATTCTACCTCTACACAGACCCGGATACGGAAGATGAGGAAACATTAGCAGCAAGAAAACTTACAGCAGACAGTTTTAACTATGCGTTATGTTACAGTGATGGCGAGGGTGAGAGCATCACAGACTTAACAGATGATGACATCGCATCCATCAGTCCAGAGTACCCGACCTTTGCCGATGACAAGAGTAAAAGATCTGGAAAACTGGAAGTTACGATCCAGTTAAAGCAGAGCAGCCCATATTATGCAAAGGCGGAAGATGGCGGGGAAGGACATCCGGGTATCTTAAAAGTCACGATCGATGTCAAAGATCCAGCTACTTTAAAGCTTGACCCGAAAGTGGACGAACACCCGGAGACAGAGGCGGATGTGGAAGATACACAGAGATCCATCTCCTTATCCCTCTTAAAGATCGATGCCGCAAAGAAAGGGGCAGCGGATGCCGAAGATTCCGGTCTGTCTGCTACGTTTAAAGTCTATGCAGCAACGGACTTAAAGAGTTATGACGGCAAGACCATCATCAAAGAGGGTGACTTTATCAAGACTATCAAAAGTATCGACAAAGATACGGACGATGGCGGACGTGCCGGTATGGACAAGCTGCCAATCGGATATTATACGGTAAACCCGGATGCGAAGAACTTATACAAGATTGTGGAAGTGATACCACCAAGAGGTTACTCCTTATATCCACAGGAAGAAAAGAACACAGCGTATATCCCGAACATCGATTACTTAAACTTAAGCAGCAACGAGGTTGTATCAAAAGTCAATGCCGCTAACCCAGATACCATCTCAGCAACCTACAATCTGGCAGAAAATACGTATACCTTTGCCCTGACATTCTCGGATATCAAGACACCTACGATCACGAAGAATTGGGGAGAAGAAAAGACACAAGGTTTTGTTAAAGAAGAGGATCGACCAGATTCATTAACGATCCACATGTATACGGATAAAGAAAAGACAAACTTATATAAGACTATCACACTGACAAAGGAAAAAGATTGGATCTACGCGTTTGACGATAATATCGACTTAAGCAAGTATTATTACGAGGAAGTCGTACCGGATGATGCGGTCTGGAAAAAGGATACCAGAGAGTATGAAGATGGTTACTTTAAAGACGGTGAGACAAACTGTGTGACATTCTACAACTGGGAAGAGACACCAAGTGATGAACCAGTCATCCCATCCGTTACCAAGTATTGGGAGGATAATGACAATGCACCGAAGAAGAGACCAAAAGAAATTAAGGTTAACCTGCTGCAGAATGGTGTAGTATTAGATGATTACTCTACAGTATTAAATGAGAGTAATAACTGGACATTTACAGTAAAAGAAGACAAATCCTTACCAAAATACGATGATGTCGGCAGAGAGTATGTTTATACATGGGAAGAGGATACGTCCGGCTTACCAAAGGACTATGAACTGACAGATACCAAGACAACCACTTCCTCTGACAGCCAGTACACATATATCCATACCGACCTGACGAATACATATGCACAGTATACTTCCGCACAGATTGCCAAGTCATGGAATGATGAGGAAAACCTGTATAACCTCCGTCCGGATTCCGTAACGGTTCATTTATTAGCTGACGGGGAGCGGGTAGAAAAGCTGACATTAGAACAGAGTGATGGAACGACAACAGATATCACAGATGGAAATGTCGTATTATCTGAGGAGAACAACTGGTCAGCAAAAACGATCAACCTGCCGAAGTATAAGGGTAGCCAGAAGATTGAGTATACATGGGAAGAAGAAGATGTACCAGACTACGAACTATCCTCCAACGTTACTGTTACAAAAGATGCCGATTCCGTCACAGAGCGGACAGAAACATCGCTGATCAATAAGAGCAACCCGCGGTTAGGCTCCGTTTCCGTATCCAAGATGATCCCGGTCGAGTCTTTAGATCTCCGTCATGGCGATCTGAGCTTTACTTTTACAATCACTGGAGAGACGGTTCATGAAAAAGAGTATACGGATAAACAGACCGTGACCTTTACCAAAAATACGGTATCCGATGAGGATAATGTCATAACAATCAATGGAAAAAAATATCTGGTTCTGTTAGTATCCTTTGACGACCTCGACTGGGGAGACTATAAGATCACGGAATCGGGTTCAGAAAGCCGGTATGAGTTTAATAAGATCTCTGACCTTGAAAATGCGACAGCCGGTAAGGAGGAAGATGGCACACCATATATCGCCTTTACGGTAGATAAAGACCATCAGGAATTCGGAGGTACGTTTGAAAACGCAGCGATCTCATCCAGTATCAAGGTCATCAAACGTGGAAACAGCAAGACGAAGAAGTTAAAGGGAGTCACCTTTAAGATCGAAAAAATCCTTGCTGATAAGAAGACCGAACTGGTTGCTACAAAAGAGACCGATGAGAACGGAGAGATTCTGTTCGATAACCTCGACCCGGGCGATTATGTCCTTACTGAGACAAAGACTCTTCCAGGCTACACACTGATGAAAGATCCGATCAATGTTACCGTGCCGATGGCACTGACTACAAAAGAAGCTGAAGATATGAAAGCAGATACCTCAAAAGGAAAATACGATAAAGCAAAAGACCTGTATTACTTCTACGATCTGACTTATGACGTGGATAATGAAAAAACTCCAACTCCACCACTTACCGGTGGATTCGAGAACTGGTTATCTTATCTGCCAATCGTATTGGCGATGGCATTGTTTATCGGATTAGGTATTTATCAGATGAAAAAGAGAAACAAGTAAAATAAGAGCGATGGAAAGGGCGGTTATGAACCGTCCTTTTCCATATTAATAGAAGAAAGGAGAAAATCATGATGTTTTTAACACAAATAAGTGGAACTGTGTTACAATCGTTAAGATTAATTGACACAGGAGGAATTATCATGGAGGCAGCTATTATTGCTGGATTATTTAATATTGGTGGTATATTATTAACATATCTACTAACAAAAAAAGATACATTAAAAAAATTAGATAAAAAAATGGATGTTTATCATGCTGAATTAAAAAACAGTGTTAATGTTAAAAATAATACACTATCTGCAGAACATGCTGGACTATCGAAAGAACATACTGGATTGAAAGAACAAATAAATGATAAACATGCTGCTCTGGAAAAACAGCTTTCGGCGGCACAAACAAGGCTCGACCATCTTCACGATGAGTCGATTCGGATGGAAGGTTTGCGGAAGGATGTAGAAAAACAGGGGATCGATGTTTCAACAATAAAGGCTGGCATTGATGCATTAGTCCAGAAAAACGGAGAAAATACAGATCGTGTCCGAGACTTAACACGGGATTTGGAAAAATCAGAACAAGCGTTAGCAGATACAGAGAAAAAGTTACGTGACCGTGAATGGGAACTTGCCCAATCCCAACGAGAGAATCAACAGTTAAAACAGCAGATCTACAACCTACAGCATCCACAACAATCATGGGATGAGCCAGAACGATAAAAAATAAATGAGGCTTACATCTTCGGATGTGAGTCTTTTTTTATGAAAAGAATCCGATTCCATGATAGTAAGCATAAGATGTGTGCTTTAACTCCACAGATACATGAGTGTTTTCTTATCACAGATATAGTTGTGATATAATTACACTCATATATCTGTGAAATTATTACACACATATATGTATGTTTTATCAATAAACCAGGTGTGCATTCCCCTTCCTCAACAAAGTAGGTAGGGGGTTAACACCGTTTGTTGCCATATTCTAAAGAGTTTAAAGAATTCAATTCTTTTTCTTATAAAAATTCGGCAGAAATATGATATGATAAAAATAATGATATAAAAAACTTAAGAAAGGAAGATTTTATGAGAAAAAAGATTTATGGGATAGCCACTGCATTGACACTTGCAATGGGATGCAGTCTATTTATGACGTATCCGGTACAGGCAGCGGAAGATACGGTGATTATTAAGCAGGATACAAATGGAGATTATATTCTGCCAGATGGAAGTATATTTCAGTCTGTAAAAATATTAAAAAACGGAAAGACTATGAAATATTATGATGTCGAGCCATTTGATTCGAAAGGTGAGTTTTTAAAAGGAAAAATCCTTTATGATGGGGAAGAATTTCAGTTTGAGCAATATAATACAAAAGTTGGTGCTTGTGATATTGAAAATCCTGGATATAATGTTCTTGATAAAAGTACACAAAAGTTTTGCGTTCGTGAGCATCCGGAAGAATACTTCCCAGCTCTGACAGCAACGAAAAAAGTAAATGACCTGATCAACACCTACAAAGACCCAAGTAAGCACCTGTTGTCGGAAAAAGTGGATAAGACAACAACGGTTTACAAGGAGATGGAGGCAGCGGCAAAAGAGGTTACTAAAAATTGTAAGACGGATTATGAGAAAATCGTGACTATCTGTGATTATGTGGGGAAAACGATAAAGTATGATGTTACAAAGCGACATACAAACTGGACAATGACGCAAGCTTGGACAAATAAGTGTGGTGTATGTGGACAGATGGCTGAGATCATGGAACGTATGGTGCAGATATTAGGAATTCCTGCTTGTTATGTATCCAATGAAGATCATGCCTGCAATATTTCCTATGATAAAGATACTAAACAATGGGTATACAGTGATCCGACCAGTGGTGTACCAAACTTTAATGTATACTCAAGAGCCGGTAGTGATTGGTTTAAGATAGATGATGTTAGTGGTTTAAAGAAGGATAACAATTACTTTAAATTATATTATAACTGGCCAGAAAAGACAGCGGATGCAGAATATGATGACTGGGATTTAACGGATCGATGGGCTATTTCACTGCAAGGCAAATATTATACAGAGCCGATGGATGTTGTTGTTGATATGCCTGAATTAGATGGTATTCCGCTTAAATTGATCAGCAGTGGAGCATTTTATAATAATGCAATGGTTACTTCGCTCACTGTAAAAAATCCAATAGAGAGAATTGCATATAGGGCTTTTTGTAATGCTTCTAATTTGAAAAATGTTACTTTTTATAACAAGGGTGAGGGAATTGATTTTATTGATACATTAGCCTTTTCTGATTGTCGATCATTGGAGAGCATCGATCTGTCAAACTCCAGTATCACCGAGATACCAGAGAATGCTTTTTCTAACTGTACCTCGTTAAAGACCGTAAAACTTCCATCTACGGTCACAAAGATAGCAGATGATGCGTTTGCAAACTGTAAGAAGTTAGAGGAGATACAGGGACTTTCTAACTGTAAGATCAGTGAGATTGGAACGGATGCATTTGCTGGATGTTATAATTTAAAGACGTTTGATATTTCCTCTGCTACGATCACATCTTTGCCGGATACGATATGCAGCAACATGTATGCGCTCACAAGTATCCACCTGCCAAAGACATTGACTTCTATCGGAACAAGTGCTTTGGAAGGATGTAAGAAATTAGAAGAGATCACCGGAATTTCTGATTGTAAATTGACTTCTATCGGAGCGAATGCGTTCGCTTCCTGCAGTGCATTGAAAGAAGTAGACCTGTCTAAGAGCAGCTTTACGGCACTTCCGGCTTCTGCTTTTGCAAAGGATACCGCTTTAACATCCGTTAAATTACCGGATAGCCTCACAGAGATTGGAGAAAAAGCGTTTGTTGGCTGTGGAGCTATGGAGAAGATCGACCTTAGTAACACAAAACTGACTACGATCGGAAAGAATGCGATGGCAGAAATGAATGATCTGATGTATATCAACCTGCCGGATACTGTAAAAAACGTGGGGCAGAGTGCCTTTGACATCTCCGTACCGCTGGATTCGAGTGATACCGCATTCATGCCAACCATTATATCAGAAAACGTCAACCCTTTGGATGTCGGTTATACCGATAACAACATCTCTCCATGGAAGAGACGGCAGGTCATCTTCCGAGATAATGCTTTTACTGTCCGTTTTGACGGAAACGGGTCCGATGGTACGACCGCAAACGAGCCATTCTTTGGTTATGTTGGCACGAAAGTGACGATCCCTGCCTGTAAATATAAGAAAAAAGGTTATCTGTTTACCGGCTGGAACACAAAGAAGGATGGCAGTGGCACGGCATACAAAGCAGGAACAAAGACAGCGGATACTATCTCTGTCCTCTATGCACAGTGGAAAAAAGCAAAATTCAAGGTCACATTAAGCTTCCCTGGCGGTACGTATACAAACAGAAGCGGCAGCCAGTGGCAGGACAGCTACTCCTTTACTTACACGTTCACCTCTCTCACAGATTCGAATTACCTGCCGTTTGGCGGGAACATGTCCAAACCGGATTGTTCCTTTGTCGGATGGTATACCGATGAAGATTACACCAAGAGAGTAGAGAAACTGACGATCAATAATACGACCGACAACATGATCCTCTATGCGAAGTGGAGTGACAGCCACACTCACAGCTGGGACAGCGGAGTCGTGACCAAGCAGCCGACCTGTACGGAAGCCGGAACAAAGACCTATACCTGTACATCCTGCGGTAAGACAAAAACAACAGAGATCGCTGCGACCGGACACCAGCATACCGAGATCCGTAACAAAAAAGAAGCAACCTGCAAGGCAGAGGGCTATACAGGAGATACCTATTGTACCGATTGTGGAGCAAAAGTTTCTTCCGGACAGGCAATCGCCAAGATTGACCATACATGGGATAATGGCAAGGTAACAACCGAAGCCACCTGTGAACACACGGGAGTAAGGACTTACACCTGTAGCGTCTGTGGCGAGACAAAAGAAGAAGAGACACCAAAAACAGACCACTCTTATGATGATGGCACTGTGACTAAGAAACCAACCTGTATAGAGACAGGAATAAAAACCTATACCTGTACAGTCTGCCAGAAAACAAAGACAGAAGAGATTCCTGCGACCGGACATCAGCTCACCGAGATCCGTAACAAAAAGGAAGCAACCTGTACCGAGACAGGATACACCGGAGACACATATTGTAAAGACTGTGGTACGAAGTTATCTTCTGGTGAAGTGATTTCCAAGAAAGCACACGATTATGAAGTGAAAGACCGGCAGGAGCCAACCTGTACAACAGACGGCTATGTTCTTTCTGTCTGCAAGGTCTGTGGGGACGAAAAACGAGAAGGCCTTCCTGCGACCGGACACCAGCACACGGAAATCCGCAACAAAAAGGAAGCAACCTGCAAAGAAGAAGGCTATACCGGTGATACCTATTGCAAAGACTGTGGAGAGAAGCTTTCTGATGGCAAGACAATCGCCAAGACCACGGAACACACATGGGATGGAGGCAAAGTGACAAAAGCTGCTACCTGCACCGAAAAAGGAGTTAAGACTTACACCTGTACGGTCTGTGGCGCAACCAAGACAGAAGAGATCGCTGCGACCGGACACCAGCATACCGAAGTCCGCAACAAAGTGGAAGCAACTTGTACGAAAGAGGGTTATAGTGGAGATGTCTACTGTACCGACTGTGGCACGAAGTTATCCTCTGGTACGGAGATTGCCAGAAAAGCCCACGAATACGAAGAGCGGGAGCGCAACGAAGCAAACTGCAAGAGGAACGGATACATTCTCTTTGTCTGCAAGGTCTGCGGAGACGAAAAGAGAGAAGTCCTCCCAAAGACAGACCATCAACACACCGAAATCCGCAATAAAGAGGAAGCTACCTGCACCGAGGGCGGATACACCGGCGATACTTACTGCACGGACTGCGGGGAAAAGCTTTCTAGTGGAAAGGAAACCCCTGCGACAGGACACATCCACATCGGATATTTAGGCAAAAAGGAAGCGACATGTGAAAATGATGGATATACAGGGGACGCCTACTGCAAAGACTGCGGCATCACTTTAAAGATTGGAAAGAACATCCCAGCGTTAGGACACACATGGGAAAAGAAATCCGTTATCTCCCCTACCTACACCAAGAAAGGCACGATCACTTATATCTGCAAGCGATGCAAAGAGAAAAAGGCAGTTACTACAAAGAAACTTGCTTATCCGAAAGTTGGAACAAGATATACGGTTTCTGGCAGCACATACAAGGTAACAAAAGCCGGGGCAGAAGTGATGGTATATAAGACCAGCAAAGCCGCAAGAAGCGTCACTATCCCAGCCAACATCAAGGCAAAAGGCATCACTTACAAAGTAACAGCTATCGGAACAAAGGCTTTCAACGGCAACAAGAAGCTTAAGAAAGTAACGATCGGAGCGAACATAAAGAAGATCAGCAACAATGCGTTCTTTAAATGCAAGAGCTTAAAGATGGTAACTATTAAATCGGTGCTGCTTACGAAAAAGACAGCAAATAAGAAAGCGTTTAAGGGTGTAAACAAGAAGATGGTTATCAAGGTGCCGAAGAAAATGAAGAAGGCTTATGTGAAGATGTTTAAAGGATTGAAAGTGAAATAAGGAAAAAGAATTCGATTCTTTTAAGGACTCATGCCGGATGGTGTGGGTTCTTTTTCTGTAATAGTATAATGTAAATTGTGGGGACTAAAATGACATATTGTGACGATAAAGGATATATGTTATAATCTGGACATGGGTGTTACCATAACGGTAGGCGGTTAGTCCTTCAACAGAGGGACTGTGACCCTCTGATTACATAGAAACCTGCAAGGGAATCCGTTGGAAAGGAGGGCTAAACCAATGAGTATTGTAGATTTTATGGCAGTAGTAAGCTTCGGTTTAACCTGCTTCAGTCTCGGATATGCATTCGGTAAAGATAATAATAAAACACAAAAATAGCCGCCCCAGTCCTAACAAAACTAAGCGACTATCTTTGATATCCAAATAGTAAATTGGGCTAACCGTCTATCGGTAGCACTCTTTTTCTATAATTATACTACCATGTAGCTATGAAAATGTCAATTTATCAAATTAGTGATTATAAAAATATGTGTAAAAAAAGGAGAAAAGATGAATAGAGAAGAATTTTTATCAGCATGTGGTGAATGTGAAGTTGGATACAGAGCCCAACTATTGGATTTTTATAGAAATTATGCAGATATTGTTGACAAAATATACGATAAATATGCTCTGTTAGACGGAGAAGATCAGAATAAAATGCTGGTTGAAAGATTAAAAAACTGGTTGGAACAAGGGGAGTATAGCGATATTGTTTCCACCATAAATACATTAGATGAAAATTCAGAACAAAAAGTTTTGGGATTTATTCATTTATATGAGTATATTTTAAAAACTACAAATGATGATTTTGAGTTGATAGACCAGTTATTTTTTATTCCTGGTCGATTTGAGAGAGAGTTTCAAAGAAAGTGATGTTATGGGTAACATCTGCAAAAAAATAGCCGCCCCAGTCCTGACAAAACTAAGCGACTATCTTTGACATCCAAGTTCCCAATAGCCTAATAGTGATGCCAACACATGACACTTACCTCGATAATGGCACTGTGATTAGGACTTACTGTTGGTGAGTTTATCTTATCACATTTCGATAAATTTATCAATAATTTGTGAAAATGACTCCATCAAACGTATTGATTTTTCCAACTATATAGTATATGATATTTATACAGGTAGAAATACACTGTATACATTCGATTACTGATATTTTGTATTAAGCGTATCTTAAGTACGCCAGCCGAGTGAAAAAGCAGCTTTTTATAGCTGTTTTTTTTATGTATAAAAGTGAAAAAAAGATAAAAAGAATCGGATTCTTTTAGAGGACTCATGCCGGATGGTATGGGTTCTTTTTTTTCTGTAATAATATAAGTTGCATGGGTTAAAATATACACATTAATATTAGAAAAAAATATGTAGAAGGGAGATATAAAAATCGTGAAATCATATCTAATTGTTGAGGAACATAATACGAAAACTTTAAAAATCATTCCATATTCAGAATATTTATTGAATGCAGATAATGTGTTTTTATATGAAGTCATCAGTGATGCTGATACAGAGGATGAAGCGGACCTGCTACGGAATCATATTAATGAGGTTGGCGGCATACAAGAATATTTTAATGAGATAGCAAGAGAAGCAAAAAAAGAGGTAGAAAAAAATAAAGAAGATATTCAGGAAGAAGAATTAGAGCAGCATAAAGAAGATCAGCAACAATGCGTTCTTTAAATGCAGGAGCTTAAAGACGGTAACCATTAAATCGGTATTACTGACGAAGAAAATGGTTAGTAAGAAGACATTTAAGGGTGTTGGTAAAAAGATGGTTATCAAGGTACCGAAGAAAGTAAAGAAGGCTTATGTGAAGATTTTCAAGAGGCTGAAGGTTAAATAAATATAGAAAAGGATCAGATTCTTTTAAAGGACTCATGCCTGAATGGGTGTGGGTTCTTTTTTTGCAAAGGTATGTTATAATCTAAATAAGGATACGAAATATAAGATATACATAATATATTTGTATTAGAAAGCGGGGATCAAATGCAAATATCTCAGATTAAGGAAGAATTGCACATTAGCTATATATCTATTGTATGTGCAGCGGCAGGCATAACATATGAAACACAATATCATGACGATGACAGCACAGATGGAATTATGAAAAAGGAGTTAGAACTGGAAGAAAATGTTTTTTATCAATCTGCTATACGAATCCAATTGAAATGTACTTCTTCTCCATCTCAATATGAAGATCGGGGAGAATACATAGCTTATAAGTTAAAAGTAAAAAACTACAATGACCTTTGCACTCCATCTACTGTACCAATTATATTGGGGTTACTAATTTTACCAGAAAATATGGATGATTGGGTTCGATGGAGCGAAGAAGAATTACTCTTAAAAGGTTCTATGTATTGGGCTGATTTTTCTGATATGGAACGCAGCGAAAACAAAGGTTCTGTAACAGTGCAGATTCCAAAGAAAAATATAGTAAATGGAGAATCCATATTGGGTATATTACAAAAGATAGCAAGAGAGGAGTGGCCATTATGATATATTCTGTAAACTATATGGATTTGACAGAAAAGATAAATCCTTTTAATTTTGCAAAATATTTAATCGATACAGGTTGGTCAATATATCCAACAAAACGAAAAAAAATAAAAATATTTCAATTAAAAAAAGATACAGGCAAAAGATATCAAGTTACTATTCCATTGGATAAGATTTTTTCGGATTATAAATATGTTATGTATGAAGCATTGGAAACAACAGCTGCTGCCGAAGGCAAATCCATAAAACAAGTGTTGCTGTTCTTATTAAATCCAAGTGCAGATATTTTAAAAATCCGCTTAGATAGAGGCGATATTGAAAGTGGTAATATATTTTTCGATGATGCAATCAGGATATATGAAAACACAAAGAAACTACTGGCTGCTACTGCCCAGGATGTCCTTCATCCTAAAAAATATCATCAGGGAAGAATGGATGACTCTGTTTCCGATTTCATAAATAATTGTAAATTTGGGCAAACAGAGATAGGCAGTTATATTGTACCTGTAATATGTCCTTTTGGAGAACTGGATGAGGATGAAGAATACAAGCAGTTAAGCATGTTTTCTGAGGAAGAACGTTGCGCTACATCTCTTACACGAAATGTAACTAACCGAGTGATTGAAAATATATCTTTTATAAAACACAGTATTGAAAATGGAGAATATGAGAAATTAAGTTCCGATAAAGCCCCCCATACCATTAGTGCTAATTTTTACGAAGCATTAATGGGCTTAGATCTTGATAATCAAGAGACTACGGTTGAATTTATTGCTCAGTGGTCTCCTTCTGTGAAGAAAAATCGATGCCGTATTGATAGGATATCCATTACACACGATTATTATCAGCCGATTAACGATGCCGTAGAAAAAATGCGAAAAAATGTAAATAGAAAAACTAAAATTATTGGAAAAGTTAAAAAGTTAGAATCCGTTCCAGATATATCACAAAGAACATCGGGTAAGGCAACGATTGTTTACTTGGATAAAAATAATATGAAACGAACGATATCATCAAATTTAGATAAAGAGAATTATAATAAAGCCATAAAAGCTCATAGCCTTGGAAGTTATGTTGAGATTGTGGGAGATATTCGCAATACAGGAAAAAGAAATGTTTCCATTCAGTGCGAAACTTTTGATGTTGTGAATTGAAGAGTTCTTGTAGCAACTATAAGATATCCCTAAGAACAGGAGGGGTTGGTATGAAAAACACTATGGAATATAAAGGATATATTGGAAGTGTAGAATTTTCCGAAGAAGATTGTATCTTATATGGAAAAGTTATGGGAATTCGCTCCTTAATTTCTTACGAAGGTGAAACAGCAAAAGAATTACTAGAGGATTTTCACGGAGCTGTAGACGATTACCTTACATTGTGCAAAGAATGAAGGATTCATACCAAAAAATAGGAAATTAAATTGAAAGAAAGGTGGTAGTATGAAAAATTTTGAAGTTAGCAGATTAGAAAATAGCTCGTATGATTACTTGGTGATCGCTACCACATATATTAGCCCGATTTCAACATTAGATGAGGTACAAAAGGCGTTTAAAAATATTTCTGGAAAAATTCTCTTTAATTTAACATTGATAAATGGATTAAACAGTAATAGGTATATTTCAGCTATAATAGAAAATGGAATAGTCAATGGAAAGTCATTTTTAATAGAGAAAGATGTTGATAATCCTGTAATACATGACAGTATAAGTTTCTTTTCAAAACATGCTGAGATTGTTGAAAATGGCACAATATCTAAGGCATTAAAAAATTTGTTGATTTCTGGAGAAAATATTTAAGGGAATGAAAGTGAAATAAGATAAAAAAGAATCGGATTCTTTTGAAGGACTCATACCGGAAGGTATGGGTTCTTTTTTCTTGTAAAAATTTTTGATTTTAAACAGAAAATAAGCATAAACAATATATAGCATAGTACTATATATAGCTTATAATTGAGGGAGAATACTATATATATGGTTGACTGAAAATGGTATAATAAAAAGGAATAAGCAATACATTAAAACATATGTTCGAAAAAGGACTGACAAAATCTGTATACTTAGATATTCTAGTAAGGAATAAGTTTAATAGTAAAACATAGGAGGATTAGGAATATGGGTAGCATTAATACGGAAACTGAAACTGTTATAAAAAAGATTTTGCCATACATGAAAAGAAGAGGATATAATATCGAGCAAGATTTTGATTTTGAGACGGCTGTATCAACAACTGATAGATATACAAAAGGATATGTTGATATATTGGTGACATTGGGTAAAAAAACACCATTTTTTTTGATTGAAGCTAAAAGACTGGGGAAAAATTTAACGAAAAAAGATAGAGATCAGGCTATTTTGTATGCCAGATCAAAAGAAATAAAAGTTCCTTTTGTAGTCGTTACAAATGGAAAAGATATACAGTGTTTTAATACTAAGAATAAACAAAGAATAATATGGAACGGAAAAAGGTCAGATAAAGTACCAAGTCGGTCACAAATTGAAAAAGTTGTAAAAACATTAAGAATTAAGCCTGATGAAGTGATAATAAATATTTCGAATGATGAGTCATTACCATATAGACATGGACTTCCATTGCGTCAATTAAATGCATTATTTGCGAGGGGTCATAATACCATTCGAAAAATAGAAAAGGATGAGGACTATGCCTTTGCGGATTTTTCAAAACTTTTATTCTTAAAACTATTAGAAGAAAAAAACGATCTTGACGAGAGTTTTTCGTTACCTTATTCATATAAATTTTATGAATTGGCGGAATATCCAATACAAAATGCTGATCAGGTAAAAAATGCGATAAAAAGCATGATTAGTCAAATAGTTACTGATACATCTTATGGGGAAGTTCTCATAGAGCCATTAAGATTAGAAAATCCAAAAACATTCTTAGGTTTAGTTAAAGACTTAGCATCGGTTTCTTTTTGTGATTGTAGTGTTGATTCAAAGGGTGCTGCCTTCGAATATTATGTCAGAGCCACATTAAAAGGTAAAAAACTGGGGCAATATTTTACGCCGAGAGAATTAGTCCAGGTTATGACTTGTTTGATTGGAGAAGATAAAATAATTAACTCAGTGATAATGGGAAGTAAATTGAAAGTGTTGGATCCAGCTTGTGGAACAGGGGGATTTTTGGTTTATTTAATGCAAGAAGCTTTAGGCAAACTACAAGTGAAATTGAAAAATCGAGATATTACAAAAGAAAGCTATGACCAATGCGTGAAAAGAATAAAGGAAGATATCTTTTATGGTTCAGATGCTAATAGAGGGGTTGCTGCATCTGCAAAAATGAATATGATAATTGCAGGTGATGGACATACACACATTGTCCATGAGGACAGCCTTTCAGCTAAAGCAGTTAATTGGAGTGTAACAAAGCCTGATTGTAATTTGATTATGACAAATCCGCCTTTTGGAACAGCGGAAGGGGATTCTTTATCAAAAAGTGATAAAGAGCAGTTTCAAATAAGTACAACAAAAGGACAATATCTATTTATGCAAAAAATGATCGATTGTACTGTTCCAGGAGGAGAAATCTGTACAGTAATTGATGAGGGCGTTCTTAATACGAGTAAGGGCTGGGAATTAAGAAGGTATATATTAGCAAACTGTATCATTAAAGCCGTTATAAACTTGCCACCAGAAACATTCAAACCTAACAAGATCAATGTAAAATCCAGTGTATTGTACTTGGAAAAACGAGAGACTATAGATGTGGATCTTGAAGATAATTATAAAGTAACATTTTGTGCACTTGATTCATTAGGATATATGGGATCAGGAGATAAAATACGTGGCTTTGATAATATTATTTTTCTGGATGAGATTAGAAAAAAAGTATTAAATCATGAATTAGGTGAAGAAAGAGAAGGATATCATTGGAAAGCATATGATATTTGGTCAAGTAAAATAGCAAATGATAAAGGTTTTAGATTAGATTACAAATACTGGAACCCACAATTTAGAAAGAAATTTGAACAACTTGAAAACACGGGGTGTTTATCGCTAAAAAGTTTAAATACAATCGAAACAGTACGGGGAATAAGTCCAAGTTCAGAATATTATGTTGATGAGAAAGACGGATTTGCATTAGTTGTTAAAGCAGGAAGCAATATTAGTAGATTTGGAGAAATTTTGATAACTCCAGATTCTGATTGGATTGAAAAATCATTATATGATGAGTACGTTCAACGATCCGAAGATAATATGGAGAACAGAAATATTGTCAAAAAAGGGGATGTGTTATTAGCTTCAACCGGAGAAGGTACGCTTGGAAAATGTTGTGTTTATGATAAAGATATCCCGGCCATTGCAGATGGGCACGTTACAATAATTAGAGTAGATAAAAAAATAATTGATCCGTACTATTTGACAGATTATTTAAGATGTGGTTTCGGCGAAAAGCAAATCGCATGTTTTTATTCAGGTTCAACAGGACTAATAGAGTTAACTCCAGAGCAAGTAGATATGATTATCATTGATAATGCAGGAGAAAAACAAGATATCAATGTTCAAAAGGAAATATCAAAAGCTATTCGAAGAAGAGAAAAAAAATATATTACACAGATTGAAGAAGCGAAAGAATTATTGGAAATAGTTGATAAAATATGGGATTAAAAGAATATTTGTTTTGAAAATTAAGTAGATAGAATCGGATTCTTTTAAAGGACTCATACCGAATGGTATGGGTTCTTTTTTCTATGATAATATAATGTAGGTTGATTCTGTTTTTGAAAGAGATGGTTGAAAAGTTCTGGCATAATTCTTTGCCGTTCTTTTAAAACCTCTTACTTCAATCACGCCTTTATTTAACAAATAAATTTTTCTTATAAAAATGTTCCTCTTCTAAAAAATGATATATATGAAATATCTGTTTTAGGAAGGCAATTTTATAAGAAAAGCAAGGATTCTCCTGCCCTCTAAATGAAATGTAGGTAGCGAGATGAATTGTATAGTTAACCTAGCGTCAGTAGTGGGCGGAGAGAAAACGGTATCCCCTACTGACAAGAAGTAAGCACCGCTGGGTTTTGCTCGGCAATCAGCCTTCGCGAGGATACCGGCTGGGGATTAAAACAAGTGCTATGGTATTTCTGAACATATTCATAAGGAGATTAACTTCTAAATTTGAACAGCATAAGGGGTGTTATATGGTGAAAAATAAAAGATTAGAAAAGGAGCAGATAACTACAGCTTCGATTAAAAAGCTTATAAGTGTATTGCAATCAGAAGCGATAAACTATGAACAGTATCAGCAGGAACTACAAATGCAGCTTGATAAAATGAGTGAAGCAAACAAGGCTTATCTGTCTCAATATGGTACTCATCGAAAAGTTGTCTTGGAGCTATTAAGATTCGTGCTGCAATCAGAGAATTTCGGAAAATACAATAAGGAAGAGTATCTGCACAATCTGATCTATTCTAATTTATGGTTGATTGATGAAAGGTTGGCTTATGCCGATTATATTGCAGTGGAAAATCCGTTTAATGGTGCCATAAAAAAGAGAGGTCCGAATATCATAATGCCAGACTACCCAGTTGCAGTATCTGATGAGCCAAATACTGGAAGGGTGTATGAGACAATCACAATCCTTGAGCTGGATAGTTTAATGCGAGATGATTATACAAAAACAGGAAATCCAATAACACAGATATTAAATTATGTTGGTAGTTTGCGTACAAATAAGATGAAAGACAAAAATGGATACCTAATCCTCACAAACGAAAGCACACAGTTTTATCTGTATGCTGTCTGCAATCTGACTCCAAAATTGCGAGAACTGGCATTTGACATGGATATGATGGATACACCGGATAAGAAAGGGATGTATAAATATCATAAAAATCGGAATGCTCATATTAAAATACTGTCCTATGATAAAATGTTAAACGATGCAGAAAATAGAAACAATCATAAATACTAGGATATTACCGAATATCATATAGAGAAAAGAGAGGAATATGTACAATGTATTAGATGTAGCAATATATGTGATTAATTATGCTCATGATGCTGATTGTGGGGAATCAATGAGTAATTTAAAATTGCAAAAAATTCTTTACTATATTCAAGCCGCTTTTCTGGTAGAAAAGAATAGGGAGTGTTTTAAAGCGGTTATTATTGCAGGAGAATTTGGTCCAGTAATACCAGAGGTTTATCAAAAATATAAAATTTACGGGAGACGAGGAATACCTAAACAGGAAAACAGAAAAGTATTGCAACTTGATTGTGAAAAAATGCGTATAATCAAAAAAGAAATTGCTGAGATATCAAGAGGTGATAAAAGGCTTATTGAGAAAGTTGTAGATACATATGCTGAAATAACAGAACCCATTGTACTCGCAAAGAAGACTTGTGAAGAAGTTCCATGGAAAAATACCCCCTTAAATAAAGAGATAAAAAATTCGTTGATAAGGAAGTATTATTTGTCAAAAAATCATGTTAGAAGGAGGTAAAATTGATGCAAATTGAAAAGATTTTTGGAGAAATACCTATTTTTCATGATATTAAAATAGATAAAATCCTTTTTGAAAGCTCTTATCCAATCCTGTTTACATGCATTGAAAATAGAAATATTTATCTATTTATATGCTGTGTTAACAATTCGGATGAAACAAAAAGGATTGGAACAAAAACATCGTTTCCTATTTAATAGAGTTGCTAACTAATAAGATTGCTATTCGAGATACTTTTGCCAATGTCACAGATAAAAAATTCCTTATTACGAAAAAAGTTACTGGTGTTAATTTTAATGAAGTTGATTTTAACAACTAAACTTTTCTTATAAAAATGTCTCTCTTCTAAAAAGTGATATATATGAAATATCTGTTTTAGGAAGGAGGGTAGTTTTATAAGAAAAACAAGGATTCTCTTACCCTCTAAATAAAATGTAGGTAGTGAGATGAATTGTAGAGTTCACATAGCGGCAGTAGCAAGCGGAGATATCGGTATTTCCTACTGACAAGAAGTAAGCACCGCCGGGTCTAGGCGATCAGCCTTCGCGAAGATACCGGCTGGGGATTAAAACAAAAACGGTTTATGTTGTAGTGGGACGGTGAAAAAAATAGCGGATATACCAGGTGCCAATAGAATCAGATTATAAGATTTGTGAGGAAGAATGGCGGGGACTCATCGCTTATTAGTCAAGCAAAATATGGAATAAGGTGAAAATGATGTATACAATACTACTACCAATTCATCCGGATCATGTAAAAAATATATTTAATGGAACAAAACGATATGAATTCAGAAAAAGAATATGTAAAAAACCTGTGGATAGGATATTAATCTACTCTACGTCTCCCGTTATGAAAGTGATGGGAGAAGCTGAAATTGAGGATATTCTTGTCGATACTCCAGAAATCATCTGGGAAAGAACAAAGGAAAAAGCAGGAATTGATAAGAGATTCTTTGAGCGATATTACGCAGGCAGAAACCAGGCAGTCGCTTATAAATTAAAAAATATCACTGAATATGAAATGCCAAAAGAATTGAAAGATTATGGGATAAGTAGAGCTCCGCAGTCTTTTCAGTATGTTAAGTAGGTCTTATTGATATAGTATATGGGAAGGAAAAGATGGATGAAACAGAACGAAATCTGAATTAACGTGGAAGAAAAACTACAAAATCCTTCGGCATTAACTCAGGAACAGGGAGAAAACATGAGCAATATTGTAAAAGGAACACTAACAGGAATGTTTTGTGAAACAATATTCATGATAATTTTGTCATGCCTTGGACATATTGAATGGGGAGGAGTTGCTGTTGGAATTTGCGTGTTGTTGGGAATTCTTATTGGGAAGATTATAGGTTAAAAGGAGCAGGATGTTAAGTGAAAAAATGGATAAATGTGGAAGAAATTGGGCAATTGTATCTCGAAAAGATATTGGTTACATTCGACATTCCTATCTTATTCGTATGCAGTAATGGTAAAAATAAAAAATATTTGTGTTTAAATATCGGTGATGAGGATGGAACAACAGTAATTGCAGAAATCAGTAAGGCAACATTAAGTGCCATGCAGCAAAACAAAATACCTATGGAAGCTGTTTATCGACAGGCTATTGGAAAAAAATTAATAATTGCAAAATATGATGAAAATAGTAAGAAAATCATCTCAGAAGTAGAAAATTCGGAAACGGTAGCAGCAAATTTTCTTCCACAAAAAGGAAAATTTTTATGCGAAAAAGAGTAAAATATCATACTTATAGAGCATTAGATATCAGTCACTATATTATCATGTACAGCATTAAAACAGGAAATTTATGACCAGCAACATCCATAGCAATCATAGAATAAACTAGAACCATAAAATATAGATAAGACTTACATCTTTGAATGTGAGTCTTTTTTTGTAAAAAGAATCAGATTCCGTAGATTCTTTTTACAAATAAAACATATTAATGAGAAAGATTACAAATTGTTTTATAAGAGAAAGGACGATATATAATGGAAAAAATGCCGTACCAACAGGTGAATTCTTGAGGACAGAATCTGGAGAGTTTGAGAAAGAAATCCTATGTTTTGAAAAAAGAATGGAGAGTGAGAAAATGGATAAGGAAGCGAATAAAAAAAAGAAGTATTCTAGCTTAAAAGAAAGAATAGAGGAATATTATGGAAAACCTTTTGAGGAGGTTTGTGCCGAAAGAGATTGTTTTGGAGAAGAAATAAAAGAAATTGATTTTGGAGGACCGGTAGGGGAAGAATATTGGTAATTCAATGTGAGATCAAATATGTGTATTTTCATCAACTAAATTTTTCTTATAAAAATGTTTCTTTTCTAAAAAATGATATATATATATGAAATATCCGTTTTAGGAAGGAGGGCAGTTTTATAAGAAAAACAAGGATTCTCCTAACCTCTAAATGAAATGTAGGTAGCGAGATGAATTGTATAGTTAACCTAGCGTCAGTAGTGGGCGGAGAGAAAACGGTATCCCCTACTGACAAGAAGTAAGCACCGCTGGGTTTTGCTCGGCAATCAGCCTTCGCGAGATACCGGCTGGGGATTAAAACAAATGGTATGATATATTAATAAGAAAGGGGATTTATCGGAGCGTAGCCGCAGGGCTACGGGGATTAAAAACCTAAAAAGGGAATCGGAGATTTCATGAACGTAATTGCACCCTCTGGGGTTGGGATTAAAATTATAGAAAATGTAATAAATGTGATAAAAGATAAAATAAAAGGAGGATTTGATGATTGTTGGAGAGTTAGTATTTTGCATTGCAATAGGAATTTTTATCGTTTTCATTGTTTCTATTATTAGTATTTTGTTAGTGATTGCTGAATTAGTTTTGATGATGTTTCCTAATTTGCGTGTTCCATGGACTATTACTGATAATTTTCTATGGGAAATTGAAGAAGATATATGTCAGAATGAAATAAAAAAAAGGAGGGGTAATAATGACTCTAAATGAATACAATTATTTGCAGTCCAGATTTTCAAGGAAATTGAAGAAACCGGATTATACCAGCAAAAATGCTGGATACAATGCCGGTATTTCTGAGTGTAGATCAATTATTGAAGTAGAATATAACAGAATGGTAGAAAAAGAAGATCAAATGGACCTGCCAGAATATGTTTGTTTGCAAGATAGATTTTCGCATGCACTAAAAAATCCGGCACATACCAATCGAGAGAGCTCATATAATGCAGCTATTTTATCTTGTAAATCTATTTTGAAAGAGGTTTTTAACAACTAAATTTTTCTTATAAAAATATTTCTCTTCTAAAAAATGATATATATGAAATATCTGTTTTAGGAAGGAGGGTAGTTTTATAAGAAAACAAGGATTCTCCTAACCTCTAAATGAAATGTAGGTAGCGAGATGAATTGTAGAGTTAACCTAGCGTCAGTAGTGGGCGGAGAAAAAACGGTATCCCCTACTGACAAGAAGTAAGCACCGCCGGGTTTTGCTCGGCAATCAGCCTTCGCGAGATACCGGCTGGGGATTAAAACAATAGTGAAGATTGCACGAAATAGATTGAAGACTTTTTTCTTACATGCTATACTCTTATTAAGGAGAAAACCATATAGATTGTGGTTGAAAAACACTTATACACATTGTTGTATAGGTGTTTTTTGTTGTCTAAGTAAAGCCGGAGTCTCCGGCTTTTTCTTATAAATATATGGATTCTTCTTTGAATGATAAAATATTTTTAACAACTAAGTTTTTCTTATAAAAATGTTTCTCTTCTAAAAAATGATATATATATGAAATATCCGTTTTAGGAAGGAGGACAGTTCTATAAGAAAAACAAGGATTCTCCTAACCTCTAAATGAAATGTAGGTAGCGAGATGAATTGTAGAGTTAACCTAGCGTCAGTAGTGGGCGGAGAAAAAACGGTATCCCCTACTGACAAGAAGTAAGCACCGCCGGGTTTTGCTCGGCAATCAGCCTTCGCAAAGATACCGGCTGGGGATTAAAACAAAAAAAGGGAGATGCGGAGGACAAAAAATGTTAAAGAAAAAGAAGAAAGAAAAACATTATACCTATCCTGTTAGGGATGTGAGCCATTACATCATTGTGTATAGCAATAAAAAAGATTACGGAGTATCCAACTTAAAGCTGCAAAAATTACTATATTTTGTACAAGCGTTTTTCTTAATAAATGACTGTCCTCCATGTTTTGACGAAAAAATAGAAGCATGGGATTTCGGACCCGTTGTACCGGAAATATACAGAGAATATAAGAGGTATGGTGGCATGGATATCCCAACAATAGATTACTATGTGAAATTTGATAAAAAGAATATCTGGAATACAGAGCGTATTTACTATGAGGATATTATTAGTGATGATGACAAAGAAATGATACGGGCAGTCGTTGATAAATTTGCACATTGTTCAGCTACATTTCTAGTGAACCTGACACATAACCAAGATCCGTGGATAAACGCATACGTAAATGGGCAGCGTAATGAGATTACAAAAGAAGATATAAAGAGATATTTTGATGACTAATATACCAAAAAAGGGTTTTTTATAAATAGGTGCAACACACAAGTTATAAAGAAGAAAAGGAGATAGAGTATGTTTGAGTTGTTCAACAACTAAATTTTTCTTATAAAAATGCTTCTCTTCTAAAAAATAATATATATGAAATATCTGTTTTAGGAAGGAGGGCAGTTTTATAAGAAAAACAAGGATTCTCCTAACCTCTAAATGAAATGTAGGTAGTGAGATGAATTGTAGAGTTAACATAGCGGCAGTAGTGAGCGGAGATATCGGTATCTCCTACTGCCAAGAGGTAAGCACCGCCGGGTTTTGCTCGGCAATCAGCCTTCGCGAGATACCGGCTGGGGATTAAAACAAAGGAGATAATCATATGAGTAAACCCATAATTTCAGTCGTTGAGGAGTTAAATATTTTTTCTGAACTTCCGGTTACATTATTTGACCGAAAGAGGAACACACAGATCAGCGACACCTTGACTCGATTTAAAGATATCTTTTTTAAATATATTATGAAAAATAATATCAAATGTCCCTTACCTAAATTACATCATTCTGTTGATGAGGATAGTGATTTGGTAAAGATTGGTATAAAAAGAAATAATGTAATAGCTACATTATATTTTTCTTTCGAGAAAGAAGAAAGAGAAAGTAGTTTTGGATTTGTCTGGAATGATACTGAAAAATTGAATTTTTATACAATGAGTGGAAATTTGGAATTAAATGATTTGAACAAAATGTTACGCGACATGGTGGAATTTATATTTATAGCTTCTACAGGAAAATCAACCAATCTCAACAACTAAATTTTTCTTATAAAAATGTTTCTTTTCTAAAAAATGATATATATATATATGAAATATCCGTTTTAGGAAGGAGGGTAGTTTTATAAGAAAAACAAGGATTCTCCTAACCTCTAAATGAAATGTAGGTAGTGAGATGAATTGTATAGTTAACCTAGCGTCAGTAGTGGGCGGAGAAAAAACGGTATCCCCTACTGACAAGAAGTAAGCACCGCCGGGTTTTGCTCGGCAATCAGCCTTCGCAAAGATACTGGCTGGGGATTAAAACAAATTCTGTCATACTATATATGAGGAAGTTAGTGCGAATCGGAAGTAACGTAAAAAGTCCGGGAGATTCGCACTACAAAAACAAAAAATATTGTTCTTGCTTTTCTAAAAAATAGAAATGCAAAGGATGACAATGCCTAATTTTTGTATAAACTTTCTAAATAAAGCAGCGAAATTGTTATCAATTTCATACGATTTTGCTGTCGCACCCTCCTCGGATGCGTGGATTAAAACACTATAAAAACGATTTTATTACATCTACTACTTGTCGCACCCTCCTCGGATGCGTGGATTAAAACATACTATAAGGGAAGGGATAATATCCCTTTGTTTGCGGGGCAGGCAACGGTCCAGTCTGTCCCGTATACTACCAATTAAACAAATCTTTTGCAGAGCAGGAATATATAGAAGAGCAAATTTTGATTGTAAATTATGTAAATACAATGATGATGAAAAAACAATATGTAGTGAAGATTGTTCAGATGCACTTATTGATGGATTAATTGAAATCGTGAAAGGTGGTGGAGTTGAATGAGAGAAATTCTTTTCAAGGCAAAGCAGGTTGGAGACGATGAATGGGTCGAGGGATATTACCAGAAAAGATATAACTTTTTAGGAAACGAAGAACATTTAATCTTCCATGTAGATAGTCATACGGTATGGGAATGCACGGAAATTAATCTAGAAACCCTCTGCCAGTTCACGGGACTTTGTGACAGGTATGGGAATAAGATATGGGAAAATGACATTTTAAAAACGTGGTCTGGTGAATATGCACAGGTTAAATTTGGATTCTATAATACAGGTTTTGCAATCGGTAATTACAATCAAGGATTTTACGCAGCATTTTCAGAAGATTCTTATTATCGACATGAGCTTGGTTTTTGGTGTAAAAAAGCTTATGTCAGAGGAAACATTTTCGACAATAAAGAATTATTACAGAAGAATAAATAATGAATAAATCATGATTATTGACCTCACATACGCTTGTAAAATGGGATGCAGTCATTGCATATCTGACTGTAAACCCGAAGGAGAAAATATGTCTCTTCAACAACTAAGTTTTTCTTATAAAAATGTTTCTCTTCTAAAGTATCCCCTACTGACAAGAAGTAAGCACCGCCGGGTTTTGCTCGGCAATCAGCCTTCGCAAGATACCGGCTGGGGATTAAAACAACGAAATGGTAATGACATTATTATCAAAAGGGAAGATGTGCGTTCCTGTCATTGCACCGGACGGTTCCATCAAACTGGGGGAATCCGCCCTTTGCCCGCCAGTTGCATCCATATATGATACCGAAGATGTGATCATTGATAAGATAAAGCATTTTCACTGTAGGCAATGCAAAATAGCATGGCAAAAGTTAAAAGAAAACATCCCAATAGCCTATCAGAGATTAACAGATTAGATTTTATATATTAAGACTCATACCTCCCAAGGTATGAGTCTTTTTTCTTCCTTTGGAATTCGATTCTTTTATTTTCTGAAATCTGATAAATGCTATGTATCCATATTAGATATGTAAAATTTCAAGATAAGGAGGAAAATATTATGAAAATGGAAACAACAAAAAGATGGGGATTAATGCTTACGAATATGTGTTATCTTCCTTATTTCTTTTTCTCACCAAGCGAAGCTGCTGATTTCTTAAATGTGCATCCTGAGTATAAAGAGCGAAAAATACGAGTCGTTCCTGTACAGGAGATCCATATGGTTGAAGACAAACAGACATTTTATGAGGAATTGCAGCAAATGCGCAATCGGGTATTGACAGGTAACTGCTAGAAAGGAAAGGAAAATGGCTACATTTAACGGAAGATTACGACAATTAATGAAAGAAAATGGCTTCACGCAGCATAAACTGGCAGAAGCGGTTGATGTATCTGAGCCAAGTGTTTACTCTTACTATCATGGATTCACTACACCAAGATTGGATGTTCTTGTTGCAATCGCAAAAGTCTTTGATGTTACAACGGACTATCTATTGGGTTTAGAAGATTTTAACGCAAAAGAAAGATTCGTAGATGGTATTGCGGTTACAAAAACCGGTTGGGATGCAGACGATGAAATTTGCTGTCCTGTCTGTGGATATGGTGTAGCCAGAAATGATGGTTGGGGTATATTACCAAAACATTGCCCAGACTGTGGTACCAAGTTGGTATACTAAAAGGAGGATTAATTGATGTCTATTTTATTATTCATCTTATTTGGCAGTATCACATTAAGTTTTTGGAGTGTGTGTATTGCCTCCGGCAGAGCTGATAAAAAGTTAGAATATTTACATTTACAAAAGGAAAAAGGAGAACACTATGTCCGATAGATTAACTACAGAATATGCAGACCTTGTGAATATTTATAACAAAGAACAAAATTTTATACGACAAAACGACTCAATCTTACCAGTTATTCATATAGCCTGGTTGTATAACAAAAATGTTGAGATTATTGATGCTCCAGCAAGCGAATATAAGCTGCCCGAAGTCATCAATACACATTTTGATGAGCTGTTTTCTTCTTATCAAACTTCTGAGGTATATGATAATATAAATATACGTGTTGATGATTGGAAGCTTAACAGTGAGAAAAATCTATTTCAGATTTTTTCAGGCAGAACAACTTATTATAAGTCATTAGTTACAAACCGCGCTATGGATTATGTGTTAAGTAACGGAGCAAGTGTCCGTAAAATGTTAGAAGGCGGACCAGTAATTCATTCTTTGAAAGGCTCTTCTCTTTCTAATCACTTAGGATTCAATGGATTTATTGAAACTTCTGATGAAAAGTTTATGTTTGTTTTTCGAAAAAAAGGCGTATCTATTGGTGAGGGCACTTACTCTAATAGTGTCGCAGCAAGCCTTAAAACAAAATACGCTTTAAATCCTTCCTCGCAATTCACAATGGCTGGACTTGAGAATGGGATTATCCGGGAAATTGAAGATGAATTAGGAATTCCTCCGGAAACACTTTTAAGAGATAAAAATAATATTCTCTCGGGTCCTATCAAATTAATCGCAGCTTACAGAGACTTACTTGAAGGTGGAAAGCCGCAATTATTATTTTATGCAATGACTTCAATGGACTCCAAGCAGGTAACAGAGGTTTTTAATGCAAAAAACAATCATCTGCTCAATAATGAAAGTGATAGCGTAACTGGAAAGGAACAGGTAATGTCTACAGATGGAAATCATCTTTTCTGGGTTTCAAGAGACGAATTAATATCTGGCTTGCTTTCTTCTGGTGGTACAATCCATCATGAACTACCAATGCTTCCGTCTGCTTCAGCATGTGTTTCTATGTTGCAGCAATTTTTAAAGATAACTATGATTTTACCAGAAGAAATTGTAGATATTTTAGAAAATAACGGATTTTCTTGCAATGGAAAAATCTCCAAACAAAGCGGAGAATATTATGTAGAAATTTCTCAGGGCACTCCTCTTGGGGAGGATTGGTCTGAAATCATCTGGTTTGACGGTTCTAAAGAAGGATTTGTCGAAGCAGTTAGAAAACGGGCAAACGGTTTCGATGTAGACGAGGAAGTAGAAGTCTATATACCCTGTCGCGGAGAAAACGGCTGTCCTAGCAGTATCGAAGATTTGGTAAATGATGCCAAATGGAAAAAAGAACAGATAGAAAAATTAGCAGATGCTTTGGAAGGACTCAATCGTCCAATACCGGCTGAGAAAAAAGCGATTTTGCGTGTCGTTGTAAATTACGCTGGAACGGAGTTTTTCACAAAAGAGGACGATGGTTGTTTCAAACAGCATGAATCATTAGAATCTGCCAGAGACTACATCATCCATGAATATGGAGCAGATGTAGAAATCGAGACAGAAACTGACGTAAGATTCAGCTATTAATCAAATTAACACATAAGGAGATATTACAATGAAAAAAGAAATTAAGGTTGCTGATTTAGATTATCCAATAAACTTAGGTGAAACAAAAACTCCAAATTTAGAAGAGTGGTTTTGCAAATGTGATGTGATTCAGAATATGTTTGAATCTGGAAAAGCTTCAGTAGTTGAAATCAAACAAGATTCCGGCTTCGTAAAAAGAGTTGTTACTAGCTTATCAGATGAACAAAAAAAGTTATGTAAGAAGTCTTCATTATGCGGTCCATTTATTGAAAAAATGCAAACAGGAGCTTATACTTACAATTTAGATGATAACGAGGAAGATAATATTCAAGCTGCTTTTCATGATGGTAGTTATTTACCATATGAAGGAAAGCATCGAGCTTGTTGTGCGAAAAATTTCTTATCTCCAGATTGTACGATTTGTGTAAAAGATATAACAAAATACTAATATCACAGATCAATATAATAATCAGTTTTTTCATATTCGTATAAAAAGAGTCAATTATTTGGCTCTTTTTTTCTTTTACCTTTTCTTTCGGGCTTTCTTTTTTACATATTATATTTGGGTTTGAGAGTTGTGTAGTTTTATATGGTTGTAAAACTACGACACATGGATATCTCATCGATAATAGTTTGAGAGGTGTGTAATTTTTATGGTTGTCAAACTTAATACCGGAAAAGCGGGCATTTGCTTCAGTTTGAGAGGTGTGTAATTTTTTATGGTTGTCAAACTCTAGTTCTTTCATCATAAACTCCTTTTAAGTTTGAGAGGTGTGTAATTTTTTATGGTAAACAAGCAGCTATTCTCCTGCGGACACTATGCCAGCTGTTTGAGAAGTATGTAATTTTGTATGGTAAACAAGCTCCGCTACGCAAGTGGTAAATGGTGGCATTGTTTGAGAGGTGTGTAGTTTTATATGGTTGTAAAACAAACTTAGCTTTGGGTCATCGACGACAACAGTTTGAGAGGTATGTGATTTTATATGGGTTTAAAACTGATGATAATGAGCCAAAATTTAGCTAACCGTTTGATAGGTATGTAATTTTTTATGGTTGTCAAACTCTTGTTTTTTCTGTAAATCCATGTTATTAGTTTGAGAGGTGTATAATTTTTTATGGTTGTCAAACGAAATAACTATGTTTGAGAGGTGTGTAATTTTGTATGGTAACCAAGCTGCCACCATTTTCCGGAAGTGTATTTAATGGTTTGAGAGGTGTGTAATTTTGTATGGTAAACAAGCTGGTTAATGTTATGTTTTTTACAACAGGTGGTTTGAGAGGTGTGTAATTTTGTATGGTAAACAAGCTGACACTATTTCTCCTGTGGCCACATCAAGTTTGAGAGGTGTGTAATTTTGTATGGTAAACAAGCGTCAAAACTGCTCAGAAAATTGAGAGATAGTGGAATGTAAATAGACATCACCGGTTTAGGGATTCCGTCCACGGACATATTAAAATAGTAACTATAAACAAGAATTATATGGTTAGAGGATATATATGAGTAAGTATACAAGTATAGATTTATTTTCTGGTCCTGGTGGATTATGTACAGGACTAAGATGGGCGGGAATAAAAGCTTTAATTGCAGTAGAATGGAGTTATTGGACAGTTCAGACCTATGCGGCATCACACTATGCTGACATATTTGATTTAGAAGCTTATCTTAATGGGATGCTTGAAAATGCTGATGAGTTCTTTAAGCCTCATGATAATACATTGTTGATATATGGAGATATTAATAAGGTTGAAATTAGTTTGATTAAAAAAATATTAAAAGAGAGATTTAGCAAAGATACAGTCGATTTGGTAACAGGAGGAGCGCCTTGTGAAAGTTTTAGCATGGCAGGAGACCGAAAAGAGGATGATGATAGAAACAGCTTGTATCAAAATGTTCTTAGAATAGCAAAGGGTGTAGAAGCAGATATGTTTATGTTTAAAAACGTAAAAGGGCTATTTTCAAAGAAGTACAAAGGAAAAACAGGTGCTATGTATAAGCATATATGTGAGGAATTTCAGGAAGGAAAAGAAGGAGAAATAAAATATAAGCTTGCAAGTACAAATAAAGATACAGTGTTATTAAAGGCGATAGAGTATGGAGTTCCTCAGACCAGAGAAAGATTGTTTCTGGTAGGAATTAAAGAATGTCATGATGCAACATTTTCTTATCCTAAAAAAACTCATGGACCAGGGAGAAAGTATAGATATGTTACCGTAGAAGATGCGTTAATGGATTTACCTCAAATTAAAAAGAATGAAGAGACTAAGGAATATAATATTATCAACTATTCGGGAGATGAATCTAAAATGAATTATTTAAATTTAATGAGAGGTATAGATAATCTCCCAGAAGAAAATAGTAATTACAATCCACACGTAATAACTAATCACAAGGCACCAGGGCATACTGACAGAATGTATAACAGGATAAAATCTATTAAACCCGGTGAAAATATGAAGAAAGCGTATGAAAGGCTAGTTAGTGAAGGAAAAGAAGAGTTCGCAAAACAAAACTATCCGAAGAAGCTTTATGCAGCTAGAAATAGGAGATTAGTTTTATCTGAACCAAGTTTTACAGTTACATCACATTGTCTTGATGAAATGATACATCCAGTATTAGATAGAGCTTTAACACCGCGTGAAGCTGCAAGACTTCAGTCTTTTCCGGATTGGTATATATTTGAAGGACCATATGTTAAATTTCATAGCGATCCTGAACAGGACCAATATGAGCAGATTGGTGATGCAATACCGCCTTTATTAGGAAAAGTATTAGGAGAAGAAATAATAAAAACATTAGATGTAATTAACGAGGTTAAAGAATAATGTCAATATTTTATCGCGAATAAGAAGTATTGATAAAAATTCTATAGATCTTGTAATTACATCTCCGCCATATAATTTAGATATTGGTTACAAAAATTTTATGGTTGTAAAACTAAGTGTGATGTATCTCTATCCTATATGTGGTTTGAGAGACGTGTAATTTTATATGATAACCAAGCTTTATTTGAATCATTTTTAATTTCCCGATTGTTTGAGAAGTATGTAGTTTTATATGGTAACCAAGCTGCCACCATTTGCCGTTATCGTAGCGTATAGTTTGAGAAGTATGTAGTTTTATATGGTAACCAAGCCTCAAAACTGCTCAGAAAATTGAGAGGCATATTTGAGAGGCATATGGTTGTAAACCTGACAGCAGAATTACCAGCTCTGCGATGGGTTTGAGAGGTATGTGATTTTGAAAACTTCAAATAAAAAAATACATAAAAAAAGAATCAGATTCTTTCTGATTCTCAAAGTTCGGTTACTATATAAAATTGTCATTCTCTCAAATCCGCTACCGTGCGGAACTCTTTCGAGTGTTTACAAAAATTCTTTTTTTGAACATGGCATGTAATCTATATGGTGTTTTTAATTATAAACATCATTTGATACTTTGTCAAGAGCTTAAAGCTATGTTTTTCATAATTTATACAGGAGGAAGATAAATGCAAAAATACTATTTAGGGTTGGATATTGGCACTAACTCTGTAGGTTGGGCAGTAACTGATGAAAATTACAATCTTTGCAAATTTGGTGGAAAGAGAATGTGGGGTATCCGATTATTTGATGGCGCACAGACGGCAGAAGAAAGAAGAATGAATCGTTCGAACCGCCGCAGGCTGTCCAGACAAAAACAGAGGATTGATTTACTACAGGAATTGTTTGCAAAAGAAATTGCAAAAGTAGACCCTACTTTTTTCATCCGATTAAATGAAAGTCGGCTGTACATGGAAGATAAATCGACCGGGACAAAATTTCCACTGTTTGCTGATCCAGGTTACACAGACAAAGAATATTACAAAGAATATCCAACAATCTATCATCTGCGGCAGGAACTGATAAAAAATCCAGAATCACATGATATACGGCTAGTATATCTAGCTTGTCACCATATCTTAAAAAACAGAGGACATTTCCTGATCAATGGAAGTTTTAGTGATCTAAAAAATCTATCTTTTGTCTGCCGGGAAATGCTGGATGCTTTCAATGAGCTCTCCAAATACCAGCTTATGATAAGCGATATAGATGCTTTAGAAAAAATATTAAGTGACCGGAAGCAGCAAAAATCCGCTAAAGTAAAAGAACTTGTCCAAATATTTGAATGTGTCCCTCGTGAGGATAAATCTGATGCAAAAATATGTAAGGAAATCCTTTCTAATTTATGTAAGTTTTTAGTTGGAGCTAAAGGAAATATTACCCGTTTGTTTGATACAGACTTTGACGAGATGGAGACTAGCAGCTTTTCATTTGGAGACTCTAAATATGAAGACAGCCTCCTTCCTAGCCTGGAAGAAAACTATCCAGATTACGCAAATGTGATCCAAAAGATAAAGGCGATGTATGACTGGAGTGTTTTAGTTGAGATTATGGCAGGAGAGAATTACCTTTCATTTGCAAAAGTAAATGCCTATAAAAAGCACAAAGAAAATCTGTCCATACTGAAAAGTCTCATGAAAAAATATTGTACACCAGATGTTTATCAGCGTTTTTTTTATGAAACAGACGAAAAGAGCAGTTACGGCAATTACATAGGTGCTATTCATAATAACGGGCATAGTCATACAATGAAAAAATGTGACGAGGAAACCTTTTATAAATCACTCAGCAAAATCCTCGACAAACTTGTTGTGCAAAAAACAGATCAAAATACATTAGAAATTTTGAAAAAAGAAGCCAAAAACCAGACATTACTACCGCTTGCCAGAACAAAAGCAAATGGGGTAATTCCAAATCAAATACATATCCAAGAGTTAAGGGCAATCTTAGATAATGCAAAAACATATCTGCCATTTTTAAATGAATCAGACGAGTACGGAACAATCGCAGAAAAAATCATCCGTATCGCCAAATTTAAAATCCCGTATTATGCCGGTCCACTTAGTACCCGCCATAAAGAACAAGGAGCGAATACTTGGATTGTCCGTAAGCAGGAGGGGAAAATTTATCCATGGAACTTTGAAGAAATGGTAGATTTGGAGCGGTCAAATAACGAATTTATCCGGAGAATGACAAATAAATGCACCTATCTTATCGGAGAAGATGTCTTACCCAAAAATTCGCTATTATACTCGAAATTTATGGTATTAAATGAGCTGAATAATCTGAAAATCAGAGGGCATAAGATTTCTGTAGAATTAAAACAGGAACTTTACAAAGAGTTGTTCTGTAAAAAAACCAAAGTTACAGGTAAAGCTCTTCTTGTTTATCTAAAGAAAAAGGATGCCGAATTAACTTTAGAAGACATCAGTGGTTTTGATACTGATTTTAAGTCATCGTTATCTATCTATATCGATTTTAAGAATCATATTCTAAGAGAACAGATAGACGATGGTAAATACCAGAGTATTGTAGAAAATATCATCAAATGGAAAACGATTTTCGATGCTGATTCCAAAATGATAGAAAAAATGATAGCGAGAGAATACCCAAACATGTTCAGCAGCGAACAGATTAAGAAAATCTGCAGGCTTAAATGTAGAGGATGGGGTAATTTTTCTTCACGCTTCTTAAATGGAATTCAGGGCGAAAATACTGAAACAAAAGAATGTTTTACAATCATAGAAGCTTTATGGAAAACAAATTGTAATCTCATGCAGCTTTTAAGCAAGCAGTTTACTTTTAAAGACGCGATTGACTGTATTAATGCAGATAAAGTAGGAAAAATAGATAAGGTTACCTACGAAAATACAGTAAAAGACTTAGTGGTATCTCCTGCTAATAAACGTGCGATATGGCAGACGGTTCAGATCACAGAAGAGATTAAAAAAGTCATGAAATGTGAGCCAGAAAAAATCTTTGTTGAGATGGCGCGAGGAGGAGAAAAAGAGAAAAAACGGACGATTTCCAGAAAAGAACGGTTGTTGAAATTGTATATGGATTACAAAGATGAGAACCGAGACTGGATAAAAGAGATTGAAAGCCGAGATGAACAGGATTTTACAAACCGAAAACTTTATCTTTATTATACGCAGATAGGAAGATGTATGTATTCTGGTGAGGAAATTAGCTTAGAAGAGTTAATGCAGAAAAACTCCAAATGGGATAAAGATCATATTTACCCGCAATCAAAGATAAAAGATGACAGCTTGGATAATCTGGTATTAGCAAGAAAAGATATAAATAACAATAAATCCAATAAGCTGTTACCTACAGGTATCCAGGATAAAATGAAGAAATATTGGAAAATGTTATTGAAGTATGGTTTTATCTCGAAGAAAAAATATGACCGTTTAATGCGAACAGAAGATTTCTCTGATGAAGAACTGTCGGGATTTATCGAGCGGCAGATAGTGGAAACAAGGCAGTCCTCGAAAGCTGTAGCAGAGCTATTGGAGCATTTAAACGAACACACAGAAATAGTTTATGTTAAAGCAGAGTTGGTTTCAGATTTCAGACATGATAATAATATGCTGAAATCCAGAAGGATTAATGACTATCACCATGCCAAAGATGCATTTTTAAATATTGTGGTTGGAAATGTCTATAATGCAAAATTCACAGCAAATCCTAGAAACTGGATCAAAAAGAACAGAAATACGAATTACAGTATCCGGCGAGTATTTGACTATACTGTAAAACGTGGGAGCACCATTGTCTGGCAGGGAGTAAAAGATGGTGGACATAGTATTGATGCGATAAAAAAGACGATGGCTCGAAATGACATTTTATATACGGAGCGAACCTATTGTGAGCAAGGAGAACTTTTTAATGCAACGCTGATAAAAAAAGGAAATCCAAATGCCATAGGTTTAAAGAAGGGGCTTGACCCGATGAAGTATGGCGGCTATAGCAGTCCGAAAACTTCTGCTTTTGCTTTCATTGAGTTTGATGGGAAAAAGGGACGGCAAAATCATCTCGTTGAGATTCCCGTATATATCGCTAATATTGCTGCAAGGCAGCCAGAATATATCAAAAATTATTTAGAAGAGAAAAAAGGATATCAAAATGTTATCGTAAAAAAATATCCTATCCAAAAGAATGCCCTAATAAAGCTAGATGGATATCCAGCAAGATTAAGAGGTGCCAATGAGAAAAGCATCACATTGAAAAATGCTGTGCAGTTAGTGTTAAAACCTGAGTATTACGAAACAATACGGAATGTAGAAAAATATTTAGAATACATTGATAAAGATGAATCTGTTTCTAAAGCTGCACGTTTTTCGCATACTGAGCTAGATAAGCTGTACGATGAACTGTGTTTTAAGGCAGAAAACAGTATTTACAAAAAGCGACCAGCCAGTCAAGCAGCAACTTTAAAAAATGGACAAAAAACTTTTCTTGCAATAACGAATTTAAAAGAAAAAGCACAAGTTATCAACAATATAATCACAATGTTCCGATGTGATGCAACAACGACAACAAACTTAAAAACAATCGGAGGTTCGGCAAATGCAGGTGGTATGCAGGTGAACAAAAACACGCTGACGTCCCAAAAGGTAGTGTTGGTTCATCAATCTATTACCGGATTATTCGGCACGGAGGAAGAATTATTATAAAATAAAAAAGAATCAGATTTTTCTGGTTCTTTTTTTTCTTATAAAAATTCTTTTCTTTTTTCCTGCCTGTAAAATTAATTATAAAAAAGTAACAATATATGCTAATATATATATGAATAAAAAAAGGAGAATACAAATGAGCAAAACACCAAAAAGATTAACAAACAGCGAAAGAGAAATCATGCAGGTACTATGGAAAAGTGAAAAGCCGCTTACGGCGTCCGGTATCATAGCTGCATCACCAAACAAAGAATGGAAAAACTCTTCAGTACATTTGCTGATTAAGTCTTTATTGGACAAAGATTTAGTGGAAGTTGCTGGTTTTGAGAAAACAACTAAAAATTATGCCAGAACTTTTAAACCAACTATGTCTTATGAGGACTACTCTATTAAATTTATGCTTAATGATACAGACAAGGAAAAGCGTAAAAATATTATTTTAAAAATGATAAAAGAAGAAACCGATCTCGATATAGTCAGAGAAGTATTAGATGCAGCAAAGGACAAATTGAACAATAAACCAGGTGTGCATTCCCCTTCCTCAACAAAGTAGGTAGGGGTT
>ERZ1673702.562-NODE-562-length-51543-cov-24.944181_pt1 | contig 51543 bp, 45 predicted proteins | sample MGYA00580232_ERZ1673702 | MGnify/ENA primary metagenome ERZ1673702 (study PRJEB41218, sample SAMN15661792) | gut metagenome | host: Homo sapiens | place: Canada: London | collected 2015-08-20/2019-03-30 | study: EMG produced TPA metagenomics assembly of... | reverse complement strand
TAGGGGAGCTGGCAAAGCCGCTAGGCTTTGACTGAGAGGTTGTATGGAAGGCTCATCTTCCCTTTGCAAGCAGCATCTGCCGGTTTACAATTTGCGAAGTTGTACAGAGTATAGTTTTTTCCCACACACGATCACCTATTACCGCCCCTCCCCGCCGTTGCATCCGGTTTACGGCAAAGCCACCACCGGGCGCGGGGCGTTGCGGGGCACATAATAAGTGACGCTATAAAAATAAGGTGTGCCAGAAGGCTCACGCCTCCTGGCACACCATTACGAGGCATTGTCATCAGCCCCGCCTAACAAGTAGGGCGGTGCAAATGAAATACTCTTTCTATTTAGTTGTTTAGACTAAATTAGCCCCAGATCTGCTTGACGGGCTTGCCATCAACAGTAACCCAGCGCTCAGCGTCCTTCCAAGACTTGGCAGGAGCAGCCTTCAGGGTGACATCGCCAGCCTTGTTAGCAACGGTGGTGTTGCCCAGCAGGTAAACAGCAGCAACATTGCCCAGAGTGTGAGCAATAGAGTCGCCGACGTTCTTGTTCTCAGCAACGAAGAAGCCCTTGAAAGCATCGCCAATGCCCTTCCAGTTAGCGTTGCCGCCGAAGACATAGCCCAGAGTGTTGTGGACCATGTCGTCAACGAAAGCGTTGCCAACGATGGTCACAACGTTGGTGTTGAAGGTCTTGACGTTAGCAGCAGTCCAAACGGTAGCAGTGCGATCGCCAACCCAGTCGATAAAGGATGCGCCGCCCTCGACATAGGACAGCTCGTTCTCTGCGATAACAGAGTAGTTTGCAGGCATCATCATAATGAATTACTCCCTTCAAATGATTGAATCGAATTTGAGGCTTTTTTCCGGCTGCGCAACCTTCCAAAAGCCGTTTTTATGTAATCGAGTGCGCACTCGATTGCAACTTAATAAGTAATGGCCTCTTCACCGTCGTCATCTTCCTCGACAACGGCCGCTGCCACGGGTTTGGGCGCTTCCTTCTTATGGCGGAAGATGCCCTGCTGGAGGTTCCAAAGCTCGTAATACTTGCCCTTTTTCTCCAGCAGCTCCTCATGGGTGCCGCGCTCCACGATCTCGCCGTGATCCATGACCAAGATCAGGTCACAATCGCGGACGGTGGACAGGCGGTGGGCCACAATGAGCATCGACTTATCAGCCAGTTGGTTGTAGATCATGTCAAAGATGGTGTTCTCTGTGCCAAAATCCAGACTGCTGGTCGATTCGTCCAGAATATAGAGGTTCGAGTCCTTCAGGAAAGCTCGTGCCAGAGCGATCCGCTGCTTCTCACCGCCGGACAGGCCGTTGCCGGCTTCCTCCAAGTAGGTGTTGTACTGCAGCGGCAGCTTGCGGATGAACTCGTGTGCATCGGCCTTCTTCGCTGCTTCCTTCACCTGTTCCATGGTGGCGTTCGGGTTGGAAATGCGGATATTCTCAAACAGAGTCTTGCTGAACAGCTCGACATTCTGCGGAACGTAAGAGATCGCGCGGCGCACCGATGCGTTGGTGTACTCGTCGAGGTTGATGCCGTTCACATCGATCTCGCCGCTCTCCGGCTCATAATACTTGAGCAGGAGCTTGGTGATGGTGGACTTGCCGCTGCCGCTGCTGCCCACCAGCGCCACCTTCTTGCCCTGCGGGATCGTGAAGGAGATGTGGTTCAGTGCGGGGTTGCGGTTGCCATACCGGAAGGTGACATCCTTAAACTCGATGTCGCCCTCGATCTGCTCCATCTCGGTGTGCTCCTCGTCTTCCGACTGCTCGGACTCGTAGTCCATGATCTCGGTCAGACGCTTCATGGAGATATCAGCTTCCTGAATCGACATCTGCATCCCGATCAGGTCGCTCACCGGAGAAGTAAAGTAGCCCGAAAGCGTGCTGAACGCCATGTAGCCGCCCAGCGTCAGGTCGCCGTTCAGCACCTGCATGATACCGGCATAGGTCGTGACCATGCCCAGCACCGTGGTGATAACGGTGGAGATCAGGGACTGCCCGGTACTGATCTTGCTGGACCGGAGGCTGATCTTCAGGCTCTTGATGTACTCCCGTTCCAGCGCTTCCAGTTCGCGGTCTTCGCACGCATTGCACTTGATGGTCTCAATGCCGCGCAGACTCTCGATCATCTGGCTGTTCAGGATCGCCGACTGCTGCATCGTCTCTTCATTGATCCGCTTGTACGGCTGCTTGAAGATGATGACGAGCAGGAAGCTCAGCGCGGTGCTGAACAAGGTGAGGGAGAACAGCGTGGAGTTCATTCGGAACAGCACGACGCCCACACCCAGCGCCATGACCACGTCCATGACGATACTCATCGCCATGCTGGTCAGAACGGACTTAATGGTGCTTGCATCGGAGTAGCGGGTGGTGATCTCGCCGGTCTTCCGCGTTGCGAAGAACTTCATCGGCAGTTTGTACACATGCTCGAAGTAGCCCATCATCAACGGGATGTCTACCTTGATGGACAGGAAGATCAAGATCCACTCGCGAACCGTGCTGAGCAGGTTGCTGGTGAGGTTGACCACGCTGAACACGACGATCAAGGAGACGAGCAAGTTCTTCAATCCGTACGGGAGCACCTCGTCCATCAGCGCTTTGTTGAACACTGTGGAGACGATGCCGATCACCGTCAGGATCACCGAACTGAGGATAGCGTAGAAAAAGAGTTTCTTTTGCGGCCACAACAGGTCGATGTACCGCTTCAACATGCGGTGCTTGCCTTCCTTGTAGCTGAACTCTTCCTTGCCCTTACCGTCGTCCTTCGCCGTGCCGTTGACACTGGTGGACTTTTTCGCCTTGCCGCCCTTGAACTCGGAAGTCGGGTTCAGCAGCAACAACACGCCGGTAAAGTTTTTATAGAACTCATCAAGGCTGATCTTCTCAAGGTCTTTTGCCGGGTCGCCGATGATCACGGTGTCCTTGCATTTGTACTTCTTGGTCTTATCGGCCTTGCGTTCCTCTTCCTGCTGCACATGCTTGTGGCGGGCGGTGTCGTCCTTGATGGTGGTCTTTTTGAAGACCACCACGAAGTGTGTCATGCCCTGATCCGTAATGACCTGTGCGATACAGGGAAGCGTAAAATCACTTAAAAAGTTCTCGCGGTCCACACGGACAGCTGCCGTGTTGAAGCCCATCTCATTGGCGGCTTTCTGCAGACCCACGAGGTTCGTGCCCTTCATGTCGGTACCCATCATGTCGCGTAAGCGGGTGATGGTGATTTCCTTTTTGTAATGGAGGCACACCATTGCGAGACTGGCAGCTGCACAGTCGGTCGTGTCGTGCTGCCGCACATAGGTATAACGCATAGATGTTTCCTTTACAAGAGACCGACAACCGATGGGAAACGATCTCTCTTCAACTTTCTAATATTCAAAACTGCCTCCCATATTCTAGCACAATACGGTCAAATACACAAGTAAAACTTTGTGCGCACCGCAAATACAGAGCATCTTCAGCAGATTTTGACGCAGGAGAAAGGTTCTTCGCTCTCAAAAAGCAGCGCATAGCCCTCTGCTTTGCCCTGCCCTGCGGAGAACCAAGGCAAAGCAGAGGCCAAGCTGCTATCAAAAAGAAGGGAGCGCCTACCCTTTGATCGATCCATCGCTTCAGGAAAACTTCCTAAAGCTTAGGTGCAGTATACCACAATCTGACAGCTTCTTCAAGAGGACATTTTTTAAGAAACCGTTAATTTTGAAAAAAATGTGAAAAAAGCAACAGAATGGTTACAACCCACACCCATGAAAAAGGGCGGCGGATCAAAAAACCCGCCGCCCAAATTACTGGCGCCTCTTGCCTGACTCGAACAGGCGACACCCTGATTAACAGTCAGGTGCTCTAACCGACTGAGCTAAAGAGGCATCTTTATTCAGAGCTTTACAGCGGTGAAAGCTGCTGCGAGTAGGATTATACCTCTTTTACGGACTATTTGCAAGCCCTTTTTTGAAATTTTATGTAAAATAGGGGTCCTATAGGAAGCATCATCTAAACCGGGGCGGAGTCGCCCCATCAGTTGCACTATATAAACCTACGCCCTGCGCCGCCTCTGCCGGGCTCGCCCTCTCAGGGCGCTTCGCGCCAGCTCCCCCAAAGTGGGAGCCCTTGGCAAAGGCGGAAAGTCTCCGCGCAGCGCCTGACGGCTCTTTTTGCGGCAGCAGGGCGTAAAGTATAAACTGGGAACTTTACGGACTGCCAAGGCCTCTCACTTTGGGAGAGGTGGCATCGCGTCAGCGATGACGGAGAGGGCAAGGCCGCTGCCGTGGCCGCTGGGCCCCAGTTTAGCAGGTGCTCACGGTGGGGAGAGGGCAAGCCCGCCAGCGAGAACTCTGCGCCTTTGTTTCCCACAGCGTATGACAAGGCCGTGTCCCCCATTTCGCGCTTTCTTACCGGGTGCATCTGCTATACTCTCCCCAAAGGGGGCGGGGCATATCCGCACGGTGATCTATCTCGACGTGCTGCTTTTGGTAAATTTCGTTACCACAGCGTTGTTTTTGTTGGCGGCAGGGCTGCTGAGCGGCGTCACAGCAAGCGGATGGCGGGTCACGGCCGGGGCGGCGCTGGGGGCGGCGGCCTCCCTCATCCTGCTGGCCCCGACGGCTCCATGGCCGCTGGGGCTGGCGTACCAGACAGCCACCGGGGCAGTCATCGTCCTCGCTGCCTACGGCTGGCCGGGGGCGCGGTGCTTTCTGCGGCTGGCGGCATGGTTCATGGCTCTCCACCTCGCGCTGACGGGGGCGGTGCTCCTGCCCGGCGCCCACAGCAACAATTTCAGCGTCTATCTGCCCCTTTCGCCGGGGCTGCTGCTCCTCTGCGCCGGGGGCGTGTATCTGGCCGTGCAGGGCGTGCTGCGGCTGCTGGGGAGGCGCGGCGGGCAGACAGTCCCCGCTACCCTGCTCGTGGCCGGGGCCGCGCTGCCGCTCCGGGCCTTCTGCGACACCGGCTTCTCGGTGCAGGAGCCGCTTTCGGGCCGGGCCGTGGTGCTGGTGCGGTATGCCGCCGCCCAAAGTGCCCTGCCGCCCCCGCTGGGGGCCTACTTATCCGCCTACTTTTCCGGCGGTACCGCCCCGCCTCCGCCGGAGCTTGCGCTGCGGTTCGTCCCCTGCACCACCGTCGCGGGCCACTGCATCCTGCCCGCCGTCCCCGCCGCCCTCGCGTCAGCCCCGGCCCGGCCCCTCTACGCCGCTTTCTGCGATCTCCCACCCCCGCCGGGCGGCTGGGAGATGCTGGCAGGGGAGGAAGCTCTTCTTGATTAGCATTTCCTTCATACAACCTCTCAGTCAATGCTCCGCATTGCCTGAGAGGTTGTACGAAGGCAAGCCTGACAATAGGAGGTACACTCTTGAACGTTCTCGTCTCATTTCTCCGCCGCCTTCTTCTCCTCCTCTCCTGCCCCTCCTCGGCGCATTATGTCGCCGGGGCGCCCAGTCTGCCGCCGCCGCTGACGCCGGAGGAGGAAAAGACCCTGCTCACCCGGATGATGGCGGGGGACCGCGCCGCGCGGGATGACCTCATCACCCACAATCTGCGGCTGGTGGTCTACCTCGCCAAAAAGTACGAGAACACCGGCGTCCCCGCCGAGGACATGATCTCCATCGGCACCATCGGGCTCATCAAGGCGGTCAACACCTTCACGCCGGAGCGGAACATCAAGCTGGCCACCTACGCCAGCCGCTGCATCGGCAACGAAATTCTGATGTACTTACGCAAAAGTTCCAACCGTCGCCAAGAGGCCAGCATCGACGAACCCCTCAACGTGGACGGCGACGGCAACGAGCTTCTCCTCTCCGACATCCTCGGCAGCGACGAAGATCTGGTCAGCCAGCGGCTCGAACAGAACGCCGAGCGGGCCACGCTCCGCCAGTCGGTCGCGCTGCTCTCCCCGCGGGAGCGGCAGATCATGGAACTGCGCTTCGGCCTTGTGGACGGCGTGGAGCGCACCCAGAAAGAAGCCGCCGACGCCCTCGGCATCAGCCAGAGCTATATCTCCCGCCTTGAAAAAAGGATCATTCGGGAGCTGAAGAAAAAGCTGGAGGAATAAGCGGAACCCACCATTTTCCGAAACATCGTGCTTTTTCATCCAGCTCAAGCCCCACCGACATGCCAAGGGCTCCCACTTTGGGGGAGCTGGCGCGAAGCGCCCTGAGAGGGCGAGCCCGGCAGCGAGAACACTGCGCCTTTGTGCAGCACAGCGCAAGAGAAGGCCGTCAAATATTCCCATGTATTCTCCCTTCTCCCCCGCCCCATACTTCCGGTAACGTCAAAACGAAACCGGAGGGGCGCGGATGTACAACAAAGTGGAACTCTGCGGGATGGATACGGCCCAGCTTCCCATCCTGACCGAAGCGCAGAAACGGGAGCTGCTGACCAAGGCCCACGCGGGCGACGCCGCCGCGCGGCAGGAGATGATCGAGGGCAACCTGCGGCTGGTGCTCAGCGTGGTGCAGCGGTTCACCCAGCGGGGCGAGAACCTCGACGACCTGTTTCAGGTGGGCTGCATCGGGCTCATCAAGGCCATCGACAACTTCGACCCCGCCCAGAATGTGCGGTTCTCCACCTACGGCGTGCCGATGATCATCGGCGAGATCCGGCGTTTTCTGCGGGACAACAACACCCTGCGGGTCAGCCGCTCGCTGCGGGACACGGCCTACAAGGCCATGCAGGCACGGGAAACGCTGGAAAAGCAATTGGGCCGGGAGCCAACCGTGGACGAGATCGCCCGGCAGACGGGCCTTGCCCGCCCGGAGGTGACGGCAGCGCTGGAATCGGTGGTGGAGCCCCTCAGCCTCGAAGAGCCTCTCTACACCGACGGCGGTGACGCGATGTACGTCATCGACCAAGTGCGCGACCCGGACGGCGAGGACAGTTGGATCAGCGGCCTCGAATTTCGCGAGACGGTGGCCGCCCTCACCCCGCGCGAAAAGCGGATCATGGAGCTGCGCTACCTCAAGGGCGAGACCCAGATGGAGGTGGCGCGGGAGATCGGCATCAGCCAAGCGCAGGTCAGCCGGCTGGAAAAGGCCGCGCTGGAACAGTTCCGCACCCACCACTAGCAGCAAAAGCGGCGCACACCTTATTTATAAAGGAATGCGCCGCTGCTTTTATTTTTTGCTGTATTTCCGGCGGGTGGCCGCCCCGCCCCGCAGGTGCCGCTCCGCCTTGTTCCGGGCCAGCACGGCCTGTACCCGCCGGAACAGGGCGGGGTCCACCTTCCGCAGCCGGGCCGAAACGTCCTTGTGCACGGTGGATTTGCTGCACCCGAAGGCCCGCGCCGCCGCCCGCACCGTCGCGCTGTGCTCCGCAATGTATTCTCCCAGCAGCGCGGCCCGCTGCTCCGGTTCCACTTTCATGTCCCGTCCCCTCCTCCGCAAGACTCCTTGGTAAAAAATATGAGGCGGAGTGGGCCAATATGCCCGCCGGGGCTTGACTTTTGGCCGCGGGCGGCTATACTGAAAAGCGGACATGAAAACAGGGGCGCCGAAAGGCTGAGATCCGCACCGTGCGGAGTACCCTTGAACCTGATCCGGGTAATGCCGGCGTAGGTAGTTTGCGAAACGTTCCCATCTTTCACAAACGAAGCCTCTGCGTCTGCTGTTGCGGACGCATTTTGTTTTTGTGTACTATTTTTAGAGGAGCGAATCCAAAATGTCGAAAACTTATTCCAAGACCCGCATTCTGGTGGAGTGCGCGCTGATGATCGCCATCGGCACCGTTCTGTCCAACATCAAGATCTTCACGATGCCCAACGGCGGCAGTGTCACCCTGCTGAGCATGCTGCCCTTCGTGCTGGTGTCCTTCCGCCACGGCGTGAAGTGGGGCCTGTTCACCGGCTTCGTCAACGGCTGCCTCCAGATGCTGCTGGGCTTCTGGGCACCCCCGACGCCCACCTTCCTGTACTTCCTCGGTGAGATCCTGCTGGACTACATCGTGGCCTTCATGGCGCTGGGCACCGCCGAGCTGTTCGCCCGCCCCTTCAAGAACCGGATGGTCGGCGTGGCCTTCGGCACCTTCATGGCCGGTTTCCTGCGCTTCATGTGCAGCTTCCTGTCCGGCGTGCTGGTCTGGGGCAACCTGAACGAAGGCCTGAGCGCTTGGACCTACAGCTTGGTCTACAACGCCAGCTACATGCTGCCGGAGACCCTCCTCACGCTGGTGGCCGCCGTCCTGCTCATCAAGGTAGCTCCCCAGATCTTCGACCGCCAGTACGCTGCGAACTGATCTTTTGAATTTTCCACGCACCATCGCGCCCCGGCAGCTTTACCGTCTGCCGGGGCGCTTTTTTGTCCAGAAATTTGCAAAATGGTGTTGACAACTCCTCTCCCGGCTGGTATAATAACTCACGTCGCAAGACACTGAACCGAATATGTGGGGGATTAGCTCAGCTGGGAGAGCGCTTGCATGGCATGCAAGAGGTCAGCGGTTCGATCCCGCTATTCTCCACCAAAAGACCACTGCACAATGTTTATGCAGTGGTTTTCTTTTTTCTTCCTCATGTGAACAACACCCCCATCTGCGCAGGTGGGGGTGTTGTTGGTTTTTCTTTATTGGGAAGTTCCTTGCCGAACCTAGGAAAAGATCAGACGAACGGGTTATAGAACCGCCCGAAGCGGAGGGTCACGGTCAGGCTGAGCAGCAGCAGCGCAGCGCCCAGCCCCAGCGCGATGAAATCGCGGCGGACGAAGGGGCGCTGGGTGTACCATGTGCGCTTGCTCTTTTTGCCAAAGCCCCGCAGCTCCATGGCGTTGGAGATGGTGTCGATGCGGTTCAGGCTGGTCAGGATCAGGGGCAGCAGGATGTTTACGGAATTTTTGAGCCGTTTGAAGAAAGGTTCCTTCTTGCCCAGCTCCACGCCGCGGGCCTGTTGGGCCTGACTGATGCTGTGGTAGTCCCGCTGGATGTCCGGGATATACCGCAGCGCTATGGCCACCGAGTAGCCCACCTTATACGAGATGCCGATGCTGTTCAGGCTGGCCGCAAACTCGCTGGGGTCGGTGGCCGAGATGAAGAGGATGGCCACCGGCAGGGCCACGAAATACTTCAGCGAGATGTTGCACATATAGAACAGCTGCTCCGCCGTCAGGTCATACCGCCAGAACAGGTGGCAGAGCACCGTGCGGGTGCCGTAGAGGGTCGTGCCCTGATCGGGGTCGAACAAAAAGATGAAGAAGTTGTTCAGCAGCAGGAACACCAGCATGAAGACCAGCATGAACCGCACTTCGCGGAATTTGATCCTGCTCAGCTTGAACGCCGCCAAGCTGACCGCCAGCAGCACCAGCAGCACATAGGTGTTGTAGGTGATCATGCTGGCAAAGGTAAACAGCAGGAAAAACGCCAGCTTGGTGGTGCCCGTCAGCTTATGGACGACACTTTCCCGCGGGAGATAATTCAGCACCGTTTTAGCGGCCATTTTCTCGCACCTCCCTGTCCTGCGCGATGAAGCGCTCCACAAATTCCTGCGCGGGCTCGATGCCGCAGCGGTTGGCCAGCGTATAAAGGCTGGTCTCCTTCAGCGCGGCCTGTTCGATGAGGGCCGGGTCGCACAGAACGCCTGCCGCGCTCCGGTCCGCGATCAGCTCACCATCGCAGAAGACGAGGGCACGCTGGGTGTATTCGAGCATCAGGTGCATATCGTGGGTGATCATGACCACCGTGACGCCCTGCGCGTTCAGGCCGCGCAAAAACTCCATGATGTCGGTATAGTGGCGGAAATCCTGCCCGGCGGTCGGCTCGTCCAGCAAAATCAGCTCCGGGTCCAGCGCCAGCACACTGGCGATGGTCACCCGCTTTTTCTGGCCGAAGCTCAGCGCCGACACCGGCCAGTTGCGGAAGGGATACAGACCGCAGATTTTCAGCGTCTGCTCGACCTTTTCCCGGATCTGCGCTTCCGTCAGGCCGGAGCGCCGCAAACCCAGCGCCACTTCGTCGTAGATCATGGTCTTGGAGATCATCTGGTTCGGGTTCTGCATCACGTAGCCGATGTGCTTGGCGCGGCTGCGGATGTTCTCCCCGGCCAGCGGGTTTCCGTTCAGGAAGATCTCACCCGCATCCGGCGTCTCGAAGCCGCAGATGAGCTTGGACAGCGTGGATTTGCCCGCGCCGTTCCGGCCCACGATGCTGACCATCTCGCCCTTGCCGATGGTGAAGCCGACATGCTTCAGGGTCGGCTGGCCCTTCTGGTAGCCAAAGCTCAGATCCCGCACTTCCAGCAGGGGGACCGGGGCCGCCGCCGGTTCCGGCTGCGGGTAGGCGGTGAACCACTGCTTCAGCGCCGCCGTATCGGCCTCGTTCAGCACAAGGCTGTCCACATGGGCAGGGCGCTTTTCCGGCGTGATGGCCACGCCCGCATACCGCAGCGCCGTGAGGTAGAGCGGCTCGCGGATACCGTTTTCGGCCAGCAGCGAAGTGGAAAGCAGTTCGTCCGGGCGCAAGTCGGCCAGAATCTTCCCCTCGTTGACGAGGACGATGCGATCCACGTTCCGCCAGAGCACATCTTCCAGCCGGTGCTCGATGATGAGCACGGTGGTGTCGGTCTTTTGCTGGATTTCGTCGATCAGCTCAATGGCCTGTTTGCCGGTAGCGGGGTCGAGGTTGGCCAGCGGCTCATCGAAGAGGAGGATCTTGACCTGATCTACCATGACGCCCGCAAGGCCGACCCGCTGCTTCTGCCCGCCGGAAAGCTCGTGGGGCGCATAGCCGAGGTGGTTCTCAATGCCCACCAGCTTGGCGGCGCGGCGGGTGACGGCGTGCATCTCGTCCTGCGGCATACAGCTGTTTTCCAGCGCAAAGGCGATATCCTCGCCCACCGTCAGGCCGATGAACTGGCCGTCCGGGTCCTGCAGGACGGTGCCCACATGGGCCGACAGCTCAAAGATGCTGCTGTGGGGGGCGTCCACGCCGTCCACGGTCAGGGTGCCGGTGCACTCGCCGGGGTTTGCGAAGGGGTTCAGCCCGTTGATGCAGCCCGCCAGCGTGCTTTTGCCGCTGCCGGAGGGGCCCGCAATGAGCACCCGCTCACCGGGGTAGATGTCCAGATCGATGCCGGTCAGCGTCGGGCGCTTCTGGGCGCGGTACTGGAACGAAAAATTCTGGAACGATATAATGGGTTCTCTGCGTTCTGCCATGGGTACGTTACCTCAGCTGTTCAAACAAAAAGCCCTTCCTCCGGGATGGCCGAAGGAAAGGCTGCGGGTTCCATCCAAAAATCACTCCTGATCGAGCGAGCCCTTCTTGGCGATGGTCTTGGTATAGGCCAGCACCAGCAGACCGCCCACCACCACTGCGGTGATGATGTTGGAGACAGCGGCGAACGCACCCTGCGCGAAGACCTTCTTGACCGGCTCGGCGTAGATCAGGATGTCCAGCACAGGGGCAACCACGACCCATGCCAGCAGGTGTGCCACGATGTTGGCGGCGGTGAAGGCTGCCATCTGCTTCTTGCCGAACTCGCCTTCCTGCAGGTCCAGCTTCTTGGCGAACAGGCCGACCACAACGCCTACGAAGGCCGATGCGATGACCCAGCTCCACCACGGACTGCCGCCCCAAGACAGATCGATCAGGGTGTGGCCGATGAAGCCGATCAGGCCGCCCGCCACGGGGCCGTACATGGCAGCCAGCAGGGCCAGAACGGCGTACTGCAGACTGATGTTGGTGTTGGGCACCGGGCTGGGAATCGCCACGAAGCGGCCCAGAACAAAGAACAATGCGGCGCCGATACCGACGGCGACCACCGTTTTGATGCTGCTGTTGTTGTTTTTCATTTTCTTTCGCTCCTCTTTCTTGTCCGCGCAATGCGGCGGGTTTTACAAGACACTGTAAGTATACGACGGGCCGCGAAGCCTTGTCAATGGACAAACGGCTTTTTTTGCAGAAAAAACGCGATTTTTAACGTTCCTCGCCGGAGCTTTCCTGCTCCGGCACCAGCTTGCAGACCAGCTTCACCATCACCGGCGTCAGCGGCAGCCAGACCAGCGTGCACGCCCCATTGAACAGGGTGTGGGCGTTGGCGATCTGCCGCGCAATGATCTCCAGCTCCGGCCCCTTGGGGGAAACAGCCTCCACGAGCTTTGTCATCCACGGCAGGGCCAGCAGACAGACCACGCTCCCCGACAAATTGAAGCAGCAGTGGGCAGCGGCGGTGCGCTTGGCATCCTGCGGCTGGCCGAGCGCCGCAAGGATGGCGGTGATGGTGGTGCCGATGTTGTCCCCCAGCAGGATGGGCAGGGCCCCCGCCAGCCCCAGCACGCTGTGGATGCCATCCGGCCCAGCCTGTTGGGCTGCCCGCTGGAGCACCGCGATGGTGGCCGAACTGCTCTGCACCACCAGCGTCATCCCTGTGCCCAGCGCAAGGCCCAGCAGCGGGGCCCGGCGCACCTCGGCCATCCACCGCAGAAACACCGGGCTGACCGCCAGCGGAGCCATGGCACCGGACATGACTTCGATGCCGTCGAACAGCAGCCCGAAGCCGAACACCGTCAGCCCCATCTGCCGGGTCGGCTCCCGCCGGGCCAGCGACCAGACCAGCACCCCGATGAACAGCAGGGGGAACACCCAGTCCTCCAGCCGGAAGGCCACCAGCTGCGCCGTCATGGTGGTGCCCACATTGGCCCCGAACACCACGGCCACCGCCTGTGGCAGCCCCATCAGCCCGGCGCTGACGAAGCCGATGACCATTACGGTGGTGGCCGAGCTGCTCTGTAAAATGCTGGTGACAGCCAGCCCCGCCAGCGCCCCGGTCAGGGGCGTGCGGGTGACCCGGCGCAGGAAGCCCCGCAGCCGCTCCCCCGCTGCTTGCTGCAAAGCCCGGCTCATGGTCGCCATGCCGTACAAAAACAGCGCCAGCCCACCGGCCAGCCCAAACAAACTGCGGACCCAATCTTCCATGTGCGATCCCCTTTCCCAGTCGGATAACACAAAAATACTCGCCTTCCAGCGGGAAAGCGAGTACATTTTGGGTCTGATTTACTTGTCGGTGCGGACGCAGCGCAGCGCATACCGCGCCTGACCGCCGGTGGTGCAGGTGAAGAGGGTCAAGTCCCAGTCGTCGCCGGAGGACTTGACGGTCATCTTCTCGATCTGGGTCGGCTGCAGGACCTCCCCCGCGCTGACCTCGTAGTGCCACGTTTTGCCGTCCATGTCCACGAACAGCACCTCGGTGCCGACGGCCAAGTGCTTGATGGGGCTGAAATGGCGGGCGTAATTGTGGCCCGCCACCACCAGATCGTCGGCGGCAAGGGAGCCGGCATACCGCCCCGGCGCGATCTTCAGACCGGGATAGCTCCACTGCTTCATCACCGGCAGCGCCAGCCCGATGGACGGGATGGAGACATAGCCGATGTAATCGTAGCCGTCAATAAAGGTGACGGTCATACCGTCCGCTTCTTCCTCGGCGGGCTCTTCGGCAGCGGCCGACGCCGCTTCGCTCTCGCCGGGCAGGATGGTCTTGGGCTGCTCAAGGGTCTCTTCCAACTGGTTCAGCACGGCATCCGCCGCCTTCTCGGCGCGGGTATTGTCCCACTGGTTGTAGCCGAAGAGGCCCGCAGCCCCCAGCAGCGCCAGCACGCCCAGCGCAATGAAGAGGGCGCCCAGCTTACTTTTCATCCTTGCGGGTCCCCTTCTTGAGCTTGATTCCCGCCGCCACCAGCACCACGCCGGTCACTGCCAGCACCGGAATCGGCCAATTCAACTGGCCGGTCTGGGGCAGACCGTGGGCGCCCATGACATAGCCGTTGGGGTTGTCCGGGCTGGGGGCTTCCGGGTTCAGGTAGATCTTCTCACCGTGGGCACCGAGGACCCAGCCGTCCGGGTTGTCCGGGCCGGGAGCCGCCGGGGTATTCGGGTTCTCCTCGTCCGGCTTGTCGGGGGTATCCGGGGTGTCCGGGGTGTCGGGTTTGTCGGGCGTGTCCGGCTTGTCGGGGGGTTCGGGGGTCTTCTTGGCCGCAGTGCCGACCTTGGGCAGGGCGTCCACATCGTAGACGTAGCTGCCGTTCTCCTGAATCGGGACCGACACAAGGAACGGGTTGATGACGTTGTAATTCTCCGCCGCCGTGGTCTGAACGACCAGATACAGGCCCACCTCAAGGTCGCCGAACTCGGCTGTGCCGAGGTCGCTGATCTCCACGGTAGCGGACTCGGCAGTGGCGGCGATCTTCTCGGCAAGCCAGCCCGCCAGCTCCCCCTCCGACAGATCCCCCAGCTCCACGCCGCAGTCCTCGAAGCCGTTGGTGTACACAAAGCTCAGGTTGGCGTTGTCCTTTTGGACCTTGGCCACGCGGTACAGGGTCAGCGTGCCGCCTCCCACCGCCTCGGATGTTTCGCTGTCGTAGAGCGACACCTTGATGGAACCGGTGCGGCTCAGATCGACCACTTCGAGGGCAAAGGCCGGAGCCGCGCACCACACCAACAGGGTCAGCGCCGCAAGCACAGCGGCCAGCCGTTTACGGATGCTCTTCATGATGGTTCTCCTCTCGCTGATTTTTGCGTTTGCGCAGATGCGGCACGGCCAGCATGACCACCAGCATCACCAGCAGCATGGGCACAGCCAGTGCCGGGGCCACGATAATGGGCTCGATGCGGAGCGCGTCCGCCGTTACGCGGATGTGTTTCTGGTTTTCCGCATTCTCGATCCGCTTGCCGCGCACCAGAAGGCGGTGGGTGTTGATGCCGTAGGGGGTGCAGGTCATCAGGGTGACGTAGTCCTTGCCCTCCACCGGCTGCAAAAGATCGGTCTCGGTGGGCAGGACGATGGAGATCTGATCGACCTCATAGGTCAGCACCCGGTCCAGCACCGTGATGGTGAAGGTGTCGCCCACTTCCAGCTCATCCAGATTGGTAAAGAGCTTGGCGCTGGGCAGCCCGCGGTGGGCCGAGATGACGGCGTGGGTGCCCGCGCCGCCCACCGGAAGGCTGCTGCCCTCCAGATGGCCCGCCGCCACCTGCAAAACGCCGTCGCTGGTGCCGTGGTAGACGGGCAGCTCCACGCCGATCTTGGAGATGGTGATGTACCCCATGATGCCGGTACCGGAGACGTCGAGGGTGTCGGTGTAGCCGCTCACCTCTTCGGGCCGGTAAAAGGCATCGGGCGTTTCGGCCAGCCGCCGGTTGTAGTCGTCGGCGGCGTCAAAATAGGCCTGATAGTCCACGTCCGACAGGTTTTCAACCTCTTCCGAGTAGCTCGCCACAGCGCGCGACTGGTTTTTCTGGTTGATATAGTCACTGACGGTCGGATATAACATCACGGATAGACCCACGAGAAAGATCAATATTAAAATGATGTTGCTGCGATTCTTTTTCATGGGCTACTCCCTAATGTTATAAGGATATGTTCGGGGCAGATGCCCTCTTATTTCGGGGGAGCGGCCGGCTCCCGGTTGGTTTTACTTGTTTTCCATCCGCTTCTTCGCGATGAGCAGCACGGCCGCTGCAACCATCAGCCCGCCGCCGATCAAATAGAAGATCGTGGTGCCGATGCCGCCGGTCGTGGGCAGGGTGGTGCCAGCGTTGTTTTCGACGCCATAACCACCGCTCGTGTAGGTCTTATTCGTCGTGTCAACCGATGCCTTCGGTTCAAAACCGTTTTCGCCCAAGTTGACGGTCTGTAACTCATTCAGTTTGTTGTAACCCTGCGGCTCCTGAGTCTCTTCAAGATAATACGTCTTCTTCTTCAGGCCCGTAAGGGTAACTTTACCACCCTTAACCTTAATCGTTTCATTGCCCGTTTCACTGGAATCTGCCACACGATAGGTTTTGGTAGTGTCATCGTATACAAACTTTACCGCAGCAGTTTTGCCTTCATCTTCATACAGCTTAAACTCAGCGCCATCCAGCAAATGCTTTGTGCCATCGACTTTGGTGTACTTCACAAGGTCAAACTGGTAAGTTTTAGTCGTTGTGCTGTCCTTAGTAGTCTCGTGGCTCTCACCATAATCCAGCCAAGTTTCATTTGTTTCGCCGCTCGTCTTAACTGCTTTCTTGTTGACCGTTGCGGAGTAGTAAACCTCAATATCCTTATCGCCGGTAATGCCGTTGCAGTAGTCGTCCGCCAATGCCACATGGAATGCACAGCCATCACCCGGATTCGTTGTGAACGTGTAATCAGTATTTTCGATCAAATTAGCGTTGCCAACTTTCACCTGAACGTTTCCATTAAACGTCAGACCGTCCGTCATGGTATCATGCAAAACGTACTTCTGCGCGCCCTTCTTGGCGTGAATCGTGGTCTTAAACTCTACAACCTTGCCAATCTGCTGATAATTTTCATCCGCCCAGTCTTCGTTGTCAACTTTGGTCTTCTTCACAACAGAAGGGACTTCATTCTTTTCTTTGATTTCTGCCGTATAGTCCGTCGTGCCCAAACTGCACAAAGCACCCGCGTTGGTATCGACCAGATAGTAGCCAAGCTCCAGACCAGACATCGTCACAGTAACAGTCGTTGCACCTTCCGCAGCCGAACTCGCAGTCTCCGTTTTCGTTGCATCAATCTTACTAGTCGTTGCATATACCAACGCCGCTTTTGCAAAGTCAGCTGCCTTTGTAGAGTTTGCCTCAAAGCTGGCTGTCTTTACATAACCAGTCGTGTCATCCACGGTGATGTAATTTTTGCCAGCCCCTGTTTTGAAGAATTCAGCCCACTTGTCCACAACCTTATATGTATAAGCTGCGGGCCTTGTTCCCTCTTCCGGATTGTAGCTCAACTCAAACATCTTATAAGCCTTGTATTCCGCTCCCGGAATTGCATTACTGATCGTAATGCTGCCGGTTGCCGTCGCGGGAGTGGTGCCTTCATCCGCAAACGCCGGAACTGCCATCGCCAGCACGAGGGCCAGTGCGGCAAACAATGCCATGAATCTCTTCATGTGTTTCATTTTCTTCGTCTCCTTGTGAAATAAACTCATTTCCAATTTGCTTCTTTTTGCTTCCAAGCAATCCCAAAATCTGTGCTTCTTGTGGTGATCCGTGCTCCGCCCGCAGGGGCGGGAGGGTCACTCGCCCCTCCTTTCCTGTCTGCGTTTTCTGCGGTATCCACCCACCAGCGCGGCACCCATCAGCACCGCACCGGCGGTGGTGTACGGGGCCGTACCGGTGGAACCGGTCGCCGGGAGTTCGTAGCCGGGGGCATTCTTGCGGTTGGTCACAGTGATGGTGTCACCGGGCAGGGCCGCATTGCCCTCGCCCGTGCCGCTGACCACTTCGTAGCCATCCACAGTATCCTCGACAACGTAATACTTGGCATCGGGGTCAAGGTTCGTGAAGGTTCCGCTCCAACTGTTTCCCTCATTTAACTTCAGAGACAAACCCGTTGCTACGCCTTCACCATTAACAATTTTATAGAGGTTTACCGTGATCTCTGGCGGCTGGGCGGATGTATCCGCACCCGCATCATACTGCCATACCTTTGTAACTTTCAGCCAATCCGTCTTTTGTTGGTTCGTGATGGTCGCCGTTCCGCCAGCCGTCACACCTTCCGACTGGGTTGTGTCATCTTTGTCAACATAGCTGTACGTTACATTGTAACCGCTCGGCACGCTGTCTTCCGTTACGAAGTAATAGTACGGCGTACCACTAGAGCTGTCCTTTTCCGGCAGCGAACCTGTATCAGGGTACGTCACCTTCCAACCGTTGCCCTGCGTAAGCTTCAACGTTTCACTAAACGTGCTGTCAACCGTGCTGTCAACAGCGCCGCCCACCTTGCGTTTCAGGGTAACTGTGATGGAATCCTTCGGCGCTGTCATCGCTTTGCCGTCGGCATCCTTCCAGACTTTTTCAACCTTGATCTTTCGGGCCTCATTTTCGACCTTCAGAACATCCGTCGTCTGTCCGGCTGACACAAACTTGATGTCACGTTGTGCCACACCAGAGCGGCTAAAGTTCGAATACACCTCGTCTGCGGTTGCACCCTTCGACAGCATCACAAAGTAATGCGGTGTTTTATCAAGGATGTAATTGTCAGCCGTCTGTGTTTCCACCAGCCTATAGAGGGTGTCCGCTTTTACGCTCACTGTACCCTTTGCCGGATTGTTATTTTCATTGTAGCGGAACGTGATCGTACCCTTTGCCGCGTCATCCGATGCTGTAGTATGGGTTCCCACCGAAGTCCAGCCGCTTTCTCCATATTCGGAAAGTGCAAAGGTCACACCACCAAGGGTATTATTATTTTTGCCCTTTTCCGATTTCACGAGGGTCAGGATGTCCGTCACGCCGTTCGATGCAGTGCCGCTGCCGCCCGCATTCTGGAACTGCGTATCCTTGCTCGAAGCGATCTTCCCGAACATCCTCACCTCATTCTGCACGGTCAGACTTTGACCACTGGCCAAATTTTCGTCCGGAACAAACTTGTACGTATAGGACAACTTATATTTTGCTCCGTCCTTGATCTCGATCTCCATCGTGTGGGTGTCCGGGTAAATCTTGCAGTCCCTCAGCGCATCGGTAACAATCTTGTCATCTTTATCCTTCACCACGATGCTGTTTGGATCAAGCGTGGCACTCAGGCCCGTCGGAACCTTAAGTTGATCCTCCAGCTTCAAGTAGCCATCTGCATAGGGCAGCAACTGCTTGCTCTGTTCGTTGATGGTAACAGTATAGGTCGCTGTTTGAGTCGTCTGGTCGTACTTCACGTCTTTCTGCGTCTCAAAGTTCGTCCGGGTTACGGTTGCGGTTGCCTTCTTTGTAAGATCACCCCACCTTGCTTCGTTGGGGTACTTCTTCGACGGATTCTCCTTACTGATATCGTTCCAGTATTCGTCCTCAACTTTTACGCCATAGATAATGGACGCATTCACTTTCGTCAGGTCTTTTCCACTAAGTCCAGACAGAGTAAATGTCAGTACTTGCCGGCCATTATCATCCACTTTGGAGGAATCCAACTGGAATACACTTGTAACGGGCTTGCTTGTCGACGCCCACTCTTCAACGAACTGATCGACGCCGTTACTGTCATATTTCGTAGTTCCAACTCGATACGAGTCCTGCCAATTCCACTTTTCAGCTCCCGGAGTACTCCCAGTAAAGTCCACATATTTCAAGCCCTTAGGAAGGGTATCCGTAATGGTGACCGTATCTGCATCGGGATCGGGATTTTTGATCAAAAGCTTGAACCAAATCACCGTGCCATTGGGGGTATCCGTCCGAATCGTAGCTGTTTTGTCACCAAAATTATACACACTATCACTGACAAGCTTGCGCAAATCCGGTTTCTTCGGCTTCTCCGGTTCCGGCTTTTCGTACTCAGAGTCCTTATATCTGCTCTTTGCTCCGATTTCGCCATAGTTCCGGATCTTAATTTTTTCGCCATCCTGCAATGTGTCTGCGCCATCCACATATGTGGTATATTTCATCACATGTACCTGCGTAACAGACAGCGGAGGAAGATTTTCTTGGCGGTTAGTCCAATCGACTGTAATGGTAAAGGATCGCACTTTATCCTCATCATTTGTCGCTTTTAGTGTTGAGTCTTTATCCGTGTAATAGTCGATTGTTACCGTCGCACCGAGTTTTTCCAATGCTGCGATTCCATACACTCTGCTGGTCACGCCACCTACCAGCACATCAAAGAAGATGCCTTTTTCATCATTCTTAGCACCAACCGCGGCAAACTCTCTCTCAAGGTCTTTCTTGGTTGCATAGTGATCCATCGTCTGCCCGTTTTTATTCGTTGGACTTTCGAAATAATCCCGTACGGTAAATTTTTTATCCGCGTCGGTTGCAGCCTTGGAACGTGCAACAAGTTCCCATTGGGTTTTCAGTCGGTTATCCGTGGTAAGCTCCGTCTTCCCCACCGTCTGTTTCAAAATTTCTTCGCTGCGTCCCTTAACCTCTGCCGTCCCATTGGCATCATACTTCTCGCCATCTTTGCTAACATCAACACTATTTTCAAGTGTCACCTTATCCGTCGCATTTTCCGGCATATTTGTCGGCAGAGTCGTATAATAGACAAATGTATACTGGGTATCCTTCGAACCTGCCGTGAAAATATACTCGAAGCTTCTCTTATCCTCAGCGATATTACCCGTGCCTTTGCTCGCCTTGCCATTTAATATTTTACCAAATACCTTACCATTACTGCCGTTAATAGTGATGCCATCACCATCCCGGATTGTAATGCCCGCTGTCGCAAGTGCATCCGACACTTTAAAGCCCGCCAGATCACGTCCGCTCGGATTGCTCACCGTGATTGTCCACCGAACGCGGCCCGTCATCATGGCGTCATTATTTCCGTTATAGTCACCCTTCTTTTCGACATACAACTCACTGCCCTTGATTTCCTTCCATTTCCAGTCAGTTGTTTCGGTGGTCTCTCCGTATTCTGCGGAAGCGCTGTTAGCGATATTTTGCGTTCCCTTTAATGTGCTAATATTGGTAATTTCATAGCGATAGGTCAGCTCGTAATACTCATCTTTGTCCAATGGAGCAAGGCCAGAAATCACAAAACTATCCTTGCCATCGCTTGCATCTTTGATTGTAAGATTCGTCTCTGTAAGTGCTACTTTTGTTCCATCTTTCTTTTTCAGCACAAACGACTCTCTGTCAAATTTGCCTTCCAGCCCAGACGTAATTGACTCAATTTTGTCCGAAATGGTAACCGTCTTCCCTGCCGTTCCGTCCTTGGAGCTGACTTTAATCTTATATTCAAAATAAGTTTTTCCGTTTTCCTCCACAATACCATCTGTAGAAGTCTTCTCCACACTGATATCGCTCTTCTTTTTCAGAGTAAAGCTTCCGTTATCGCCGGGGAATTTGATGGTCTGGTTCTCGCCTGTTTCTTTTGCAACTGCCACGCCCCAAACCTTGAAATCTGCATCAAACTCTTTTTCGTGATTAAAGGTATCGACTTCATTCGAAAACTCAACCGTTACGTTTCCTTCCGTGTCCGCATTCAGATAGCCAATTACCTTTGAGGAATCGTTTCGATCTGTAATTGCCTGATGCTCCAACGGTTTTTGCAGCTTAAAAGGCAGCGTATACGTGAGCTTATTGCCGTTCGTCGCCGTCTTATTGAACGTACCTGCCGGGACCTTGATGCTCACCTTCACCTGAAGGTCGTCGCCCTCATTCACTGTGGCATCCTTCTGAACATCCTGATAAATACTATTATTATCCTTCTTCTGCAGTGTGAATTCCGCTTTCAAGTTCGTTGCAACCGTGGGGTCATCCAAATTGATGGGATACTTCGTTTCCCCGGAATCCACCGCCACCGCATCCTTTTCGTCTGCCGGCTGCACTGCGATCTCATCGTCATAGTCGGCGTCGGGGTCGTCAGGCTCGCCCACGTAGTCGCCGTAAGCCTGATCCACGAGGATGGTGCTGGTGACATCGGTGAAGGGAACGGTCACTTCCGCGACAGCGCCCTCGACGGCACCAGAAATAACGGTCAGCGAATCGTCGCCTACCGTCTCCACGATGCCGATGGTCTCGTCGTCGGCAGTTCCGTTTTTATTATAGGTGACCACATCGCCGGGGATGGCTTCGTAAGCCGCATCTTCGCCCTCGGTGAGGTAGGCAAAGCCCATGGCATCCATATCGGCACGCAGCGCCTCCAAGCCCAAGCGCTGCGGGATCTCCGTCTTAGGGATGCCCGCATAATGCTGGCAGAACGCGATGAACGCGACGTCCCAATCGGCGTAGGGGTTCCCGTAGAACGCACCGTAGCGGGTGTAATGGTGGACGTCGATGATGTCGCCCAGTGCCTCGTCGGTCTGGAAGTTCTTTTCGCTTTCCTTGTAGCCAAGCTGCTCCTTTGCCACGGCCAGCAGGGCCTCGTTCCAGTTATCGCTCAGGCCGACGCTGTATTTTTCCCAGTCGTCGTCGGTCTCCACGTCGGCGCTATAGTCCGCAAGGCACTCCAGCGTGTGCGTGTGTTCGGGGATGGTGCAGGTCAGCACCTTCTCATAGCACGCCTCGGTGTGGTGATGGAGCACTGGCTCGGAAACGGCCTCGCTGCTGCTGTCCTCAGCCACAGACGTGGCGGTGTTGGTATCTTCCAGCGCCGCAATGCCGTCATCGTCTGCCGCCGTACCGTCCGAGAGCACTTGGCCCTCTTCGTAGCCGCAGATGAGTTTTTCCTCGGTCTCCGTCTCAGTGGTGAAGCAGTCGTCCGTGTGGGTGTGCTCCTCAAAGCCGCAGAGGAAGTCACCTGTATCGGGATCGACCGGGCAGGTATCATCGTGGGTATGTTCTTCTTGGCCGCAGGTCAGTTCCTTGTGCTCAACAAGCACAGTCTCGTAGCAGTCCGCCGTGTGGTGGTGCACCTCCGGTTCGGTCTCTTCCGGCTCCGGCTCTTCCGGCTCGGCTTCCGGCTCTTCTATGGTCGGCTCCGAGTCCACGGAAAAGGCGGAGTCCGGGTCTTCCGGCTGGCCTTCCTCGTAACCGCAGACCAGCTCCTCGGTATAGCAGTCGTCGGTGTGGACGTGCTCCTCCATGCCGCAGCAATATTCGTCGTCGGTGGTCAGCGCCGTGCCCACCTGATGCAGCCGCCAGCTGACCGAGAGTGATGTCAGCATCGCAAGCACCAGCAGCATCGCCGTATAGCGCCGCGCTCTCACACGCTGCGCCCGCAGCTTCTGCATGATCTCATTGAACTGATTCCCCATCATGGCACCTCCTTAGTGCACCCATGAAAGACGTGACAAGGGCCATACCCTCAAGAACACCTTGCCGACGATCTGGCTTTTGTCCACGCAGCCGATGACGGTGCTTCGGCTGTCGATGGAAGTTGAACGATGGTCGCCCATCACGAAATAGCGATTTTCCGGCACCTGATACGGGAACTTGAGGTCGCACTCGCCCAGCGCGAGTTCATCGACGTAAGGCTCCTCCAGAGCCTCCCCGTTCACCGTAACAACGCCGCTCCGGTCGATGGAGATCACATCCCCCGGCCCGCCGATGATCCGCTTGAGCAGAAGTTTATTCTGCCAATAAAAACCGCACAGATCGCCGGTTTTCATATCATCGGTCTTGAGCAGCAGCAGGACATCCCCGCTCTGCAAGGTCGGGTTCATGCTGTCGCCTGACACCTGCAGCACCGGCAGGAGGATGGTCGCCAGCAGCACCGCCGCCGCAGCCACCACCACCAGCGCGTAGACCGTGCTTTTCAGCACCCGCACGTAGCGGTCCCGGTATTCCAGACGCTGCCGTTCCTTGTCCACTTCCTCCATGGAGGGGATCGTGGCCAGTTTCACGTGTCGTCCCTTCATTCTGCGTCCGCACCTCCGTTATCCGCAGACTGCGGTGGTTCACTGGGCAGGGGCGGATTCATTGCCTTCACCGATTCCAGATACGCATCGGCAGCGGCCTGAGCCGCTTCGAACACCTGATGCAGCGCCAGCGACGCTTCCGCGATGGAACCGGCATGTTCCAGCCGCAGGGTGCGGTCGTCCAGCTGCTTCTGGAGCGCCGCGTTCTGCTGTTCCAGCTCTTCTTCGTGCTGCTTGAGCGCGTAGATGATCTCGATCAATTCGGTGCGGCTCATCCGCCGCAGTTCACGTTCCGCCATGTAGTTTATCTCCCTAACGGATGATTGTCATAATTACCCAATTACTACGTTTGATTATAGCATCGCTCTTCTATTTTCGCAACCGGTTTCGTGAAATATATCATTGATTTCCGGCGTCTGAAAGCCCGATTTTCGCCGCTTTCGGCGCAAAAAAGCGCATCCGCTTTTTTGCGGATGCGCTTTTCAGCCATTTCAGGAAATTTCGTTTAGTTTTTGCCGGTCAGCTTGAAGTTGTTCAGAGCCTCAATGGTGGTGACGATGACCCTGACGTTGTTGACGATGGAGCTGCCAGCGGAGAAGACGCGGGCGACGTAGTTGAACAGGGCACCGACATTCATGAAGATCAGCCAGCCCTGCGTGTCGGTGATGGAGCCGCCGTTCAGGTAGACCATCTCGTTCTCGTCGATCGCAGCGTAAGCGGCGGGCAGTTTGATCTCATTGTTCATCATAATAAGGAATCCTCGCTTTCAAAATTTTAAGATAACTTCAGGCAAAAGCTGACCGTTTCAGCCGTGCAGCGCTACCAGCGTGAACACAAGAATGGTCGTGCCAACGATCAGGACTTCTCCCATATGTTCTTCGATCTTAAAGGTCTTGGTGGGTTTCGTCTCCTCTGGCTGTGCAGCCGCGGCGGAAGAAGAACTGCCGTCCGCGACCGTCCAGTGAGCGTAGAGCGTCTGACCTTCCTCTTTGAAGTTGTACTTGCTCGCCTTGATCGCGGTGCCGCCCACGATATCCTCATACCACCCATCAAAGGTGTAGCCTTCCATGGTAGGCGTCGGCAGACTGGACGCGCGGTAAACGTCGCCGTACTTGTAAACGTACACCTGCGTCGGCACACCGATACCGCCCTGCGGCTCCAGATAGATGGTGTGATATTTTTCTGCAGCAAACGCCAGCGGGGTCATGCAGCAGAACACTGCCAGCGTTACGACCCCCAGCATCAGCCTCTTCAGAAATTTCTTCATGTTGCGGCCTCACTTTCCAAACGTTCCGTGAACGCCATACCCTTCCCGGATATGACGTCTCTATATAGGTTATACGATAAACGGCCTGTTTTGTCAATTGCTTCCTGTGAAATTTCGCAATTGTTTTGTCGTTTGTGGAAAAAGGGTCCGGTTTCAGGATTCGGTCTCGAAAAATTCCTTGACCAGTTTGACCACCGTGCCGGAAAGCAGCAGCAGCGCGATGAGGTTCGGGATGCTCATCAGGCCGTTGAAGGTATCGGCGATGTTCCACAGCAAGTCGAGTTCCACCGTCGCGCCCAGAATGGCCACGAAAGAGTAGACCACGAGGAAGGGCCGCACGACCTTATCCGTCTTGCAGAGGAACTCGATGCAGCGGGAGCCGTACAGGCCCCAGCCGATGATGGTGGAGAATGCGAAGCAGCACAGCGCCACCGCCGTAAAGATGGACGACCAGCCGCCGTAGGTGGAGGTGAATCCGGCGATGGTCAGCTCGGCACCGGCGGCAGAGCCGTAGTTCACCGGCACCCCGCTGCACAGGATGACCAGCGCGGTCAGGGTGCAGATGACGATGGTGTCGGCAAAGACTTCGAAGATACCGAACATCCCCTGCTTGACCGGCTTGCGGGTGTCGGCACAGGCGTGGGCGATGGAGCCGGTGCCCAGACCGGCCTCATTGGAGAAGATGCCGCGGGAAACGCCCTTCTGCATACTGAGGAAAACGCTGCCGATGGCACCGCCCGTGAAGGCCCGTGGGTCAAACGCGCCGCCCACGATGGAGGCCAGCACCGCCGGGAAGCGTCGGATGTTCAGGATGACAACGCCCAGCGCCAGCACCACATAGAACAGTGCCATAAAGGGCACCAGCTTTTCGGTGACACTGCCGATCCGCTTGATGCCGCCCAGCAGCACCATGGCTACCAGCATGGCCACCAGCACGCCCGCCACAAGGTTGACGGTGGAGAGCATACTCTTGCTGAAGTCGCCGTAGGCGGTCAGGGCCGAGTCGATGGCTGTGACGATGGTGTTCACCTGCGTGGCGTTGCCGGTGCCGAAGACGGTCAGCACACCGAACAGCGAATAGAACGCCGCCAGCCAATGCCAGTTTTTGCTCAGGCCATTTTTAATGTAGTACATCGGGCCGCCGACCCACTCGCCGGTGGCGCTGCGCTCCCGGAAACGGACGGCCAGCGTCACTTCCGAAAACTTGGTGCACATGCCCAGCAGCGCCGAGCACCACATCCAGAACACCGCACCCGGCCCGCCGATGGCGATGGCACCCGCCACGCCCGCGATGTTGCCGGTGCCCACCGTCGCCGCCAGCGCCGTGCAGACCGCCTGAAACGGCGTCATGGCGCCGTCAGTCGCGTCCTTCTTGCGAAACATGCGTCCGATCGTTGTTTTGATGGCATAGGGGAACTTGCGGATCTGCAAAAAGCGGGTCCGCACACTGAGCAGCAGCCCCACGCCGATGATGCTGATCATGGCTGGGATGCCCCAGATAAAATGGTTGACCGCATCGTTCACGGCCGTAATGGTTTCGATCATGGTTCTTTCCACACCTCTGAAAAATCAACTTCCGCCGCCGGGTGTTTCCCAGCAAACATAGTTGTTATTTTATCGCATCTTTGCAGTTCTGTCAATTTTTCAAGGCGCAGAAGAGATTTTTTCATCTTTTCCGATTCAAACGTCACAAATCAGTGAAACTGTGGTATCCCCGCAGGGTTTTCGGTCAAATTCCGCCTGCCATGTGACCGTTTCCGGCCGCACCGGGGCAAAATAGCAGGCGGAGGTTGCCGCAGCGGCTCCCTCCATTTTTTCGGCACTTCCGCGCACCGTGCAGAACACGGCAGTCGGCCCATCGGCCCCGCCGATGACCGCAATGGCCGCATCCCCTTCCATCTGCGGTTCCAGCCTGTATTTCCGGGCAAGTGCCGCCTGTTCCGGCGGCAGCTTCCGTGGTTTGCGGCGCGGATGGTCTCCCTCGGCGCAGTCGGTCAGGTAGAAGTGTTCCGCTTTCGGCGTCAGACGGTACGTCATCATGCAAAAACAGTTTGGACGTTCCCAGCCGTCGCAATCCGGGAGCTCCAGCGTTTCCGACCGGACATCCAGCACCGTCAATTGATAGGCGGCATTCTCGTTTCCCGGTTCGTGGATTGTCACCGACTCCCCCGCAGCCGGTGTCGGGAACTGTTCGGCCAGATGCTGCTCCAGTTCCGCTTCCAATTCCAGTTCCAGCGTTCGGAATCGTTTGGGACGGCTCTTCCGGCTCTTTGTTGCCCATGGGTAGCTGTTCCGCCAGAACCGCCAGACCTTCGTTTCGTCCAGCCCATAATAGTGCACCAGCGCCGCTGCCTCATCGCTTCCAGCGTCAGTTCCCGGAAGATACCCCATTCCGCAGCCATCGCTGGGGTGCAGACGCACCCCGTTCAGCCTCAGAGAGGCACAAAATCCAATATCCAGCGGATTCTCCTGCTCCATCTGGCGTTCTTCCGCTCTGGTCAACGTGCGGGTGCATTCGCCGTTTTCGGTCAGGCCCCATTTTTCCATATAGGCCCGCAGTTCTCCCTGCGGCACCTCTATCGCAAAGTCCACGACCAATCCCTGCCGGCACCGGTAGAGGGCCGGGATCAGCCACCGGTGGCCATTCCATTCAAATTCCCTGTCCAGATGCAGTTCCTCGCCTTGGTCGGTTCCCTTCTGTGTCCCCCAGTAATTTTTTGCAAAACAGACCTTCCAGCATCGGTGTTGGTGTTTCATGACCCTTGTCCCCTTCCGTTTTTCTTCATTCTAGCACGGTTTTCTCCGGCCCACAATCTTCCCAGTAAATTTTTGCCGAATCCTTGCCGCCCGCATCTACACATCCGCTGCGGTTTGTGCTATGATAGGGCTGAAAAATCGGTTTGGCACTGCCAACCACAAGAAGGTGTCGTTCATGTCTGATCTGATTGAAACGCTGCGGCAGGAAGGCGTCGATCCCGCGCTGCTTTCCGCCGTGGAGGAATACCGTACCGCGCACCCGCTGGCTGAGGGGCTGCGCCCCCGCATCCCGGCGTCCGCCTTTACTTATTACGGAAACGAGGTCTGGGAACAGGCGCTGGCCGCCCTGCTCTGCGGCGAGAACCTGCTGCTGGCGGGCGGCAAGGCCACCGGCAAGAATGTGCTGGCTGAGAACCTCGCCGCCGCCTTCGGCCGCCCGGCGTGGGATATCTCGTTCCATGTGAACATGGATGCGGCCTCCCTCATCGGCATGGATACCTTTGAGGGCGGAGCCGTCAAGTTCCGGCCCGGCCCGGTCTACCGCTGCGCCCAGTGCGGCGGTTTCGGCGTACTGGACGAGATCAACATGGCCAAAAACGAGGCGCTGGCCGTCCTCCATGCCGTGCTGGACTTCCGCCGCGCCATCGATGTGCCCGGCTACGAGCGCATCCCGCTGGCCGAGGAGACCCGCTTCATCGCCACGATGAACTACGGCTATGCGGGCACCCGCGAGCTGAACGAGGCGCTGACCTCCCGCTTCGTGGTCATCCAGATGCCCACCATCACGCAGGACAACCTCGAAAAGCTGCTGCGGGCCCAGTTCCCAGACCTTGCGGCCAAATATGTCCATCAGTTCGCCCTCCTCTTCCTCGACTTGCAGAAGAAGTGCGACAGCGCCGAGATCTCCACCAAGGCGCTGGACCTGCGCGGGATGCTGGACGCCCTGCGGCTCATCCGCCGGGGCGTAGCCGCCGGGGCTGCGCTGGATATGGGCATCACCAACAAAGCCTTTGATTCCTACGAGCAGGGGCTCATCCGGGACGTCATCGCCGCCCGCATCCCGGCGCAGCTCACTGCCGAAAAGCTCTTCGGCTGATGGAAGCCCAGAGCTATACCGCCGAACAGCGGCGCGCAGCCAATCAGGTCTGGGCGGCAGCCGGAGCCTATGGATTTGAGCCGCTGTTCCTCGCGCACAACACCGACGGCACCATCGATTTTTACATGAACTGCATTGTGGGGCTGGTGCACAAATATTACGGCGATGACCTCGTCCGCAGCCTGTTCGACTGCTGGGACGGCGACATCCGCCAAAGCCAGCTGGACGACCTGACGTGGCTCTACCTCGAAAGCGCGGCCTACGCGCTGGAGCTGCCCCGCCGCCCGGTGCTGGCCGAGCTGCGCCGCGCCCACGCCGACTATTTTTTCGGCATCCAGTACAAGCTCTCCCGGCAGGAGTGGATGGCGAAAAACCAGCTCGTCTACACCATGCAGGCCCACCGCTGGCGCACCGTGCAGGGCCGCCGCCCGCCGGTGATGACGCCCTACGAAGCCGACCTTGCCAAGGCCCTTGCGCCGGACACACCGCCCGCACCCGCCGCGTTAAAGGACGCACTGCTGTCTGTTTTTTCAAAAGCAAACCTCTTTGACGGCACTGTGCGGCAGAAGCCCGCGCTCCACCTGCATCTGGAAGGGCTGCTGGCCTCCCTTGCCACCAAGACCCTGCCTACCCAGATGATCAAGACCGACCGCGTGACGGTGGAGCACTCCAACTCGGTGGATGCGGCCAGCACCGGCGGGCTGACCGTGGACAAGCGGCTGGCCCACATCACCCTGAAGCAGAACGCCGCCGAGGACCGCGCTTACATCGAAAGCTGCTTCGGGCGGTCGCTCTACCCGCCGGAGCGGCTGCGCAAGGCCGAGCAGGAGCTCTGCACCGGGAACCATCTGGGGTGCCGCCTCTGGTTTGCGGCGGGCGTGCCCAGCCCGGAACAAGCCCCCAACCCGGAGGCGAAACACCTCGCCGAACAGGCCCAGCTCCAAGCCGACCGGAACCGCGCCTACTACGCCAAGAACCGGGAGCTCCACCGCAGCGTCGTGCTGCGGCTGACCGAGCAGATCCGGAACTGCATCCTCGTCCACCAGCAGCCCAACGCGCGGGTGGCCCGCAGCGGCAATCTGGACCCGGAGCGGGTCTGGCGTGCGCCCCTGCTGGACGATGCCCGCGTCTTCCGCTGTGCCGAGGAAGAGAACCAGCCCTCCTTCACGGTGGACCTGCTGCTGGATGCTTCCGCTTCCCGGCTGCACTGTCAGGAGGTCATCGCGGCGCAGGGTTCCATCCTCGCCGAGAGCCTTGCCGCCTGCGGCATCCCGGTGCGGGTGAGCTGCTTTTCCAGTCTGCGCGGGTACACCGTGCTGCGGGTGCTGAAGGGCTTCCAAGACAAAAACTTGCAGAACATCAATCAATATTTCGCTTCCGGCTGGAACCGCGACGGGCTGGCCCTGCGGGCGGCGGGCGACCTTGTGGACTTTGCCCCCGGCCCTGCACCGCGCCATCTGCTCATTTTGCTGACGGATGCTTCCCCCAACGACAGCCGCCGGGTGCCGCCTTCCTCTGAAAACCCGCTGGGCCACGATTACGGCGGGGCTTTCGGCGTGGACGATGCCGCCGCCGAGGTGCGTGATCTGCGCCGCAAGGGGCTGCGGGTCTCCGCCGTCTTCATGGGGGAGGACAGCTCCAGCCGCGACGCCGAACGCATCTACGGCAAAAACCTCGCCCGCATCCGCGGCATGGACCAACTGGCCCGCGCCGCCGGCCGGCTCATCCAGAACGAGATCCGGGAGCTGGGCGATTGAACCGTTTCCTGAACCGGGACTGCGCAAAAACGCAGCCCCGGTTTTATTTTCACAACCATACCGCTTGTATCGTCGGGAATGTCGAAAAAATATTTTCGATTTCTTCAAACTTATAGTTGTATTTCGAGACAACTTATGCTATAATGTTCTCAGAAAACAACGAATCATTGGTTGTACAAGGAAGGAGACCCGCTATGGACGCCAATCGTTACTTTGAGGAAATGCACCGTGCCATGTCTGCGCAAAAAAGCGATCACTCGTTGATTTTGAGCGTAAAAGTGCAGGATCTTGGCGGAGCGGACGCCTATCTGGAGCTGCGCCGCAGCGCCTCCGGCCACGCGCGGGTCTTCTACTCTACCATGGGTCGTCAGAACTTCAACTTTCAGTTGTTCCGCAAGGGCTGGCAACTCTGCCACAACGCTTCCGGCGAATTGACGGGCCGGTTCCCCACCAAGGCGGAGGCTCTGCTGGACACGGCAGACTTTTCTGCCTGCATCCGGGACGACGCTTTTGATGCGGCCCGCACTGACTTCATCGTGGCCCAGCTCCGCCGCCTTTCGGACACCTCCTGCCCGGCGCTGCCGCAGTCGGCCCGTGAGGGGGCCATGATCACGGTAGACAGCTTCGTGGGCCGGGGCGGCCACTGGTGCTATTGGAGCACCCAAGCGGCGGACTGCCTTCCCATTGCGGCCATCCTCTGCTGGCTGGGCGATTTTCTGGCCGGAGCGGAACGCCGCACCCTGCAGAGCTGCCCACAGGCTATGGAGCTGGCCGCTCAGTGGCAGGCGCAGCTCTGCTCCCCCTTTGCCCGCCCGGCAGACGCTGTTCCCCGTCCCATTTCGCGCCCTGCCCCGCGCCGCGCTGCTCCTTCCGCCCAAAACCCGCACTGGCAGAGCATTCTGGCTGTGCTGGCGACCGTATAACAGAATGAAAAAAGAGGCTGTTGCCTATACTCCCTCAGTCACGGCTTCGCCGTGCCAGCTCCCTCTAGGAGGGAGCCTTGGCGTAACGGTAAGCTGTGAAAGCCTCCCTCTGAGAGGGAGGTGGCATCGCGTCAGCGATGCCGGAAGGAGTTTTGCAACAGCCTCTTTGTTTAATATTCGATTCCCTGCCGCGCGGCGATCCCCTTTTGGTAGGGGTGGCGGTGGCACTTCATCTCGGTGCTGTAGTCGGCGGCGTCCAGCATCCACCGCGGTGCCGCGTGGGCGGTGAGGACGCATTCCTGCGCGGCCGGGCGGCGGAGGACCGCCTCCTGCAGCAGGTCTTTGTCTACCATGTCCAGTTCCCACGCGGAGCCCGCTTCGTCCAGAATCAGCAGGTCGGCGGGTTGAGCCATGGCGGCGCGCAGGTTCTCGTTCTGCAATTGGCGGGTGGCAGCCTTTTCGGCGTCATTCATCCGGAACACGAACTTCTGCCCGGCCTTGCCGCGGTAAATTTTCGCGCCCAGCTGCTCCAGCAGCGGGACCTCGCCGCTTTTGCCGCCCTTCAAAAACTGCACGATGACGACGGTTTTCCCGCTGCCCAGCGCACGCAGGGCAAGACCCATGGCGGCGGTGGTCTTCCCTTTTCCGTCGCCCCAATAAAGATGCAGCAGCCCTTGTTCCATCAGGCATTTTCCTCCGCATACTGGACCGTTTTCACGACGTGCAGGACCCGCTGCGTCTTCCAGTCACAGGCATCCAGCACATAGCCCCCCGCGTTGGGGCCGCACCACTCATGGAAGGTCTTGTGCGGCACGGCGAAGCGCTCCATGGCCGCCATCTGGGTGCCGCCGTGGGCCACGATGACAAGCTGTTCCTCACCATTTTCCATCGCTTCATCCACCAGTTCCGCAAATGTTGTGCAGACGCGGCGGCAAAAATCGCTCTTGCGCTCGCCGTCCGGGTGGGCGCTTGTTTCGTTTTCGGCCACCCACGCCAGATACTCCGGGTCCTGCTCCACATGGACGAATTTCTGCCCCTCGAAGCGGCCGAAGTTCATCTCCTTCAGCCCCTCCACCGGCACGAGCTTCGCTTCCGGGAAGAGGATCTTCGCCGTCTGGGAAGTGCGCTGCAGCGGGGTCACATAGACGATTTCCGGGGAAAAATCGGCCCGCCGCAGCTTCGCGGCGCTCTCCGCCGAAAGCGGGATGTCCCGCTGGCCCTGATAGCGTTTCTGGGCGTTGTATTCGGTTCTGCCATGACGCAGCAGATAGATCAGCATGGTGCGTTCTCCTTTTTTCGCGTTTTTCCGCACCATTATAGCCTATTTGCGCTAAAATCGCAAGGCTGCATAGAGTGGAGATGCGGCCATGCATTAAGATTTTCCGCAAAAAAGCACCCGCCGCAGGATACGGCAGGTGCTCCGAAAAATCAAATGCTTACTCGTACAGCGGGAAAGCCTTGGTCAGCGCCAGCACGCGGGCGGCGATGTCGTCGCGCTTCTCGTCGTAGTGCCAGATGCAGTCGGCGATGCAGTCCGCGATGATCTTCATCTCGGCGGGGCCCATGCCGCGGGTGGTCACCGCCGGGGTGCCCAGACGGACGCCGGAGGTCACGAAGGGGCTGCGGGTCTCGCCGGGGACGGTGTTCTTGTTGGCGGTGATGCGCACGCTGTCGAGGCGGGCTTCCAGCTCCTTGCCGGTGCACTCCTCGTCCCGCAGGTCGATGAGCATCAGGTGGTTGTCCGTGCCGCCAGACACCAGCTTGACGCCGCGGGCCTGAAGCTCAGCGGCCATGGCCTGTGCATTCTCGACGATCTTGCGTGCATATTCCTTGAACTCCGGCTTCAGTGCCTCGCCGAAGCAGACGGCCTTTGCCGCGATGACGTGCTCCAGCGGGCCGCCCTGCGTGCCGGGGAAGACGGCGGAGTTGATCCGCTTGGCCAGCACGGCGTTGTTGGTCAGGATCAGGCCGCCGCGGGGGCCCCGCAGGGTCTTGTGGGTGGTGGTGGTCACCACATCGGCGTAGGGCACCGGGCTCTGGTGATACCCGCCCGCCACGAGGCCCGCAATGTGGGCCATATCCACCATCAGGTAGGCCCCATAGCCGTGGGCGATCTCAGCGATCTTCTCAAAGTCGATGGCGCGGGGGTAAGCCGATGCACCGGCCACGATGAGCTTGGGGCGCACCTTCTTGACCTGCTTTTCCAGCTCCGCATAGTCGATGACGCCGTCTGCATTGACGCCGTAGGAAACGAAGTGGTAGTTTTTGCCGGACATGTTCACCGGCGAGCCGTGGGTCAGGTGGCCGCCCTGCGACAGGTCCATCCCCATAACGGTATCGCCCAGATCCAGCAGGGCGAAGTAAACGGCGAGGTTTGCCTGTGCGCCGGAGTGCGGCTGAACGTTGGCGTACTTCGCGCCAAACAGCTTGCATGCACGCTGGATCGCAATATTTTCCACCTCATCCACATAGGCACAGCCGCCGTAATAGCGCTTGCCCGGCAGACCCTCGGCGTACTTGTTGGTCAGCACACTGCCCATGGCGGCCATGACGGCGGGCGAGACAATGTTCTCGCTGGCGATCAGCTCAATGTTCTCCCGCTGGCGGGTCAGCTCCCGGTTCATGGCGGCGGCCAGCTCCGGGTCCGCTTCCTTGACCAGACCGATGGTGTCCATCATGTTTTCGTACATAGTTTACTACCCCTCTCTTGACATTCTATCGCGGCAGCGGCGGCTCCTCAGGGAGCCGGGCTCCTACTTGTTACTATACCAAATCGGCCCAAAACCTGCAACCGCATTTTCGCCGAAACCCTTGCATTTTTCCACCGCAGCGTTTATTATATTTGTATATTTTTGCCGGATGGTTTTGTACAACTTTTCGCCGTCCGCCATGGGGAGGGAAAAGCCGATGGACACCGCCGCAGAAAAGTCGGCGCAGCGCAAGGCGGGCATCGCCGCGCGGCGGGCACTTTCCGAAGCCGACCGTGCGGCGGCCAATGCCGCGCTCTGCCGCCGCATCGCACAGCTTCGCTGTTTTCGCGAGGCACAGACCCTCCTCGCCTACGCCGCCTTCGGGGGCGAAGCGGACCTTTCGGCCCTGCTGGCCGAAGCCGAACGGCTGGGCAAAACGGTGGCCTACCCCGTCTGCGGGGAGGGCTTCACCCTGACCGCCGCCGTGCCGGAGCCGGGCGGCTGGGAGACAGGGGCCTACGGCATCCGCACCCCCATCCTTACAAAATCGCGGCTGCTGGCGCCGGAGGAACTCGACCTCGTGCTCGTGCCCTGCACCGCATTCGACGCCGCGTGCCGCCGCGTCGGGATGGGGAAAGGCTACTATGACCGCTACCTGCCCCGCTGCCAAAATGCCGTGACGCTGGGCGTTGCCTTTGAGGTGCAGCGGGTGGAGCGGGCGGCAGCAGACCCCCACGACCGGCAATTGGACAGCTATGCGACAGAGGAGAAAATTTATCGTGGAACTGACAAATTTGAGCTGTAAAACCTTTTTGGCTGAGCTTGCCGGGAACGCCCCCGCACCGGGCGGCGGCGGCGCGGCGGCACTGGTGGGCGCAGCGGGGGCGGCGCTGGGGAATATGGTCGGCAGCCTGACCGTGGGCAAGAAGAAATATGCCGCCGTAGAAGCCGACATCCTTGCGCTGAACGAGCGCTCCACCGCCCTGCGCAAGCGGCTGGAGGGGCTGGTACAGGCCGACGCCGAGGCGTTCCTGCCGCTGGCTGCCGCCTACAAGCTGCCCAAAGAGACGCCGGAGCAGCAAGCCCACAAGGCTGCGGTGCTGGAAGAGGCCCTCAACAGGGCCTGTGCGGTGCCGCTGGAGATCATGGCCGCATGCTGCGAGGGGATCACCCTTGCAGAGGAATATGGGGCCAAGGGCAGCGTGCTGGCCCTCTCCGACGCCGGGTGCGCCGCGCTGTTCTGCAAAGCCGCGCTCCAAGCGGCGGGGCTGAACGTTATGGTCAACACCCGCCTGATGGCCGACAAAGCCCGCGCCGCCGCGCTGAACGCCGAGGCCGCCGCGCTGCTGGCCGATTTTGTCCCCAAGGCCGACCGGGTCTATGAACAGCTCACACAACAGGAGGGGTAATGTGATGGCAACGATCTTGAAAGGCGCGCCTGTGGTGGCCGCCATGAACGAAGCAAACGCCGCCCGGTGCGCGGCACTGAAAGCGCGGGGCGTCACCCCCACGCTGGCCGTGGTGCGGGTGGGTGCCCGCCCGGACGATCTTTCCTACGAGAAAGGCGTCCTGACCCGCTGCGGCAAGGTCGGCGTGGAGGTGAAGCAGTTCCTCCTGCCCGAAGATGCCGCGCAGGAGCAGCTGCTGGACGTGATCGCGCAGGTCAACGCAGACCCGGCCATCCACGGCTGTCTGCTCTTCCGCCCGCTGCCCAAGCAGTTTGATGACCGCACCATCCGCGCCGCACTGGCCCCGGAAAAGGACATCGACGGCATCACCGACGGCTCGCTGGCCGGGGTCTTCACCAACAGCGCCATCGGCTACCCGCCCTGCACGGCACAGGCGTGCCTTGAGATCTTGAAGTATTATCGGGTGCCCCTCTCCGGCAAGCGGGCCGTGGTGGTGGGCCGCAGCCTTGTGGTGGGCAAGCCCGCCGCCATGATGCTGGACCGCGAAAACGCCACCGTCACCCTCTGCAACTCCCGCACCCGGAACCTCCCTGCCCTCTGCCAAGAGGCGGACGTCGTGGTAGTCGCCATGGGCAAGCAGGGTGCCATCGGCGGCGAACACCTGCGGGCCGGGCAGGTGGTGGTGGATGTGGGCATCCATGTCAACGCGGAAGGCAGGCTCTGCGGCGATGTCCGGTTCGACGAGGCTGAGCCGCTGGTGGAGGCCGTCACCCCGGTGCCCGGCGGTGTCGGCACCGTGACCACCTCGGTGCTGGTGGGCCATGTGGTCGAGGCGGCGGAAAAGGCCCTCGGCTGATTTTTGAATTTTTTACAATAAAAGACTGCTGCATTATACTCCCTCAGTCACGGCTTCGCCGTGCCAGCTCCCTCTCGGAGAGAGCCTTGGCGTAACGGTAAGCGATGCCAAAGGGAGTTTGCGGCAGTCTTTTTTATTTCAGCGGGGAGCTTCCCTGCTCCCCGTCAGGATATCGCGGTTTGCAGCCAGCAGCGGCGTGCGGAACAGCAGCATCAGCACGGCCAGCACCGCGCCGGTTTCGAGGTCGAAGATCGACTCCATGGGGTTCCTCCTGTTTCTTTTTGATCATATGCAAAAAAAGGCGCCCGATGAAACCGTTCACCGAGCGTCGCTCATTCACTTTTTTCGCGTCAGCGGGTCAGAAGCAGCAGCCATGCCGAAGCGACGGCCTGCAGGATCAGCCAGCGGGCCACCACCTGCTCATCGCTCCAGCCCATCCGCTTGCGCACATGGTCGTGCAGCGGGGTCAGGGTGTTTTTCAGGATGCTGATGTGCAGGAAACGCTTGAAGCTGATCTTCAGGATGCCCAAGCTGCCATCCACGATAAAGACCAGCGCAGCCAGCAGGAAGGCGAAGGGATGGCCGCTCTTGAGGGCCAGCACTGCGAGGAAGAAGCCCATGGCGCGGCTGCCCGCGTCGCCCATCAGCAGGGTGGAGGGCTTGGCGTTCATCCACAGGTAGGCCAGCAGAGCACCGATGAAGACGATAGCCGCCGTTGCGTAATCGCCCAGCTCCTTGCCGTAGGCCAGCAGGAAGGTGCCGATGCTGACCACCGCAAGGCTGGCGGACAGGCCGTCCACGCCGTCGGTGCAGTTGACCACATTGATGCTGGCCCAGATCAGGACGACGATCAGCACGAGGTAGAGCGGATACGGGATGGCGAAGCTCCAGTTCAGGAAGTGGACCGCCGTGCTGTTGAAGTTCAGGTAGGTCACACCCGCCACGATGGCGATGACGAGGTCGATGAGGCCCTTTTTGTATTCGTTCCACGCCACTTCCGAAGCATCGTCAAAATAGCCAGAGAGCATGGAGGCGATGAGCAGCACGGTATAGATGATATACTCGGTGCGCAGCGGCACCACTGCCAGCGTGACCAGCGCGATGCAGAGCACGAAGATGAGGCCGGAACCGCGGGCCTTGCCCTTGGAGAGCTCGCCGTTCACCGCAAAGGCGCGGCCATGGTCTTGGGGGAGCTTTTCCCGGAAGACCGAGTCCATCAGCGCCGTCAGCGCAAAGGCCAATAGAAATCCCAGCGCATCCACGGTGCGCTGACTGCCCGATAACAGTTGCAGCATATTTTCCTCTTTCCCGGAACGGCAGAGCGCCGCCCCTGTTGTTTCACTCATACGCAAGGAAAGTGTATCACGCCCGGCAGAAAAAATCAATCGTTCCCGCCGAAAAGCCGCCGGTTTGACATTTTGCGCCCGCCCTTCTATAATAAGAAGGCAAGCTGTCCCCTTTGCGGGGCATTTTTTATTGCAACAGGAGAAACCATGACACTTTCACTCGAACAGCTTTCCGCCCGGATGCGGCAGGGCGAGGACATCCCTCTGCGCGAGACGGCGCAGGTGGTACTGACGCTGAGCATCCCTTCGATCTTGCAGCAGATGGTCGTAACGGCCATGGAATACATCGACGCGGCCATGGTCGGCCACATCGGGGCCGAGGCCACCGCCGCCATCGGCATCGTCAGCTCTAGCACATGGCTGCTGCACGGCATCCTTGTGGGGCTGTACACAGCCTTTTCCATCCAGATCGCCCAATACCTCGGCGCGGACCGCCAGCAGGACGCCCGCGGCGTGCTGCGCCAATCCATGCTCTTCAACCTGCTGCTGGGCCTTGGGGCGGCGGCCTTCGGCATCGGCATCAGCCGCTTTCTGCCCGGCTGGCTGGGGGCGGATGTCTCACTTCAAGCCAATGCGTCCGCCTATTTCGCCATCTGGTCGGCGGCTCTCCCCTTCACCATGGCCATGGGGATGTACACGGCCATGCTCCGCGCCACCGGCGACGCGCTGACCCCCGGCCTCATCAGCGTGCTGGTCTGCATGCTGGACGTCCTGTTCAACTTTTTCCTGATCAACCCCACCCGCACCCTCTCCCTCTTCGGCTCCCGCTTCACGGTCTGGGGTGCTGGGCTGGGGGTGCCGGGCGCAGCGCTGGGCACCGCCCTTTCCACCGTGGTGGGTGGGCTGCTGGCGCTGGCGATCTTATTGCTGCGGGAAGGCCCGCTCTGCATCCGGAAGCCCGGCTCGTGGAAGATCACCCGCTCGTGTCTGCTGAACCTCTGGCGGGTGGGCGCCCCGCTGGCAGCGGAGCGCGCGGCCCTCTCCTCCGCACAGGTGCTTCTGGTGCGGATCGTCTCCAGCCTCGGCACGGTGGCCATTGCGGCCAACAGCCTTGGCGTCAGCGCCGAGGGTCTGTGCTACATGGCAGGCTACGGCATTCAGGATGCGTCCATCGCGCTGGTGGGGCAGGCCGTGGGTGCCGGACGGAAGGACATGGCCAAACGGTTCGCCTTTCTCTGCACCGCCATCGGCATGGGGATCATGGCGCTGTCCGGCATGGGGCTGTGGCTGTTCGCCCCCGCGCTGATGGGCATCTTCACCGCCGACGCCGCTGTCATCGCGCTGGGCGCACGGGTGCTGCGCATCGAAGCCTTTGCCGAGCCTATGTTCGGGGCCAGCATCGTGGCCAGCGGCGCGATGCAGGGCGCGGGCGACAGCACCGCCTGTTTCGTGCTGAACCTCGTCAGCATGTGGGGCATCCGGCTGACGCTGGCCTTCTTCCTCGCGCCCCGGTTCGGGCTGGTGGGCGTGTGGAGCGCCATGTGCTGTGAGCTGTGTATCCGCGGGCTGCTCTTCCTTGTCCGCCTCGCCCGCGGAAAGTGGCAGGAAAAAGGAGCTCTAAGCTGAAAAAATCTCCGGGAAGCGCTGCTTCCCGGAGATTTTTCATTTCTCGATTACTTGCGGCCGTGCAGGATGGGCGACAGCGGCTTATAGATCACCATGCAGAGCACCGCATCCAACAGGCCCTTGACCAGCGTGAAGGGCATGTTGAAGATGACGAGGCACTTGATGAGGCTGTCTGCCGAGGGCAGGATGGCCTGATACATGCCAAGGATGGCTTCCAGCGGCATGTGATAGAACTGCACATAGGCCGGATAGGTGATGAAGTAGTTGGACGGCACACTGAACACTGCCATAGCCGCTGCACCGATCAGCGCACCCATGATAGCCGTTTTGCGGCTCTTGCGGTGCTTATAGATGCAGCCCGCCGTGACCGAGAAGACCGCACCCAGCATGAAGTTGCACAGCTCGCCGACACACGCGGTGCTGGTGCCCTTGATGACGATGTGGAGCAGGTTCTTCATGAAGCTGATGACCGCGCCGTACACCGGGCCCAGCGCAAATGCCCCCAGCAGGGCGGGCAGGTCGGAGAAGTCCATCTTGACGAAGGACGGGATGAGCATCGGGATGGGGAACTCGATGAACATCAGGATGAAGGCCACCGCGCTGAGCATGGCGGCTACGGTCAGATTGTGGGTCGTGTTTTTTTTCATAGGTAATATCCTCCCGTCGGGGCGCTTCGGCCCCAAAATTGAATTGGAAAGCCCTTTTCGCGCTGTATCGGAACCGGGAAGACAACCAAAAACGCGCCCTGCTGCAACCAAAGACTGCAACAGGGCGCGTAGACAATTCGGATTTGTCTGCCGTTTCTTGCATCCGGACTATACCGTTGGCCCCGGAGTCTCACCGGGTCAGCACTCTTTGGGAGTGGTCGCGGGCTGTACCGCCAGTGGGGAATCGCACCCCGCCCTGAAACGAACTTTCTGGCCAGAGTATAGCGCGGCAGACAGCCCTTGTCAAGCCCCTGTTTCGGTTGCCCTTTCCGCGCGTTTTATGGTATACTGGGGCGTAAAATATTTTTTTCGAGGAGTTTTGCCATGATTTTTTCCATCCGTGACCTCGGTTTTGAGCTGGGGCCCTTCCTGCTGGAAGGCTGGCTGGCGCTGGCGGCACGCTGTGTCTGCGCGCTGTTGATCTTCCTTGCCGGGTCTTTGGTCTCCCTGCTGCTGCGCAAAAAGATCTGCCCCGCCCTGCGGGGGCGCACATGGCATTTTGCCGCCACCCCCATCCTGCTGCGGAGCTTGGAAGGCCCTCTGGAACGGATGGCTGTCTTCACCGGCTTCTACCTTGCGCTGGCCAGTCTGCCGTGGGCCATCGCCAGCCTTCCGAAATTCCTGCTCATAGCCTACAAGATCCTCATGACCCTGCTGTTCTGCAAGGGCCTGTATCAGGCGTCGGATGTGGCCGATTTGCTGCTGGCCTCCTGCAGCCCGGAGATCCGCTCCAACAAGACCCTGCTCTCCCTGCTGAACACGACCTACAAGGTGCTGGTCGTCATCCTCGGTGTGGCCACGGCGGCCCAGATCGCCGGTTTCCCCATCGGCAGCATCGTCGCCGGTGCCGGACTGGTCGGCCTGACCATTTCGCTGGCTGCGCAGGAAAGCGCCAGCAATCTGTTCAGCGGCATCGTTATCCTGCTGGACAAACCCTTCGCGGTGGGCGACTGGATCACCGTCGGCGATGTGGAGGGCGAAGTCATCGACATCAACTTCCGCTCCACCCGCATCCGCTCGCAGGACAAGACGGTCAGCATCGTGACGAACAGCAAGATTTGTTCGTCCACGGTCCAGAACGCGGCTCTGCGCACCATGCGGCCCTATAAGTTCACGCTGGGCGTCACCTACAACACCACCCGCCCCCAGCTGGAGCAGCTGATGGCCGATCTGAAGAAGATGCTGGACGAAAGCCCCTACACCGAAAAGGGCGCGAACATCGTCCGGCTGACCAGCTTCGGCGATTCCAGCATCAACATCCTCGTTTCCGCCTACCTCAAGACCAACGCCTATGCCGTTTTTCTGGAGGAGCAGAACGACCTGAACCTGAACATCATGGACATCATGCAGAAGGATAAGGTCGATTTTGCCTTCCCCTCCACTAGCGTCTACATCGAAAGATCCGGTTCCTGAGCCGGTTTTCATTTACTCCCTCCGTCATCGCTGGCGCGATGCCGGAGGGAGTTTTTTCATAGGGCCACATCCAGCGCCATCATCAGCGCAAAACCCAGCACCACGCTGATGACCCCGGCGGGTTCATCGTTTTCCACCGCTTCGGGGATCATCTCCTGCGCGGTCACGCAGACCATGCACCCGGCGGCGGCGCTCATCAGCCACGGCAGCGCCGCGCTCACCCAGCCCGCCAGCGCAAGAGCCAGCAGCGCTCCCACCGGCTCCACGAGGCCGGAGGCCGCCCCGGCGAAAAACGCACGTTTCTTGCTCTCTCCTTTCTGCAAAAGCGGGAGGCTGACCGCCGCGCCCTCCGGGAGGTTTTGCAGCCCGATGCCGAGGGCCAGCGCCAACGCACCGCTTGCGGCGTCCGGTTCACCGGACAGAGCCAGCGCGGCGGCAAGGCCCACCACCATGCCCTCCGGCAGGTTGTGCAGCGTGACCGCCAGCACCATCCGTCCGCAGTGGCCGGCCCCGGAGCACAGCAGCCGCCCCGCCGCCTGTTCCAGCCGGAGCAGCCCTACCGCCCCGATGACCAGCCCCGCCGCGGGTGGCAGCCACCCCGGCAGCGGCCCCCGTTCCGCCCGCTCGATGGCGGGCAGCAGCAAGCTCCACACGCTTGCCGCCAGCATGATGCCAGCCGCCATACCGCAGAGCATCCGCCGGGTGCGCGGCTCCTGCGTGGACCGCATCAGGAACACCCCTGCGGCCCCCACCGCCGTACAGCACGCCGGGAGCAAAAGCACCGCCGCAACCAAAAAAATCCCGTTCAAACCGCATTCCCCCTTCCTGCTGTTCTATGCAGAAAAACGGAATTTGGTGAACGGGGATCCTTGACACCCGGCAGGAGCTTCAGCCCGCCCCGCAGAACGGACTCAGATGCCCCAGAATACGATGCCCAGCCCCGCCGCGAGGACGATCATCCCGATCGGCGACGGGGCTTTTTTTGCTGCCTTTTTGTAGGCGAAATGCACCGCCCACAAAATGCCGAACACGGCCACCGACCGCACCGACACCGCCGCGCCGCCGCCCAGCCGGGTGATGCCCAACAGGGTGGAAAGGGCCATGGTCAGGGCAGTGGCCAAGATCATCGCCACGACGCAGGGCCGCACGCCGGAGAGAAACGCTTCCACCCCGGCATATTTCATCAGGTTCCGGAGCACCGCCGCGATGAGCAGGATGATGAAGAACGAGGGCAGCACAACGCCCAGCGTGGCCAAAAACGCCCCGGCCAGCCCGCCCTGCGACGAGCCGATGAAGGTCGCCATATTGACGGCCAGCGGGCCGGGGGTGGACTCCGACACCGCGATGAAGCTCAAAAATTCGCTCTCGGTCAGCCACCCATGGTTCAGCACGACTTCCCGCACCAGCGAGATCATCCCGTAGCCGCCGCCAAAACTGAGGGCACCGATCATCAGGAAGTTCAAAAAGAGCTGTACATAGATCATTTCCCCGCCCCCGCTTTCTTCACAAGCCACACCAGCACCCCTGCCACGCCGCTGAGCAGGATGTAGTAGATGGACGAAAAAGACACCGCCGCCAGCGAGCAGCCCACCATCGCCGCCACGACCGCCGCCAGAATGCAGAGGTCGAAGGGGTCCTTTTTCAATTGTTTCAGCATCTTCAGCCCCGCCGAGAGGATGAGGTAGACGACGCAGGCTTGGATGCCCTTGAACGCATTCGCCACCACGGTCAGGCTGAGAAAACGGTCGAAAAAGAGCGAGATGATGTAGATTACCACAAAGGACGGGAGGCTGACCGCAGCGGTGGAAGCCGCCGCCCCCGCCGTGCCGCCGATCTTATAGCCGATGTAGGTGGCGCTGTTCACGGCCACGGGGCCGGGGGTGGACTCGGCAATGGCGACCATATCCAAGAATTCTTCTCTGGACACCCACTGTTTTTCCTCGACGAATTCATGTTCCAGCAGGGCCACCATAGCATAGCCGCCGCCGAAGGTGAACGCGCCGATCTTCAAAAAGGTCCCAAACAGGGTCGAAATTTTTTTCATACGCAGTTCCTCTTTTTTTCTTTTTCGCCCTATTTTAGCACACTGTCCCGCAAAAGAAAAGCGGCCGATTGCTTCTCTTTCCAGACGGAACATGGTATACTGAGCTTGGTATTCTGCATCTGCAGAGAAGACAGGAAAAGGAGATTCATACTATGAAAACAAAATTTGGCATCGTGGGCTGCGGTTTTCTGGGCGGCATCGTGGCGGATGCCTACCGGAAGGGCCTTCTGCCGGACTACGAGCTGGTGGGTGTGACCAGCCGCACCCGCGCCAAGGCGGAGGCCGTGGCAGAGAAGACCGGCTGCGCGGTCTGCGACGACGTGGATGCACTGCTGGCCCTCCAGCCGGAGTACATCGTGGAGACGGCTTCGGTGGAGGCCGTCCGCGCTATGGCCATCCCGGTGCTGAAGCAGAGCGTAAACCTCGTCGTCATCTCCATCGGTGCCTTTGCCGACTCTGCGTTCTATGAGCAGGTCACGCAGACGGCACAGGAGAGCGGTGCAAAGGTGCATCTCGCCAACGGCGCCATCGGCGGCTTTGACGTCTTACAGACCGTCACCCTGATGGCACAGGCCCAGTCCCTGCCCGAAACGGCGGGCATCGAGACCCACACCGGAGCCAAGGGCTTCCGCAACACCCCCGTCTGGGCCGACCATCTGCTGACCGACACCGAGAAGACTACCGTTTTCACCGGCAGCGCCAAGGAGGCCATTGCCACCTTCCCCCGCCGGGTCAATGTGGCCGTGGCCACTTCGCTGGCCACCACCGGCCCGGAGATCACCGGCGTGACCATGCACTCGGTGCCCGGCTGGGTGGGCGATGACCACTGCATCACCGCCGAGATCGAGGGCGTGAAGGCGGTGGTGGACATCTGCTCTTCCACCAGCGCCATCGCCGGGTGGAGCGTGGTCGCTTTGCTGCGCAACCTCGCTTCGCCCATCTGCTTCTATTAAAGGAGGATCGCCATGTTTGAAAAATTGGTAGCCATCGAGCCTGTCAGCCTCATCCCGTCCGCCGAAAAAGAGCTTTTCCAGTATGCCAAGGAGGTCGTGCTGTACGACGACATCCCCGCCGACGACGAAGAGATCATCCGCCGCATCGGTGACGCCGACGCCGTGCTGCTGAGCTATACTTCCCGCATCGAGCGCCCCGTGCTGGAGCGCTGCCCCAACATCCGCTACATCGGCATGTGCTGCAGCCTCTACTCCGAGGCCAGCGCCAATGTGGACATCGCCTACGCCCGCACCAAGGGCATCAAGGTGCTGGGCATCCGCGATTACGGCGACCGCGGCGTGGTGGAGTATGTCCTCCACGAGCTGACTGGCATCCTCCACGGCTTCGGGATGCCGATGCTCCGCGACGAGCCGGTGGAGATCTACGGCCTGAAGGTGGGCATCGTGGGCCTCGGCGTGTCCGGCCGGATGATCGCCGATGCGCTGTCCTTCCTCGGCGCGGACATCTCCTACTACAGCCGCACCCGCAAGCCGGACGCCGAACAGGCGGGCATGACCTACAAGCCGCTGAACCAACTTTTACAGGACAGCGAGGTGGTCTTCACCTGCCTGAACAAGAATGTCCTGCTGCTGGGCAAAGAAGAGTTTGCACAGCTGGGCAGCGGCAAGGTGCTGTTCAATACCTCCATCGGCCCCGGCTTCGACTCCGCCGCACTGGAAGACTGGCTCACCCAGCCCGGCAGCCACTTCTTCTGCGACACCCGCGCGGCGGCGGGCCCCGTTGCCGACGGCTTCTTTGACCGCCCCAACGTCCACTGCCAGAACGTTTCCGCCGGGCGCACCAAACAGGCTTTTGTCCTGCTGAGCCAGAAGGTGCTGGCCAACATCCAGACGGCACTGGCTGAATAATTTTTGCGAAAAGAGGTCTTTTTTCATGAACACTGCATTGACCATTGCGGGCAGCGATTCCAGCGGCGGCGCGGGCATTCAGGCCGACATCAAGACGATGACGGCCAACGGCGTCTTCGCCATGAGCGCCATCACCGCCCTGACCGCCCAGAACACCACCGGCGTGACCGACATCTCCGAGACGACGCCGCATTTTTTGGCCGAGCAGCTGGACGCCGTTTTCACCGACATCTTCCCCGATGCCGTGAAGATCGGCATGGTGTCCTCGGCGGCCCTCATCGAGACCATCGCCGAACGGCTGCGCTTCTACGAGGCTAAGCACATCGTGGTGGACCCCGTGATGGTGGCCACCTCCGGCTCCAAGCTGCTGCGGGATGACGCCATCACCGCCCTGACCGAAAAGCTGCTGCCCATGGCCGAGGTCGTGACGCCGAACATCCCGGAAGCGGAGATCCTGTCCGGCCTGACCATCACCGACGCCGCCGGGATGGAGGCCGCGGCCCAGAAGATCAGCGAAGCCTACGGCTGCGCAGTCCTCTGCAAGGGCGGCCACAAGGTGAACGACGCCGACGACCTGCTCTGGCGGGACGGCAAGGCCCAGTGGTTCCACGGGGAGCGGATCGCGAACCCCAACACCCACGGCACCGGCTGCACCCTTTCCAGCGCCATTGCGTCCAATCTGGCCAAAGGGTACGACCTCACCGCCTCGGTGGAGCGGGCCAAAGCCTACATTTCCGGCTGCTTGTCCGCCATGCTCGACCTCGGCCACGGCTCCGGCCCCATGAACCATATGTTTGAGCTGAAGAGCCGGTTCATCTGAATGTTCCGGCCCAAAAAGGAGAACCCCCATGGAACATTGGCATCGCAGCGGCACCGCCCTGCTGGACGAGATCGCCGCCACCCACCTGCCCGCATCCCAGCTCGCCGTCTGGTACATCGGGCAGTGCGGCTTCATTTTCAAGTGCGGAGAGACGACCTTTTGCATCGACCCGGTGCTCAGCGACCTGACCGGCCCCAACGGCTCCCGCCGCTGCTATCCGGCCCCCTTTGCGCCGGGGCAGCTGCAGGCGGACTTTGTCCTCTGCACCCATGGCCACGCCGACCACATGGCAAAGGACACCCTGCGCGGCCTTGCACAGAACGACGAAACACAGTTTATTTTTCCCTCCGGCTGCCGGGCGCTGGCCCATGAGTACGGCGTCCCGGAGGAGCGCATCCAGTTGGTGCAGGAAGGTTCCGCGCTGGAGCTTGGCCCCGCGCACCTCCGCGCCTTTTCCGCTGCCCACCCGGAACATGTCCTCGACGCTGCGGACCCCCGGATGGCGCTGGGGTATCAGCTCGATCTCGGCGGGTTCACGGTCGTGCATTTCGGCGACACTTACCTGACGCCCCGCCTTTACGCGGCCCTTGAGGCTCTGCCCCAGCCTGACCTGCTGCTGGCCCCCATCAATGGGCAGGATTTCTTCCGCACCCAGCGGAACTGCATCGGCAACTTGGAGGCCGAAGAGGCGGCGCAGTTGGCCGTCCGGCTCCGCGCCGGGTGCAGCATCCCCACCCACTACGACATGGTGCAGGGCAACACCGCCGACCCTCTGCGGTTCGTTTCGGCCCTGCGCAGACTGGACCCCGCCGCCCGGTTCGCCTTGCCCGCGCTGGGCGAGCGGCTGATCTTCCAAAAAGACGAAGGCCGGAACCGCAGTGCCGTTTGGAGCTCGATGTCCTCATCACCCTCCATCCAGCGGTAATTCGTGCTTTTTGTCAACATTTCCCGGTACACCACCCGGTTGGGCCGGGCCATGGAGGCCAGCAGCCAGTCCACCTCGACCGGCTGGGCGAACCGCACGGTCCCGCTTAGGGTCAGGAAGGTCTGGCCCGCTGCCGTCACCCGCACCGCGCAGCCGGTCCGGGTGCGGACAAGCTCCAGCCGCGCGATGTCCGTCTGGAGGACCCGCGCGGAATCCTTGGCGCAGGACGCCGCCCGGAGGGTCTGTTCTGCCTTTAGCGCATCCCGGTCGGAGGGGTTTATCCGCAGGTCAAGAAAGGCTTCCACGGTGCGGACATTCCGCCGGGCCAGCGTAGTCTCCACGGCGTTCCGGGTCGTTTTGCCGCCGCGGTAGAGCACAACCGCCCGGTCGTTCTGGGAGATGACCACCGCCGGGGCGCTTTTGGTCCCCACCAGCTCCACCCGGAGGGTGTCCCGGCTGAGGGCGTTCCCTGCCCCGATGGCGACCGCCGCCGTCAGCAGCAGGGCGGGCAGAGCGACCCGCAGACGGAGCCTCCAATGGAACGCTAGCCAGCACAGCCCCGCCAGCAAGAGGCAAATGAGGGCCGCATAGGCCGTATCGAACCACAGCTGTGCCCCCGGCCAGCCGGACACCCAGAGGGCCCACCGGTTCAGAAGGTCCGCAAGAAATTCGGCGCAGCGGGAGATCACCCGGTGGAGCGGAGCCAGCGCAGGGGCCAGCCCCAGCAGAGCCGTTCCAAGGCCCAGCAGCAGGATCGGCTCCACGAGCCAGAGCACCGCCACGCTGGAAACAAGGGCGTAGAGGCTGGCGCTCAGCCCCCGGACCACCAACACCGGGAAGGTGGCCGCACAGGCGCAGCCCGAAACGCAGAGCGTTTCCCACACGCTGCCGCCCAGTCGTTTTCCCCTTTGCAGAATGTTATGGTACACGCCGCCGCGTTTGTGGGCGGCGTTTTTCGTTTTGCGGGTTTTCTCCGCTCTGATCCGGGCTTCTTGGCTGCGGCGGGCCAGTTCCGCCCCGGCCAGCGTGCCCACCACCGCCGCGAAGGAAAGTTCGAAGCCGATATCGCAGACGGCGTAGCTGTTGCCGAGGGTCATCCAGACGCCCGCCACGCCGAGGGAAGTCAGGGCATCCGCCGGGCCGCAGACCCAGATGCCCACTGCGCTGACCCAGACGGCCACACCGGCCCGGAGCACCGAGGGCGTGGACCCGGTGACCCCCACCATCAGCACCGCCATCCCGGCACCGAGCAGGGCCTTGGCGCGGCGGTGGGCGTAGCGGCGCAGAAGCTTGCGTCTGCGCCCTGCCGTGGGCAGATGTTCGAGGAAGCTGCCGCAGAGGATGGAGACGTGCATTCCGCTGACCACCAGCACATGCGAAAGCCCCGCGCCCCGGTAGGCAGTGCGCAGTGCGGAGGAGAGATGCGACCGGTCGCCCACGACCATGGCGGCCAGAACCCCCGCCGGGTCATGGGCCATTCCCCGGCGCAGGGCCCCACTCAGCCGCCGCTGGAGCCGGGCCGTCCGGGCGCGGAAGGAGCTGCTCTCCCCCAGCCGTTCCAGCGTTTCGTCCCTGAGAAGTTCCCCGGTCAGAGGGACGCCGTCCGCGTAGAGGTCGAGCCGGTCCGCTTCCGGCGGCGCTTCCAGCGTGAACTTCCCACGCACCCGCTCCCCGGCTTGGCATTTGGGCAGGGCGGCGCACCGGATGCGGAAGTCTGCCGCCTCGCCGTCCACCTGTTCCACCCGCAGCACCGCGTCCACGACGCCCGGATAATAGGAGCTGTCCGTCCGCTCCACCTCGGCGGTCAGGGTGGCCGTTTTGCCGTCGTAAGCCGTTTGCAGCGCTTGCAGCTTTGCATCCGTGTGCACCGTCAGCGCAAGGCCCAGCAGACTGCCCAGCAAAAGGCAGAGGGCACCCGCCCGCGCGGTTTTCCAGCGCAGGAGTGTGAACAGCAAGCCGGAAACAAAAATTGCCGCAAGCAGCGGCAAAAGCCATGCTTGCGGCAAAAAAGCGCACACCAACTCCACCCCCAGCGCACCGGCGCAAAAGAGGCAGAGCGGGCGTCTCATATTTTAGTGCAGGAACAGGGGCAGCGGCTCAAGGAAGATGATGTCCTTGCGCTCGGCTGCGTCGCCCTCGGCCAGAACAGCGGCCTGACCCACGATGGTGCACTTGGTCTGCTCGGCCAGTGCGTCCAGCGCCTTCAGGGAGCCGCCGGTGGAGATGACATCGTCCACCACCAGCACGCGCTTGCCGTTCATCTTGTCCAGCTCCTTGCGGTCAATGACCAGCTTCTGCTTGCCCGCAGTGGTGATGGACTGATCCTCGACCACGACCGGCTCCTTCATATAGAGCTTGACGCCCTTGCGTGCGCAGACGTAGGGCTTGCCGCTCTGGCGGCTCATCTCGTGGGCCAGAGGGATTCCCTTGGCCTCGGCGGTGAGCAGGATGTCGAAATCCGGGCACTTCTTCAGCAGCTCGGTGGCAGCGGCCACGGTCAGCTCGGTGTCGCCCAGCATGATGAAGGCCGCGATATCCATATGGTCGTTGACCTTGCAGATGGTCAGCTCGCGGGTAAGGCCCGCAACGTTCAGAGTATAGGTTTCAGCCATAACAATTCCCTTTCTCTTTGTATTCCGTTGATTTTCGGTGGCTCAGACCGGCAGCTTCTCGCCGCCAAGCACATGGAAATGCAGGTGCTTCACGGTCTGGCCGGCATCCTCGCCCACATTGGAGATGACGCGGTAGCCGTTGTCGAGGCCCTGCTCCTTGGCCAGCTTCGCGATGACCGCGAAGATATGTCCCAGCAGCGCGCCGTTTTCCTCGGTCAGCGCCGCAGCCGAGGGAATGTGCTCTTTGGGCACGACCAGAAAATGCACCTTTGCCTGCGGGTTGATGTCGTAAAAAGCAACGACCTGATCGTCCTCGTACAGCTTTTTCGAGGGGATCTTGCCCTCAGCAATCATGCAAAACAGACAATCTTCCATGGGAATTGCTCCTTTCGGATGTTATTTTTACCTCTGCACGGCTCCCTTATCAGGGGAGCCGTCAGCGCCTGAAAGCGCTGACGGAGAGGTTTATTTTTGATCAGCCCAACTGCTTCTCCACGATGGACTTGACAGCAGCCAGTGCTTCGTCGATCTTGGTCTCGTCCTTCAGGCCGGCCATTGCAAAGTCCGGCTTGCCGCCGCCCTTGCCGCCAGCGATGGCGCTGATCTCCTTGACCAGATTGCCTGCCTTGAGGCCCTTTTCCTGTGCCAGCTTGTTGACGGTGACAGCCATGGTGATCTTATCGTCTGTCTTGCCGACCAGAACCGCCACGCAGGGGTTCACCGCCTTATCGCGGATGGAGTCGCACATGCCGCGCAGGGTGTCGCCGGAGGTGCCGGTGAAGTATGCAGAAGCGATCTTCACGCCGCCGACTTCCTCGGCATTGTCGAACAGGCTGCTCACCTTGGAGGCGGCGACCTTGGCCTTGATCTCCTCCAGCTCCTTGCTCATGGCCTTGTTCTCGGCCATGACAGCCTCGGCACGGATGGGCAGAGAGGTGATATTGTTGGCCTTCAGGGTGTTGGCCACGGTGTGCAGCATTGCCTCCTGCAGATTTGCACGGACGAGCAGGTTGCGGCCGGTGACAGCCTCGATGCGGCGGATGCCGGCGGCGACGGAGGACTCGCTGACGATCTTGAAGCAGCCGATCTGGGCGGTGTTCTTGACATGGGTGCCGCCGCAGAACTCGGTGGACCAGCCCTCGATGTCAACCACGCGGACGACCTTGCCGTACTTCTCGCCGAACAGGGCCATCGCGCCCAGCTTCTTGGCCTCCTCGATGGGCATCTCCCTGACGGTGACGTTCATCGACTCGTAGATCTTATCGTTGACGATCTTCTGCACCCGGGCCAGCTCTTCGGGGGTGACGGCGCTGAAGTGGGTGAAGTCGAAGTGGGTGATCTCGGCGTCCTGATAAGAGCCTGCCTGATGGACATGGTCGCCCAGAACCTCGCGCAGGGCAGCCTGCAGCAGGTGGGTCGCCGTGTGGTTGCGGCAGACGGCCATGCGGTATTCCTTATCGACCTTGGCCGTCAGATGGTCGCCGACCTTGACGATGCCGCTTTCCAGCACGCAGGTGTGGACGTAGTAGCCCTTGGGGGTCTTCTTGACGTCCAGCACGCGCAGGGAGCACTCGGCACTGGTCAGCACGCCGTGGTCGGCCACCTGACCGCCCATCTCGGCGTAGAACGGGGTCTTGTCCAGAACGACCAGAACGCCTTCCTTCTCCTGCTCATCGGTGGCGATGGCATCGGTCAGGGTCTCCTCGTCGCTCAGAGCCACGACCACGCCGCTGTCGTTCAGGGTCTCGTAGCCGGTAAAGACGGTGGGTTCAGCAGTCAGGCCGCCGAACAGGTCCTCGCTCCAGCCGGAGATGTTCTTCTTCAGGCGCTCGGCGCGGGCACGCTCCTTCTGCTTCTTCATCTCAGCGTGGAAGCCGTCCTCGTCGATGTCGATGCCCTGCTCCGCTGCGATCTCCTTGGTCAGGTCGAGGGGGAAGCCGAAGGTATCGTTCAGCTTGAAGACGTCCAGACCCTTCAGCAGGTGCTGGTGAGCCTTTTCCAGACCGTCGATCATGTTGTTCAGGATGTTCATGCCGGCGTCGATGGTGCGGGCAAAGTTTGCCTCCTCGGTGCCGATGACCTTCTTGATATAGGCGTCGTGCTCACGCAGCTCGGGGTAAGCGGACTCGCTGGACTGGATGACCGTCTCCACCAGCTCCACGAGGAAGGGGCGGCTGATGCCCAGCATCCGGCCATGGCGGGCAGCGCGGCGGAGCAGACGGCGCAGCACATAGCCGCGGCCCTCGTTGGAGGGCAGGATGCCGTCGGACACCATGAAGGTGCAGCTGCGGATGTGGTCGGTGATGAC
>ERZ1673702.558-NODE-558-length-51787-cov-6.331671_pt1 | contig 51787 bp, 38 predicted proteins | sample MGYA00580232_ERZ1673702 | MGnify/ENA primary metagenome ERZ1673702 (study PRJEB41218, sample SAMN15661792) | gut metagenome | host: Homo sapiens | place: Canada: London | collected 2015-08-20/2019-03-30 | study: EMG produced TPA metagenomics assembly of... | reverse complement strand
GCAGATTGTCAGAAGCATTATTGAAAATCACGGTGGCAAGATTTTCTTTTCTCAGGCGGCTTCGGGCGGGTTGAGGGTAGAAATTAGGTTGCCGGCAGAGGAGACGACAGAACAATGACAATATCGAATTCGATTATTCGCATAGTGGACGATGAAGCAGTCGTCCGAAAAGCGCTGAAGTTCCTCCTTGAGTCCGAGGGATGGACGGTCGAGGCCTATGAGAAAGGCTCTGAATTTTTGGTTGAAGACCGACCCTCTCTCATCGGCTGTCTCATTCTTGATGTCGCTATGCCGGAGATGAACGGACTGGAGCTGTACCATCGACTGCGTGAAAGAAAGTACGAGGTTCCGGTGATTTTTCTAACAGGGCATGGCGATGTGGACATGGCCGTCCAGGCGATGAAGGACGGCGCCATCGACTTCATTCAAAAGCCGATTAACGAGGAGAGACTTCTGTCAGCCGTGGCAAAAGCAGTTCGATATGACGAAACTCACAGAGGCTGGACGATTTCGGAGGAGGAAGAAAAGAAGAGATTTCAGACACTGACTTCTCGGGAAAAACAAATCTTATCGCTGATTGCGAAAGGGCTGATTAACAAAGAAGTCAGCGAGCGCCTCGGACTTTCACCGAGAACAATTGAGGTTCATCGTCAAAAAGGACTCCATAAATTAGGGGTACAAACAGTTTCGGAATTAGTGAGATTACTCTCTCACATCGAAGAAAACGCTCTTTTTTGATATTTGTCAGGGTACTTAAGTACTGCGATGCGCAAAAATTCAATTAACGAATTTCATATCTACTAAGGAGATAAAAATGAAGAAGCTCTGCATCGCACTCGTTTCTGCACTGGCCCTCGGCATTGTTAATGCTGAAGAAACTGATCTTGTTGTCGTCGGTTCCGGTGGCGCCGGCCTCTCTGCCGCCATCATGGCCGCTCAGCAAGGCAAGAAAGTTATTGTTCTTGAAAAAATGCCGATCATCGGCGGAAATACGCTCCGCAGTGAGGGTGGTATGAATGCCGCAGGCACGCTTCAACAGCTTGAACACGGCATCATGAACGATTCCGCTATGCGTATGAGTATGGATGCTCAGAAAGGCGGCCATTATCTCAACAATCCTGAGCTGACGCTGACTCTAGCCGAGAACGCCAAAGACGCCGAAGCTTGGCTCCTCTCCTTAGGCGCTCCTTTCTGCCATCGTATGGGCCGCGGCGGCGGACAGACAGCTGCCCGTGGTCACGGACCTTGTGACGGTTCTGCAGTCGGACAGTCTGTGATGAAGGTTCTTTACGGTACAGCTAAGAAGATTCCGACGATAGAAATTCGTCCGCTTAACCAGGTCACAGAGCTTTTGACCAAAGACGGCAAGATCTCCGGCGTGAAGGTTGAAACAAAAGGCAAAGATAAGAAAGATTACACGATTGATGCCAAGGCTGTTGTTCTGGCAACCGGCGGATTCGGCGCAAATGCCAAGCTGATTTCTTCTTTAAGGCCGGAATACAAAGGTTTTGCTACAACGAACCAACCGGGTGCATTGGGTGAAGGTTTAGACTTGGCCAAAGGCGTTGGTGCAACTTTCGTTGATTTGAGAGAGATTCAAGCCCACCCGACCGTTGTTCCTGTTAAAGGCATTCTGATTTCTGAATCCATGAGAGCTCGCGGCGGGTACCTCGTCAACAATGAAGGCAATCGCTTTGTCAATGAACTTCAGCCGCGCGACGTTGTTGCCGCTGCTGTTCTAGCCCAGCCGACAGGAAAAGCGTGGCTTCTGATCGACGACAAGCTGGTTAAATCCAACAAGCTGGCTGCCGGTTATGTTTCTCAGGGTTTGATGGTTTCCGGCAAGAATGTTGACGAATTAGCTAAGGCTATGGGCGTACCTGCCAAGAATCTTAAGGCTACAATGGATCAGTATCAAAAAGCCTTTGAGACCAAAAAAGACGAGGCTTTCGGGCGCCCTGAGATGGTCGTAGCCAACAATGTCTGGCCTATGTACGCTGTTCAGATCACTCCGGCTATTCACCACACTATGGGCGGCGTGAGAATCAACAAGAACGCAGAAGTGATCGGCGTGACAGCTAAACCGATTCCCGGTCTCTATGCTGCCGGTGAAGTGACTGGCGGTGTTCACGGCGGTAACCGCATCGGCGGAAACGCTGTGGCCGACATCATTACTTTCGGCCGTATTGCCGGAGCGAATGCTGCTAACTACATGACGAAGTAATAAGATCTACAGTTGATTCACCAAAACGCCCGTTGGGGCGTTTTGGTGTTTAAAGCGGTTGCAGATGAAAATTACAGAGAAATCTGAATTTCATCACGGCTATCTAGGCCGAGCAAAGTTCTGATCAAATCATCTTCAGTCCAAGAGCGTTCGGCTAGCGCTTGTGAAGAAAGTATCAATTCAGTGTCGTCTCGGTGTGGATCGGCATCGAGAGTGATTAGCTTAACCGGACAGAGGCGAAAGCCTTGCTCAGGATATCCGTAAATGAAGTTTTTCATCTTGCTATGGTAAAAGAACGGAGTCGAAGAAACGTGCATCGGCGGGGATCGTTGAAGATTAAGAAATTCGGGCTTGAAAAGTCGTGACTTAAGAATTCGACCCAGTCAAATAAAAACAAAGCTAAACTTTCTGGATAAGCGATTTTGAAAGAGCCGATTTGCCACTTTTTTAATGAAGATTCGGTCTCTTTCAAAAAATTTTCGACGAGGTTCTCGTATGCGGAGTGTTCGAACCTGAGAAAAACTGCAGGGCAGCGCTGGGCTAGATATTTAAAACGTTTTTTAGCGTATTCATCATCGGTGATATACACGCGACAGCCTATTATGCTAAAAGCGTATGTATAGTTCATAAAGGGATTTCCGAATAACTTCTTGTTTTTTCAGTCTATTCAGGATCGCGAATTTAATTGACGCAACTTTTCAACGGTTTCTCTTTGAGATAAAGGCCAGTCACAAAAATCCTGCGGGTTCACTAAGAACTTCCCCCTCTCTACACAAACTTAAAGATCGGCGATAATGATCAGATTATTTGAACGGTAACAAGGAGAATAAAGTTGCTTACTGAAAACGAGTTGATTAAGTTCCGTCGTGAACTCCATTCCTATCCCGAAACCGGCTGGTGCGAATTTGTTACGACCCACAAGATCGTCGAAAAGCTCCGCAGCTTCGGTTTGGATCCGATCTATGGCCGTCAGGTTATCAATCCCGAGTTTGTTGCAGGCCGCAATCCTGCCAAAGTCGAAGAAGCTAAAAAAGCAGCTTTAGAAAAGGGAGTCCCGCCTGAGTTTATCGAATCCATGCAGGACTACACCGGTGTTGCCGCTATTTTCGAAACCGGTCGTCCCGGCCCTGTTCTGGCAATTCGTTTCGACATGGACTGCGTTGACGTTGATGAAGCTCACGAAGCCGGTCACCGTCCGTTTGATGAAGGCTGGGCAAGTACAAATCCGGGCCATATGCACTCCTGCGGCCACGACGGCCATACAACGATGGGTATCGCTGTCTGCAACTGGATTCAGGAAAATCTGGATCAGTTCTGCGGAACCATCAAAGTCGTCTTCCAGCCCGCTGAAGAAGGTGTTCGCGGTGCACGCCCAATGACCGAAACCGGTATTTTCGATGACGTCGATTTCTTCTTCGGAAACCACCTCGGCTTTAACTTGCCGACAGGTACGATTTCTCCGGAACCCGGCGTTTTCTTGGCTTCCACCAAATTGGATGCCACATTCACGGGTCTTGCCGCCCACTCCGGCGCCGATCCTCAGAAAGGTAAGAATGCCCTCTTAGCCGGCGCAGCTGCTGCATTGGCAATTCACGGCATTACTCGCCCGATCGGAGAAGTGACTGCTTTGAACGTCGGAACGTTAGTTGCCGGCCAGGGTCGCAACGTGGTTGCTCCGAACGCTTTCATGCAGCTTGAAGTCCGCGGTGAAACCGAAGAACTCAACGCTTACATGCGTGATCAGGCAATCCGTAAGATTAAGGCTTCTGCCGATATGTACGACTGCCAAGTCGATATCGTCAAAGCCGGTGAAGCTACTGAATTCAAGCCGGACCAGGAAGCCATCGAACTTGCTTATATCGCCGCAAGAAATGTGACGACCGAAGAACTCGCCAGACCGCTCGGCTTGAAGTTAGGCAGTGAGGACTGCACGATCATGCTTCGTAGAGTCCAGCAGCACGGCGGTAAGGGTACCTTCGTTGTGTTCGGCTGCCGTACATCTGCCGGTCACCATCAGAGACTCTTCGACTTTGACGAAGAGGTGATTGGAATCGCTTTGCGCTTCTACCAGAACCTGATCCCGATGATAGTCGGCATCAAGTAATTCGGTTTGAAAGTCAGTTAACTTTCTGAAGATCAAATAAAAACCGCCGTGAGGATTTAGCGATCTTTACGGCGGTTTCTTCTATGAATCCGGATTAGCGATTTCTTTCGCGTCGATCGCGAACGGCATGGGCCAAGGAGGTGATGACCTTGACCGTGTCATCCCAGCCGATGCAGGCATCCGTGATGGACTGACCGTATTTCAGTTCTTTTTCTTTGCCTTTAATGAGAGGCTGGTTGCCTTCGACAAGATTGGACTCGATCATGACGCCCATGATGTTGTGGCTTCCGTCGCCGATCTGCTTGCAGATGCTGTCAACGACATCGATCTGCTCTTTGTGCTTCTTATGGCTGTTGGAGTGGCTGGCATCAATCATGACAGATGGCGGAAGACCGGCTGCTTTCAGCGCTTCGCAGACTTTGGCTACGCTCTCGACATCGTAATTCGGCGCTTTGCCGCCGCGAAGGATGACATGGCAGTCTTCATTGCCCCCCGTAACAACAATAGCGGAGTGGCCGCCCTTAGTGACGGAAAGGAAGACATGTTCGTTTGCGGCCGCTTTAATGGCATCAATTGCAATTTTGACGTTGCCGTCAGTGCCGTTCTTGAATCCGACGGGGCATGAAAGACCGCTCGCCAATTCACGATGCACCTGACTTTCTGTGGTACGAGCTCCGATAGCACCCCAGGAGATCAGGTCTGCGATGTACTGCGGCGTGATCATATCGAGATACTCCGTACCTGCGGGGACACCCAGTTCATTGATCGTTAAGAGGAGCTCGCGGGCTAAGCGAAGGCCGTGGTTAATATGGAAACTGCAGTCCAAGTCCGGGTCATTGATCAGGCCTTTCCAGCCGATGGTGGTGCGGGGTTTTTCGAAATAGACCCGCATAATGATTTCAAGGTCATCAGCAAAATGACGGCGGAGTTCAGAGAGTTTTTCTGCATATTCTTCGGCGGCAACCGGATCATGGATTGAGCAGGGTCCGACGATGACAAGGAGCCGGTCGTCTTTGCCGTGAATGATGTCATGAGCAGAGTGACGGGCAATGTGTACGGTTGAAGATGCGAGTTGTCCGCAAGGAAATTCGCGAATGAGGTAAGACGGCGGAGTGAGTTCTCTGATTTCTTTAATTCTTAGGTCGTCAGTTGTGTAAGGCATTATGGTTCTCCATTATGGCGCCTGTCGGGATTGAGGCTATAAAAAACCGCCGAGTCCCGAAGGAGCGGCGGTTAAGTAGTGTTGTGTGATCTTAGATGCAAGCCGTCACAGCCCTACCTTCCGCCGCGGACGGAAAGTAAAAGCCGTAAAAGTAAAACTTAGAAGCGAACATCTTTTGATACTTGCTAGTAAAAAGGTACTGAGGAATAATTTACCGTATTTTTCTCTTTCTAACGAAATTTCTTTCAGAAATTACTTGCTCATGAAAAGAAAGATCGTTGAGTGATAGAAAACAGGCGCTGAGAAGAACAGCATTTCCATTCTGTCCAACGCCCCACGAGTCAGCATCATGCTGGTATCCAAGCGAACTGCTCCTAAAGAGCGCTTAACCGAGGACATGACCAGAGCGCCTAGCGTTCCCGAGACAATAATCAACAGGGACATTAGAGGTGCCTGCCAAGCACGAAAGGGAGTCATCCAGAAAAGTGCAGAGCCCATGATCAAAGCTCCGATGCTTCCGATAATGATGCCTTTGTATGTCTTGTACTGATTACTCCAAGTCGGTTTGCCGCCCCAGATGGCGGATGCCATGATTTGGAACAGGTCCGCAAAATAGAGAACCAGCAGGAAGTAAAGCATCAGCAGCAAACCACTGGAATTAAATCTTGTGAGGTTCAATGTAGCAATCGCAGGAGTGTGGCTGACGCAGAAAATGGCCAGCATAATGCCCCACTGAACCTTAGCAACACGGTCCAAGAAGCGGTCGGTATCTTTGGCCAAGGCCATAACGACCGGCAGCGTCAGGAATAAGTAGACTGGGGTAAACAGAGAAAAGAGTCCGATCTCTTCGTATCCCAGAAGAATGTATTGAACGGGGATTGCGATATAAAACGCAATGATCAAGATGACGTGGTCATGGCGCCGGGTCGGAGTCAGCGCAATAAATTCGCGCAGAGCAAAGAATGAAGCAAACGCGAAGAAGATGAGGAGCGCGGCCTCACCAAGACAGAAAGCAATCGCAAAAACGATCAGCAGGGGCCAAGAGGCACGGACGCGGGAGTTAACAACGCGAAGATTGTTGAGTCGAGTTTCGTTTCCTTGGGCGCGGGAGACCAGCCAGTTGCCGATAATCGTACCAATGGCAGAGAGAACAATAAGAACACCCAGAATCGTGAAGTAGGCTTCTTGAGTGGAAAATCCTAAACGCATATTAGAGCTCCCTGGCTAAACTGATAACGGCCGTTCTAGCTCTTTCTAAGAACTCTTCTTTAGAGTCGTCGATAGAGTGCGGCAGAGGTGCACCGAATCTTACGGAGCACATAGTCGGAACGGGCAGAAGGGCACCTTTCGGCATGGAGCGGTGCAGATTTTCCAAATAAACGGGGATGAGTTCAACTTCGGGAAATTCTCTCATCAAACGCCAAATACCGCTCTTGAACGGCCCGGGAAGCGGCTGGGGAGAGCGCGTGCCTTCCGGAAAGATAATCAGAGAGGAGCTTTCGCGAAGAGCCTGACGCATCGGATCCAAAGGATCGGAGTTTTCCGTCCGGCGCCGGTCGACAAGAACGACGTTTAACTCGTCGACGGCAATTCTGCGGCGAATTCCGCTTTGCCAGTAGTCACGAGCAGCAACCGGTCGGGTAAGCGGACGCAAAGAGCGAGGGAGAGCAGACCAAATCACAATGGTGTCGAGGTGGCTCGAGTGATTGGCAAAATAAATTCTCTGAATTTTTTCAGGTTTGCACCCGATCCACTGAGGATATGCGCCGACCAACAGACGCGTCAGCCATACCATTGGTGTCATGAACTTAAATGCGTGTTTCACGTTTCTTCGTTTTTCAATACCTAATTTGGTAATTATGCCTCCATTGCCGACAGGCATGTTGATCCCGAATTTAGGCAGCATAGATCGGGAAGTGCTACTCAATTTTCAAATGAGCCATACAAATTCATAGAAATGTCTGTTTTATCGGGAAAAAGAAAAAGGCTCGGCAACTGTTTCAAGAAAAATCCCTGATCAATTGCCGGTGCTATTTAGTCGATCAACAAATAATTAACAAAGTTTCAATGAGTGTTTAACGAACGTCACGGCACGTTGTAAGTATAGGAATGGCAATCAGCACAATAATTTTTTGAAGCACTGTGACCATGATGACATTCTGTACAAGGCAAGTTTCCATCATGTTGGTCGTGAGGGTTAGGATCTGCATCTTTGAATTTTCCAGCGGTTCTTTTTATCACAGTATCGTAATCCCCATGACAGGAAGAGCAAATTCCAAATTCTTTATATTCCTTTAACTTTCCAGACTCTGTATGACAACTTTGGCATTGGACGCCTCTTGAAACGTGCCGATCAGCTAAAAAGCTGTTACCCTCTTCAGCTGTGGCAGTATTCCAAAAGAGGAATGGAGCGAGAAGAGCGGGAGCAACGAGCGGGTCGACCAGACGAACGTGAAGATCAAATAACATGACTCAAACTACCTCTAGGAATTAAGCTAGGTTTTTAAGTTTGGCGATTTCCTTTCCAGCGACTTGTCCCAAAACTACACATTCTGTCAAATTTCCTCCGCTTTGATAAACGAACTTGAGAACGGAAGCGACCTCTCCGACGGCGAATAACCGTGGGATTGGCTTGTAATCCCAATCGAGAACGCGGCGTTGTCCGTCAGCCGCCAAGCCGCCTTTTGTGTTAGGGCCGCCAGCCACTAACGGGATGGCATAGAAAGGACCCTCATTGATAGGCTGGAGAGTTTTAACTCTTCGTCCGAAGTCTTCATCATTTTTCTTTTCGCAGAAAGCGTTATAACGATTAACGGTATTAACCAAGTTTTCAGGAATCATTCGTCCGCAATTTTCTTCTTGCTTTTTGATGAGAGTAGCAAGCTTCTCAATAGTTTCTCCTTTAAGAATCCAGCCTTTTCGAACAGCATCAGAGTTATCACGAGGCCCATAATCAACAATGTTGTATCCGCAGACAGAGTTATAAAAATTGATGACTGGGCGAGATTTTCTTAACGATTCGTCGAAAATTAACCAAGACGGATTCCGGTCATATTGCAAAGTCTTGATGTTGAACTGAACGGCTTCTTTGTAGAAGAAATAGCGCGTAGGATCATCCGTAATCAAGGTTTCGGCGGCAAAGCGATTGCCAAAATTATCTACAACAATAGAGTGTCCTCTACCTACGACAGGAGTGATAGTTCCAATTCTGAGTCCGTTGTGACGAACGGGAAGAGGCCAAATCATTCGGGCGGCACATTTGCCAACTTTCATTAGACCTGCGCCGGCCTCCATGCCCATTCGGATGCCATCCCCTTCGTTATATAAAGTACCGTAAAAAGCCCAACCGTCAACGCCAGGCCCTTCAAGAAAGGCCTTTCTCATTTCCTTGTTGTATTCGTAGCCTCCGGAGCAAATTGCGACAGCTTTATTAGATTTAAAGCGAACTTCTTTTCCATTCTGATCAGCAACTACGCCACATATTTCGCCAGCATCGTTTTTGATAAGGTGCTTGGCTCGTGTGGAATAAACGATGTCAATTTGTGGATATTTTTTTGCTCCTTCCATCAGACAGCGCCAAAATGCCTCACCGTATTCCGTTTCCTTCTTCGGAAGGTTATATGTGGAATAGTTACCCACACTCCTGTCTCTATACGTGGCTCGTCCTGCCTGATAACCGCAATCTTTGGCTCCCGGAAAATTTGGGAAAGCAGTGTTGGATTTTTGGCCCTCCGCATGGTTTCTTCCTAACCGGATCTTGAAATCAGGATCAAGGCTTTGCATGAAATCGATTAAGGTCGGGAGGTAGTCTGCCCAGTGCTGTGCGAGTTCATCTGAAAAAACTGGCTCCTCACCCTCTTTTTTCCAAGGAATATTTTCTCCGGAAAACATAGCCTTGGCGTATTCTTTAAGGGCTGCCTTGTCACCATCCTTGCTAGCGGTATGGAACATACCTCCGGACATACGGGTGTTTGGACGAACCGTTTCTGCCGGCTGGCGTTCGATAATGGTTACGGAACAGCCATTCTGAGCTGCGCTGATGGCCGTTGTGAGACCAGCAGCGCCGAGTCCGATTACAACCACATCGGATATTTTGTCCCAACCTTTCGGATGTACTTCAGCGGCTTTCGCTGATGAGCTCATTAGAGAGCCGATCCCCATTGAACCGATGAGGGAGTTTTTCAAGAAATTTCTTCTGTTTTGCATGGTTTCTCCTTTGAAAATGAGTTAATCAATTTCTTCCAGAGAAAGTTTCTCGAAAACATCCCTTAAGGGTTTTGACATTTGTCAAACGAAGCGCATTTGGTTCAACAATTTTTGAAGAGTTAGGCAACTCCGAGTCTCTTCAAGATATTCAAGAGTTGTTTAGCCTCTTTTGCTTTGCGAATTTTGAGTTTATGAAAACAGTTGCTTCTATGTACTTCGACAGTTTTGAAACTTATACCTAGGTGCTCGCCGATCTCTTTGTTTGACAATAATTGAGAGGCGTCTTTCAGGACCTGCTTTTCTCGTAAGGAGAGCTGTCTGTATGAGGCAATAGTTTGACTCAATATGTCACTTTCATTTCTTTCCCGAATGTTCTTCTCTATTGCTTGATGAACGGAGGCCAGTAGTCTATCTGGGTCAAAGGGTTTCTCTTGAAAGTCCACAGCGCCTTTCCGGAGAGTTTCAACCGCTAGAGGAAGAGTTCCGTGACCTGATAAAAAAATGATAGGAAGCGAGTTGCCGACCTCAATCAATTTCTTCTGTAAATCAATGCCAGAAGCGCCAGTCATTTTGATATCCAGAATGATGCACCCCGGCCGCAAAAGGCTATATTCGGATAGGTACGCTTCAGCACTACTGAACCCCTTATTTTCTATTCCTTCGCATGACAAAAGGAAAGCAATGCCTTTTCTAAGTTCGTCATCATCGTCTACGATCCTTACTAAGGGCTCGGAATCCAGGCCTTGCTCAAGCAAAGCAGCGCGTTCTTCAAGTTCAATCAAGTTCAATCTGTCACAGATCATGCTTGTTATCCGTGTAAATTGGAAGAATTAAGCCAACAATGAGATTTTTGGCAGGGCTTAACGTCAGAGAGAGTTTCCCGCTGTGTCGCTGAGCAATTGCCTCAACGATGGAAAGACCGAGGCCGAGGCCATCGTGTTTAGTAGAGGAGAGCGGAGAAAGGATGTTTGCAAAAATGTCTTTGGAAATAGGAGGACCGTTATCGGAAATGTTTATGCATACCGTATCACTGGCAGTGTTTTTGTAAACATCAATTGTTATTGTCGCATTTTCGCTTTTTGCACAGGCCTCGGTCGAATTCTTTAGTAAATTACTGATAGCTAATTCGAATTCCAACTTGTCCACGTAAATTGGGACACGGGTATTTAGATTAAGGATGATAGAAACGTTCTTGTGTTTTATCAGCAATCCTTTGAATTGAGAAACGATTCGATCTAATTCCGTATGCAAGTCTAAAACTTGGGGCTGAAATTCTTTTCTGGAGGCAATGGATCTGACTTTTTGAAGGATTTGGGTCGCCTTTTTTGCGTTGCGATTGATGCTGTCTATGGCTAATTTGACCATATCGAGAGGAGGACTTGAAGTCTTGTTCTTCGATAAAAGCATGTCAATGCTTTTGGTATAACAACCAATAGTAGCAAGAGGCTGTGACAGTTCATGCGCTACGAGGCTCGAGAGTTGGCATACCGAGTTAATGCGCAATTGCTCATCAATTCTTTTCTCTAGAGCACGCTCTCTTTCATAAGCTTCGGATAATTCACGTGTTTTTTTTCGAACAAGAGCTGATGCACGGAGGCTATGAAGAATCAAAACTATCACAGCCGCAACGAATAAGAATATCCCTGCCTGATACTCTTCCCAAACTCGTTTGATAGTCCAACTTCTTAAGTAAGTGTAAGGGCCGATCTTCAGGGTCTTATTCAACTGGTCAACGATCTTAAAATCGCTAGCAATAGTCCATCCCATGTCGTTGCTCGTTTTTGGCATAGAGTGCAAGGCATGTATTATTTTGTAGACATCTCCCGGTGTTAGATGAGGAGTTACAGAAATACTCCAGTTGGGGTATAAATCTGTAGAGACTAGGCAACGGCTATCATTTTGCCTTTTAATTAAAACGGGCATTACCCCAAGCACTTGTTCCTTTCTTGCAGCTTTATCTTCAAGATAGCAAGAACGAATAATACCTACATCGACCTTTCCTTCCCTAACGGCGTTAATAACATTTTCTTCCCCTCCGCCGACATAAGATATCGTCCTGAAAAATTTATCCGGGTCTTCTCCGGATTTGGCAATTTCGCCCAAGGCTATGGTAATTCCTTGAAAACCTAATGGATAGCGCGCTGCTAATCGTTGTCCCTTGAGGTCCGAAATGGAGTTAACAATGGGGTGGTCACTTCGAGTTACAAATACAGAACCTACAGCTTTATCAGGATTAGGTTCCTGAGGAGAGACCATTGTGGCGATATCCCTTAAACCCTGTTCTAGCCTTCGCCTATAAACGCCCGCTCCGGACATGACGATATCAACGTTTCCTTTTTCTAATGCAGCTTCAAGCAGATCTTTGTTAGGAAAGATTTTGAGATCTACCCTCGTTGGCAACAACGCAGATTGGATAGCTTGATAGGTTTTAAAAAAGAGCTCTTGCTTGGTATTTGGGTAAGTGAAGTTAGCGATCCCAAACGTTAGCGTTTGTTTTTCTTCTGCATTTAAACAAGTTGAAAGAAGCAGAAAAATAAATAAAAAGAGACGTTGTCCAAGCGGCATAAACTATAAAATTGCTTGTCTGTTCTGCTTGATTTTAGTCAAGTGCTCACGCTTAGAGTGAACGATCTCTGGGATTCTTAGTTAAAACGATAATTAGTGCCTGACAAAACAATCACCTGCCAAGCAGGATACCTACCTTGACTACAGTTACTTTTGATTTAGTTGATACCGAAAGTTTTGCAGAGTTAACGAAATAAGGAAAGCCAACGCACAGAAAATCAAAACTAAGCAAAGAGCAGCCCCAAGCGAAGAATGAGAAGCAATCCATCCCAATGTCGGGGGTACAACCAGTAAGCCGCCATAAGCGACGATGGCTATGAAGCTGCTGGCCTCAGAAGCAGAAATTCCTTTGCATTTTCCGGCGAGACTGAATATTGTCGGAACGACAGGCGCGAGTCCGAGTCCCATAACAACGTAGCCGCAAAGCGCTGTTGCAGGACCAGCAGACAAAAGTACGAGCGACATTCCGCAAAAAACAATCAGAGAGCAAACGGGTAAGAGGCAAAAATCACCGACGCTTTCTCGAAGTTTGTCTCCGAAGAGTCGAACGATGAAAATGGTTCCTGAGAACAATCCGTACACTAGGGCGGCAACAGCTTGATCTGCCTTTTTTGAACTAACCATGTACACAGATCCCCACTCGGCCACGCTGCCTTCAATGTCGTAAGCCAGCCAACTTAGTAAGCCGAAACAAGTGAGGATGAGCGGGTAAGCTCGTTTTGTTGTATTTGCTCTAGAAGTTTCAGAGCTTGTCACCTGCCGGTCCTCTTCCTGAAGATACTGACAGCCGAACAAACAAACGACAGTCCAAGGAACGACCAAGACTAAAAAGCTGAAAAGCGGCGAAAGGCCGAGGTAGGCACAAAGGGAAGCAGTCAAAGAACCGACGATGCCGCCTAAGCTAAAGAAGGCATGAAACAAATTCATCGATCTCGTTTTGTATCGACGCTCGTAGAACATGCCTTGAGCATTCATCAGAGCATCAGTTAGACCGATGCCAAAACCGATGACAGCAAAGCCTGCAACTAATGAGGCGAAAGAATTTGCGCAGCCAGCGATCACAAGTCCGATAGTGCTGAGTAAGGCGCCGGCGGCAATAGTTGGTCGATCTTTAAGAAGACGGACGAGTCTGGAAGAGAAAAACAGTCCGATGCAGCCTGCGATTCCGAGGCAGAAAAGAGCGATGCCAAGTTGTAAATCGTCAATCTGTGCACTTTCTTTGATCGCTGGCATGCGAGAAGTCACCAGGCTGTAAGAAAGGCCAGGAAGGAAAAAGAAAGCTGCGCAGCTGAGCTTGTTTTTGACTGCTTCGGGGAACATTTTTTTATCGAAGAAACAAAATCGAGTTTGAATTGTATCGATAACAGCCAACCCGAAACTCTAAGAGAAGGGAAGGCTCATAATAGTTTGAAGCATTGAATTTCTTGCGGGTAGGAATCTTAGATTTGTATGGGTTCTTTCCTTAATTGCTGGAACTTTTTTAATTAAAACCTCTCTTCATGAAACTGGATCTATTGTCATTATTTTGTCTAGCTGAGGTTGTTGAAAATCTGAAAACTCTCTAAAAGCGGCGACCAATGGAGGCAAGACTGATTCCATCAATTCCTTCTTTAGCGCATTAAGAGCTAATGATGTCGCGTCTGTAGGCGTTGTTTTGCGAGTTATCAAATAGATTGTTCTCTGTTTATCAAATAGAGGCACCACTTTTATGTTTTTTAGGAGAAGTTCGGCCCCGAAGAAGCAGATGGGCTGGGTCATGCACCAACCTAAATTCTGAGCAACTAACTCGAGCTGAAGCTCAACGCCGTCTACCTTGTATTTTCGTACGAAAGAGTAGCCGGAAGCATCTAGAAGAGAAGTTACGGCATGAGGTGAAAAAGAAAAGTTAGGGTGGACTATGACAGGGTAACCCATTAAGGAGAGTTTTCGGAACAGGTCTTTAGTTGAGGTTACGGCAGCAAAATCGACAGATTTTGGATATGCGACCAAGATAGGCTGGCTTACTATTGGGACGCTTACAGTATTTTCTAGCTGGGAGCCATACCAAGACGTATACATATCAATTTTCTTTTCAAAGAAAAGCCTTTCCAATTCCCACACAGAACCGAAGGTCAAAGTTAATGAGTGGCAGTCCTCTCCTATCTTGGAACAAAAACCTTTTCCTATACTCCTGAATAACGACTCAATCAATCCGATAGAAACAGAACTTTTTTGATTAGAAGTCTCTTTAAACCGGAACATTAAGTCATTCAATTCTTTTCTTTGTTCAGAAAGAAGTTGATACAGTTCCAGACCTCTGTTTGTAGTTCGTAAAGGTCTTTTCGAACGGTCTAATAATTCGGTCCCTGTTGCATCTTCTAAATCAGATATTGTTTGGCTAACAAATCCTTTAGAAAGCCCTAGCAAATCTGCTGCCATAGATATGGAGCTGGTTTCAACGACCTTTAGAAAAATCTCCGAATGCTTTAGAACTGTTTCATTCATTTTCATACTTTCGAACTTTAAGTTTTTTCATACTAAACATAAATGAGGCTTCTTCTTGCCTTTCCTAAAATTCTTTTCATTCTTAACCTCTAAGGAATAAATGATGAAAAGGCGTGTGTTTCTTTCTCTAGCTGCTTTATCGTTACCTGCAATTTCTGTGGCTAAAGAGAAGTCAAGTAAAAAGGTTTGGAAATACCAAACTCAGGTGCTTGTGGTTGGAGGCGGTTTTGCCGGACTGTCAGCGGCAGTAGCGGCATTGCGTGCAGGTAAGAAAGTCATTTTGATCGATAAAAGACTTTGGCTCGGCGGAGACGGAGCTCTCTCGTCAGGTATTTTTTACGCTGCAGACACCGAGTTGCAGAAGAAAGCCGGGATAAAAAATGTCTCTAAGGAAGATTACTGGAAGCAGATTTGCGCAGGAACTGATGACGAGCCCTTGGCCAAGGTGCGAGACAACTCCAGAAACTCGCCTGTTTATTTTGGGGTGACAAAACATAACCCGGATGTCCTCCGGAGGGTGTCAGACAACACAACGAACGTTATTAAATTCATCAGCGAATATGGAATCGAATTTCTTCCGTTAAACCCGGCAAAACCATTTCAATTGCCGATGTTAAAGAAGTCAGTTCAACAGTTTCCGGCCAAAATGATTGAAGAAATCAGAGAGAAGGGCGGACAAATATTTTTGAATACAAAGGCCTTAAAACTGATTACGTCTGATGGGAGTGTCATAGGTGTTCAAGCCGAGCAAAAAAATCAGACCTTTAATATCAAAGCTGATGCTGTGATCTTAGCTACAGGCGGGTTCTTAGATAACAACTATCTGATGAAGAAATACAAAGGATTCTGGTCTGCAGCACCGGCAGCCATCGCAGCCGTTGGTGAGAAAAGAGCTCTTGATAGAACCGGTGACGGCATCATGATGGGGCGCGAAATCGGAGCTGCGTTGGAAGATATGGAGTCGATGCCGAAATTGGCCGGGCGTATGGAGGTGGGACTTCCATTTATTTCTTGGACAATTTTCGATGTCGAACCGGCGTTTTTCGTATCTCCGAAAGGAAAACGATTGTTGGATGAACATGTCGGAAGATATGCGGGTTGTAGCTTAGCGCTTATGAGAGAAAAAGAGCCGTATGGTTTCGTTGTGTTTGGCTCTGAGACATTTAATGGGAAAAACAAGGGGCGTTTTAATCTAGACAAAGGCCTTCAGGAAGGAAGTATTTTCCGCGGAGATTCCCCTGAAGAGTTGGCTAAGAAGGCCGGTATTCCTCCTGAGGAGTTCAGCAAGACGTTTAATCGCTTTAACCACGATGCAGCAAACGGGAAAGATACGGAATTCGGAAGAAAAGATTCGTTATTCCGACCGCTTACAGCTCCGTACTATATCTCGACGAGAGGCTATCCCGGAGCCTATAAGACGGAGGGTGGGCTGGAAGTCAATGAACGCTTACAAGTGCTACGGGCAAAGGACGATAAACCCATAGGGGGTCTGTATGCCGCAGGCTCAACATGTGGATCAATTACTGCAAGAATTAACGACGCAGTATCCAGTGGTTTGTTGGCTGGACAAGAGGCGGCTGACAGCGTGAAGTAGAAGTCGTAATAGAACGCCTCTATAAGCAAAAATCGAGCTCCCTTAAGTTGGTTAAGGGAGCATTGTTTTTTAGCCTCACAAAAACAGTCGAAATCGGATGTTAATTATTTGGTTTAGGACACAAGACCTCATGCAAACGACTCATTGCGCTTCTTTCTCTAATAGGTCTGAACTTCGGATCAAAGGTCGTGGATTTAATCTGCTTGCCTTTGCCGTCTAATTCGGGGTAGGTGGCAAGTGCAATCGGAGAGTAGATTTTTGCCAAGCAGTCCATGCTGAACTGGACCTTTGCAGACTTCGAGTCAGGTGTGTAACTGTGATTTTGAAGCGTCCAAAACTGCAGTTTGTCGCCTTGTTTCCGCATGCCTGTTTTGATGAGGTACATGTCATCCGTGACTTGTGTCGTATTGTGCCCGGCAATGATCGGCGGGATGAAGAGCGGAACCGGAATATTCGAGCCGGTAGACGCGGCGTTTTGGCGAGCATTGAAGCCGCGAATCGCAGGGTTCGCCGGAGTAGGTCGGTAAGTTCTCGGAGGCGGGGTATAGGATCGATGCGGACGAATGGTGGTCCTTCCGCCGAGGCGGACTGCCTGAGCGTCCGTTGCCAGAGATAAGAGACAGATTGAGGCACAGAGGCCGACGAGGAGTTTGTTCATAGCTGCAGACTTGAGGTTGAGGTTTTTTCCCGATTCTGCGCCTAATTGGGTGCAAGAAAAAGAGGATAAAACGAGAATATCTTTTGACTTCGGATTGTGGTTCCGATGTCAGAATGTCTCGTTGTCTGCAAACAATCTCCTGAATCGGCTGTATCAGTTAGCAGTGCCGCCGACGGTGAGCCCGTCAATGCGGAGTGTCGGCATGCCGACACCGGTTGGAACCTGCTGACCATTCTTTCCGCAGGTACCGCAGCCTCTGTCTAATTCAAGATCATTGCCGACCATGACGATTTTTGTCAAAGCATCTGCGCCGTTGCCGGTTAGTGTGGCGCCCTTGATTGGGTCGGTTAGCTTGCCCTTTTCGATCAGCCAAGCCTCACTCATGCTGAAAACGAAGTTGCCGTTCGTGATGTCGACCTGGCCCCCTCCGAAGTTGGACGCATAAATGCCGTAGTCCACGGAAGAAATGATTTCCTGAGGATCGGATTCGCCCTGAAGCAAATAAGTGTTGGTCATTCGAGGCATCGGCAGATAAGCAAAACTCTCTCGGCGCCCATTGCCGGTCGTCTTTTGTTTCATGAGGCGAGCGCTGGTCTCATCGTGCATGAAGCCGCGAAGAATGCCTTCGTCGATAAGCGTGGTGCAGTGCGTTTCGTTCCCCTCGTCATCGATGGTCAGGGATCCTCGGCGTCCGGCAATGGTGCCGTCATCAACGACCGTGACCAGCGGAGAGGCTACTCTTTGACCGATCTTGTCGGTAAAGACGCTCGTTCCCTTTCGAATAAAGTCAGCTTCCAAGCCGTGTCCGACTGCCTCATGAATCAATACGCCGGGCCAGCCGTTCCCCAAGACGACGGGGAGGCTGCCGGCCGGAGCCGGCCGCGCATCTAAGTTGCGCACTGCGGCATCGACGGCCTCTCGGGCATACTGCTCAATAATTTCCTCGTTATAACGATCTAACGAAAATCTTCCGCCGCCTCCGGCTTGACCTTGTTCTTTTTTGCCGTCCTTTTCAGCGATAACGCCTAAGTTCACACGAACCAGCGGGCGCACGTCGCCGATTAAAGTGCCGTCCATTTTGGCGATCAAAATCGTGTCATGCGAGGCGCCGACGGAAGTCGTCACTTGAGTGACGAAAGAAGACCGGCTGCGGGCGTGTTTATCTAAGGACTGAAGAAGTTTGATCTTGGCGTCCGTGTCTGCCGCTTCAATCGGATCAACAGCACGGTAAAGAACTTTCGGACCGTCCTTAGGTGTGACATTGACTGTAATTTGATTGTTAGTAGCCTGCGCAATAGCTCGTACGGTTCTGACCGCCTCAAATAAAGAATCACGGGAGATTTCTTCTGAGTAGGCGAGAGCCGATTTTTCACCGCAGACGGCCCGAACGCCAACGCCTATGTCCGTGTTGTAATGGCCCGTCTTAACGATGCTTTCTTCAAGCACATAGCCTTCTGAAACAGAGCGCTGAAAGTAGAAATCAGCGTAGTCAATGTTGTAACCGCTGAAAAGCGCAAAGGCGTCCTGAATGTCTTTTTCAGAAAGACCGTTGCGGTAGAGAAGGGTTTCGATAGCGGCAGAAGTGTTGTTATTCATATTTCACGCGATTATTCAGGGCAGGCAAAAGTGCTCTGACCTGACGGAGGAAAGCCGGATCGACGTCAGTGAAGCAAACGCCCGTTTCATGCCCGTTAAGAGATCCGACAACGGTCCCCCATGGGTCGACGGCACAGGAGTGTCCCCAGAAAGCTCGGCCGCAGGAAGAGCGTCCCGCTTGAGCTGCGGCTACCACATAACTAAGGTTTTCTATCGCACGGGCACGAAGAAGAACTTCCCAATGGGCCTTCCCCGTATTAGTTGTAAAAGCGGCAGGGAGCAGAAAACAGTCGACGCCGGTTTGACGACGAAAAAGCTGCGGGAAACGCAGGTCATAGCAAACGGCGAGGCCGATATGAATGTCTAGGCCGTTTTCTAGCGGATAGTTAAAAGAAACCGTCTTATGGCCCCCGACGTAAAGTTCGGACTCGTCGTAACGCTCCTGCTGGCCCTCATACGAAAATAGATGAATCTTGTCGTACCTTGCGGCTTCCTGGCCGAATGCGTCATACACCAGCATGGTGTTGGTGACGCGGTGTTCATCATCGGATTGAAGAGGAATCGTACCGGCGGCAACCCAAATGCCTAATGATTTAGCGAGCCCCGCCATGATCTTCTGTACCGGGCCGTCCTGATAGCGTTCGGCTGCATGAAGAACATCTTTCGGATCATTGCTCATGATCGTAAACATTTCCGGAAGCAGAGCGAGGTTGGCCCCTTCCCGGGCGGCTTTACGAATGAGAGATTCGGCGATCTGGAGATTGGCCCCGAGATCCGGTCCGGATGTCATCTGGCAGGTGGCAATACGTAACATGGTTCTTAACGTTTAATCTTGGAAACGACCGGATCTGACCAAGTGCCGGTCACTTGATATTCGAAGGAGAAAAGCTTACTCAAGGGATCTTTGAAAATCAATTGGGCCAGGAAACTGCCGATGCCGACGATCGGGTTTGCAACCGCGAGAGCCACAGACGCTCCTGCCGCATTGATGTCTGGCAGAACCAATAGGTGCAGATTCTCCGTTTCTTTCTGAGTGTTGACGTTGCCGTTAATAACAACGGTCGCGCTCCCTCCGATCATCGTCAGATCTTTGATGTTCATGAGGCCGTCTTCCAGCACCGCGTTGCCGCGGATGGTAGAGAAGTTGAAGCCAGAGGAGTAGAAGTCTCGGAAGTCAAGGGTCAGGTAGCGTGTTAAAGACTGCAGTGTCAGCAGAGACAATAGTTTGGCAGCCGGGCCCGGTTGGATCTTGAGAATTTCGCCTCTCTTCAGATCGATATTCAGTTCTCCGTCGAAGCTCTCGGTGTTAAAGCCGAGGGGAGTGCCGACCCAGGATAAATTACCGTTGATCGAACCGTTGCCGGACTTGACCAGATTCTGCATATCCAGGCGATTCAGCAGGGCGCCGAGGTTATTGATATTGGTATTGATTAAAAGATTCGTTTCGTTGCCGCCGTCGAAACCTTTCAGCCAGCTGCCGGATGAGCGCAGCTGCGCAGCGCTGTTGGAAAGATTCAGCTTTGTAATTTTCCAGAGCTGTCCTTTTGTTGACGGAGTGTTGCGTGCAACCAGTTCCAGCTTGCCTAAACGCATATTGCCGTAGGTTAAATCATCGATAACCGCATTGATTGCGGGCCAGCCGCCTTGAATTTGAACCGGCTTGGATTTTTCTGCGGCGTCTCTTGCAGAGCTCGGGATGAAGAGTTTGGAAATATGCGCGATGAGCTCGGGTTCCTTGCCGTTTTGAGCCTTCTTCCATTCCAGATTGGCATTCATCTGATTGCTGTTGATTGCGATCAGCAGAGAGTTCCCGACGGGTCGCCCTAAGAGCGAGAAGTTCGTTTGATTGAAATTGTCGATCAGCAGTTCGTCAATGTTAGCCTTGAGGAAGGCAATATCCGGCAGGACAACGGTTCCGGACGGTTTGGCATCCACTTTTAGATGATCAAAGACCGCCTGCCAGGCCTTCGCCGGAACCAGCGGCGCCTTCAAGGAGATCGCATAGCCGTGAGACGGCAATGTCGGCAGACTGCGGTTGCCGATGGCAGCACGTTTGATGTCATTATTCTGCAGGATAAATTCCGAACTCAGGAATCCCTCAATCATGATTCTGAGATCCGTGGCCTTGTTGTCTGTGACGATATTGAGGTCTAGAGGTGCAGACAAAGATGCCGGTTTTTCCATAGGAGGCGGCAGCTTGCTCTCCAAGCCGGAAAGCGAGCTTTTAACGTTCACCGTGACCTTTGGGCCGACGGTTACATTGACTGTAAAGGGCGTCTTGCCGCTCAGATATTTGTCTGCGGCTTTGGCAAGCATCGGAACCGGAATAACCTGCGGGAGTGCCTTAGCGGCGATGGTTCCGGAAGCAGAAACCTTAATATTGCCCTTATCGTCGGTGTCGAGCGTCGCTTTTACGGCATTGCCGAAACAATCGGCGGTAATGCCCGTGCTCGAAGCACCTTTGTCATTGAAGTTCACGACGCCGATGGCATGAGTCAAATCCGGAATCGAGAAATCATTGAACTTAACTGCATTATCTTTAAGCGTAAAAGCGCCGGAAACAGCAACTTCACCCGGACCGTCAAGGGGGATCTTCAGTTTGAGAGTCAGATCTCCGTTGCCGGTGCCCTCGGCCTTCTTGAAAAGACCGCCGGTGTAGCCGTCAACCGGAGAAGTCTTCACGTAAGACAAGAAACCGGGGAGGGCGCCGGACGCCGCTGCGTCTACATCCAACCAAACGGTATCCGCAGAGAAGGCGGGAATGTCGACTTGTGCATGCGTAAGCTGTACACCTTTATAGGTCCCGCGATCGGCAGTAATGGCCATGCCGTCGCCTTCAAATTTGACTACGCCGCCGACTTTTTCAAAGAGCGGCCAAATTGCTCCGCGTTTCGGAGAAGCCTTTGGATTGTCCAGAATGTTAGGATAGACATCGAGAAGGACGTCCTCGGCATTAACGGACACCAGGAAATGATGTTCTTTAGACTCATGGAAGGGGAACTCATGGAGCGGCCCCTTAAGAACGGCTTGGCCCCCGGTGGCTTTGCCCTCTAAAAGGCCGTACCGCAGCCAGGTGATTGTGTCGTTGCCGACAACAAGCGGCATGTATTTCCAAACGGCAGGGACGTTTCCGCGTAAAACATCGGCTTTAAGGTCTGCAGTTCCGAGGGGAGTGTTGTCGGCGTTAGTGTACGACCCATTGACCTTAACCGCAGCATCGGCGTTCTCAATCAGAACGTCCTTGAACTCGAGTGAAATGCCGTTAACGGTATTCCAAACCACGGTTCCTCCGATGCTGTCGAAATGGAAAGCGGCTGCTGGGAATAATCCCGGAAGAGCTACCGACGCGTCTTTTGTTGTGAGTACGGTGGTACCCACACCGTCTTTAAGGGTAATGTCGGCGCTGAGATTGATAAATCCCGGGAGCCACTGGGTATTGTCTTTGCCGGAGGCCCCGAAAGAGCTGAAATTACGCAGAGAAAGTTTGCCGTTGTAATGTTTGGGTTCGCTTGGCAGTCCCTGCCAATCTAAGTCCACATTAACGAGCGATCCGGAGAGCTTCCGCTCGGCAACAAAATCCTTAAAAGATTTTGGCAGCGGCAAAGAAGGGAGGACGGCTGTTAAACCTTGAAAGTCGAGAGCGTTGGCTTTAAAAGAGCCGCCGGTAAAGTTATCATCGCTTCGGTCTAACTTCAGACTCATATCCAGTGGCGGAAGTGTCTCCCCGGATTCCAACTCAAAAGAGAAATTGTCTGTAGAAAGGGCGTAAGCCTCGCCCGACATGTTCCCTGAGATCTTGCCTTTAACGAATTTCAGGCGTAGCGGCGCCAATTCTGGAAGCTGAAGATCTACATGGGAAAGAGCGCCGATAAAGCTGGCGGAAGAAGGAGACCATTTCACAAAGTTAGCCCAGAGAGAACCAGACCCGGTGCCTTTGTACTTTACGGAGAAGTCAGGCAGCCACTTGGCGAGTTCGCCGAAGTTAATGAAGTCGGTCTGAGCGTAAAGTTCTGCATCCCAGTCGGCCAGTTTCGAGGGATTAAGGGCCGGCGTCTTAAAGAGCGCGCGAACGGTAATCGGAGAAGCAATTTCAGGCGGAAGCGTCAGAGTAAAGGCGAGCTGTTTGTCTCTTGAAGAGCCGTTGTAGCCGACGTTAACGTTAGTAACTTCAAGCGTTTTGGCGCTTTTCTGATCATGAACCAAAATCGTGCCGTCCTTAATTTCTACAGACTTCTGCTTGAGGAGAACCATTACATCGGAAGGCAGTTTGGTTGTGAGCGCCTGAGTCTCCGTCTCACCGGACATGAGCTTTTTGAGGTTGACCTTCCTGCCCAAGACGGAAAAGGACATCGGTGCCAGGCGCCGAACTTCGACTTTGGGGTTGTTTAACGTGACAGATTCAAAGATCGGAGTAAGGTTTGTTAAAGAACTGAGCGAAAGTTTTGCGGTAAGAGATTCAGCCGTAATCGGGTCCTTGCCCGGCTCTCCGAGTTCGATGTTTTTAAGTGTGATTTCCGGAGAAAGTCCCTGCCAGTCGGTATCCAAAGAGCCGAACTGAACGGGGATCTCCAGGACCTGAGATATCTTATTCTCGATCTTGGATTTATGGTCGTTCAGGTAAGGTGCAAGGCAGTAGCGCGCTCCGAGCCATGCGGCGCCGAGTGCAAAGTAAAGGATGACTAAGAACCAAAGAACGGTCCTCCAGGCATAGCCGAAAAAGCCTTTTTTAGGTTTTGTTGGTGTGGTTGACGTCTGTTGTTCGGAATTGTCCGTCATTTCGCGGATCCTTAAACTTTTTTCTGATCTTCTAAGTATCGCTCAATTTCCCATAAATAAACTCTAATATTGGAAGATAGACTCATTTTTAGCTTCCAAAAACAATATGTCTGCAGCACTCCAATCCTCCGATCTCTTTCCTAAAGTTCCCAGAGTTTCTCTCTCGGAAGTCCCAGAAGTCTCAGCTTATTTCAAAAACACGCTCCGAGCCATGTTCGGAGAAGATGAAGATAAAGTTCGGTCTTATGTTCAGGAAATTACTCAGATGTCCTGGACGCCCGAGAAAATGCGTGAGCGCTTGGCCGGGATCGAAGACGGAGAGCAGCTCAAAAGCGCAATGCGTCGTCTGCGCCGTGACGTGATGATGAGCCTTGTCGCACGCGACATTTCCGGATTGGCGAATTTAGAAGAAGTTGTCACAAGCATGTCCGATTTAGCGGAGATCACGATCGACCGCACAGTCTCCGTGTATGCCAAAGAGCTGGCGAAGCGATTCGGAGTTCCGCGCTCAGAAACCGGCGTCCCCCAGGATCTGATTGTGATCGGCATGGGCAAGTTGGGAGGTCGTGAACTGAATGTCTCGAGCGATATCGACCTTATTTTCTTCTACGATTGCGACGGAGAGTGCGGCCCTACGGCGGAATACCCGAATGTCCGCAAAATCATCAGCAACCAGGAGTTCTACGAGCGGCTGGCAAAGAAAGTTATACCGGCCCTTTCAGAGATTACTTGGGAAGGATTTGTGTTCCGTGTGGATATGCGCCTGCGTCCCAACGGAGATTCCGGACCGATCGTGGGCTCCAGCGACATGCTTGAAGAATATCTAATGACGCAGGGACGCGACTGGGAGCGCTTTGCATGGCTCAAGGGTCGTGTCGTCAACGGCCCGGTGTTTGCTTCGGAAGAGGATTTCAACATCCAAAAGAAGAACATCAACGATATCGTTCGTCCGTTTGTTTACCGTAAATATCTCGACTTCGGCGCCATTAGTTCGCTTACCGATCTTCACGCCAAGATTCGTTTATCTACGCAGAAACGCGCCTTAGAGAGCCTGAAAGAAGGTCAGAACATCAAACTCGGACGCGGCGGCATTCGCGAAATCGAGTTCATTGCTCAGACATTCCAGGTGATCCGCGGCGGCCGCAACCCGTTCTTAAGAGAGCGCTCCACGCTGAAAGCACTTCAGGCGCTCGCTTCCGAGAACATCCTGGCAAAGGACAAAGCCGAGATGCTCTCCAAGATTTATGTGTTCCTGCGCAACATGGAGCACGCCCTCCAGTACGAAAACGATCAGCAGACTCAGCTTTTTGCGGCCGATCCGGAGCATCGGACAAGAATCGCGAAGATGCTGGGCTTTACCGTCGAAGACCTGCAGAAGCAGTTAGAGCTCTCGACGGAGTACGTAGCTGCGCGCTTTGATGAGATTTTCCAGACCAAAGAAGAGGTAAGCGAAGAGGATTGGCCGCTCGGTTGGGAGAACGGTGCTCCGGGGGCGCTTCCCGGCTTGGCGAAAGTGCTGGAACGAAACGGGTTTAAAGAAACCGAAGAGCTGGGTCAGCTCATTCTTAATCTCATGTCGCTGCGCGCTTTAAAGCTCATTAACGCCGGGGCTCGTCAGCGAATGATCACGCTGGTTAAAAATACGGTTGAGGGTAAGAACAAGCCTGAACACTTAAAACTGATTTCTCGGGAAGAACTCTTACGTCGCTACATCAAGTTCTACGAAGTCATTGCCGGTCGTCCGACTTATGTTTCCTTGCTTTTGCAGTACCCGCTTGCAGCGAAGCGTTTGGGCGACGTATTGGGCAGCGGTAAGTGGGCAGCCGAATATCTGAACCGCCACCCGCTGCTCTTAGATGAACTTTGGGATGAGCGGCTGAGTCAGATCGACGATTACACGCCGGTGGATTTCTCTTTCTATATCGAGCGTACGCGTGCGCGACTTGCGGATATTCCGGAAGACGATCAGGAAACCCGTATGAACCTCATTCGCGAAGTTCATCATGCCCGTTTGTTCCGCCTGTTCTTAGCGGATATGGCCGGACGCTTGACGGTGGAACGATTGGCCGACCAGCTCTCGGCTCTGGCGGATGCTACGCTTGAAATCGTCATGGAAGAAGTGTGGAAGACGGTTCCCGGACGTCACATTGAGCGTCCGAAGTTTGCCATCGTGGCTTACGGCAAATTGGGCGGTAAGGAGCTCGCCTACGCGAGCGATCTGGATTTGGTCTTCTTGTTTGAAGATGACGCTCAGGATGCAGAAAAGATCTACATGCGTTTCGCGCGTCGACTGATCAATTGGCTGACAGCGACAACCGGCTCCGGCGTCCTGTTCGACGTCGATATGCGTCTGCGCCCGAACGGGGAATCCGGCATGCTGGTCTCTTCCGTCGACAGCTTTGAGAAATATCAGAAAAACGAAGACGGCACGGGCGCCTGGCTTTGGGAGCATCAGGCGCTAACGCGAGCCCGCTATGCGGCCGGCGACCGAGATATCGGTGACAAATTCGAAAAAATTCGCATCGAAATACTCCGTCGCGAGAGAAACGCCGGGGAAACGAAGGCCGAGGTGCTCAAAATGCGCCAGCGTATGCACGACGGTCACCCCAACAAAACGGAGCTTTTTGATGTGAAGCATGACGAGGGCGGCATGGTGGATGTGGAGTTCATTGTTCAGTATCTTGTGCTTCAGTACTCCTCTAAATTCCCGCAGCTTGTCAATAACTTCGGCAACATCAAGATGCTGGAGATGGTCTCTGATGCCGGCTTGATCCCGAAAGATCTGGCGTTCGAGGTCTCCGCGATTTATCGCAAATATCGCCGTATTCAGCACGAGTTCCGCCTGAACTCTCCGAGCGTCCCGGTCCGCGTTCCCAAAGAAGAGTTTGCGGAAGAGGCACAAAAGGTTCGCGCGCTCTGGTCGCTCGTTTTTGGTCCGTCCGAAGGTCAGGGGGCCTAAAAGCGACCTAAGCTAAAAAGCAGTTTGAATCTGCTATGCCTATGAGTCTCGCTGCTTCCGAATACCGTGCTCCTTGGTGGCTGCCCGGCGGCCACCTGCAAACCATTGTGCCTGCCGAACTGTTTCCGAAGGCCAAGGTGATCTATCGCCGTGAAATTTGGAATACGCCGGATGACGACATCATTGCCGTGGACTGGTCAACGCCCGAACCCATTGATCCGAAGGCGCCGATTATGGTGCACATCCACGGATTGGAAGGCTCATCAAACAGTCACTATGCCCGTGCGCTGATGGCGCGCTGCGGCCAAGGGGGTGTGCGCGGCGTGGTGATTCACTACCGCGGCTGCGGCGGTGTCACCAATAAAAAACTTCGAGCCTATAACGCCGCAGATGCGGCTGAGCTAGACTGGGAGTTTGCCCGGCTGCGTGAGCTCTACCCTGAAGCTCCGATCTATGCGATGGGCGTCTCGTTGGGCGCCAACAATCTGCTCTTCTGGGCCGGTACCCGAGGCGAGGACGCTGCAAAACTGGTTTCCGGCATCGTTGCAGTCTGCGCGCCCCTCGATTTGGTGGGTTCAAGCCACGTTATCCGCAAAGGATTCAGCCGGATTTACGACCTGAATTTCATCTCGACGATGAAGAAAAAAGCACTCGCAAAAGCCAAACGTTTCCCGGGCGTGTTAGATGTCGAGAAAATCAAAAAGATTCGCTGGCTCTGGCAGTTTGACGATCTTTTTACGGCACCGATTTTCGGCTACAAGGACTACATGGACTACTGGACGAAATGCTCGAGCAAGCCCCATTTAGGCGGCATCCGATTGCCGACACTGGTGCTTAATGCCAAGAACGATCCGATCGTGGGAAACGAAGTTTTACCGATGATTCAAGAAGTTTCCAAGTTTGTGACGTTAGAATATCCCGCTGAGGGCGGCCATTGCGGGTTCCCTCGCAAACCGAACGAAGGAAGCCTCGGATTTCTGCCGACACGCACCTTCGATTTCTGTTTCCGCGGCCGCTGATGTCTCTAATTTTCCCCCGGTATGTGCAGCCGGAAACGGAGTTGAAATGCCTTTAAGAAGTACCAAAGACTATTCAGTCGGAATCATCTACTTTATCCTCTTTATTCTGACCATCCCGGCGATGAACTGGGTGGTGATGAATGTCGGCACGGTTTGTACTGCTGACGGTCCCTGTCTGATTCCTGTCTGGCCCGGTATCATGGCCCCGAGCGGCGTGCTTATGGCCGGCGTAGCTCTGGTGCTTCGTGACGGACTGCAGGCCAAACTCGGTGTCCGCTGGTCGCTGTATGCCATCATCATCGGCGCAGCGCTTTCCGCACTTTTCTCCGAACCGTCTCTGGTCCTGGCTTCCGTGATGGCCTTCTTCTTCTCCGAACTGGCCGACTTGGTTGTCTACACACCGATGCGTAAGAAATGGCCGGCTTGGGCCATTATGGCAAGCGGCTTGGTCGGCTCCATGGTCGACAGCGCCATCTTCCTTTCTCTGGCATTCGGCTCTATTGAATTCATCTTCGGACAGGTTCTGGGTAAGTTCTGGATGTCTCTTGCCGTAGCGCTTCTTATCGGGTATCTTCATAGCCGCCGCGCCAAAGCGGTCCAAGACGAAATTCTTTCCCGATAAGTAGATATGACAGAAAAGAGCCCGAAGACTGCGGTACTCCTCATTAACCTCGGTTCCCCTGACGAACCGACCGCTTCGGCGCTCAAACCCTACCTGCGGGAGTTTCTTTCCGATCGACGGGTGGTCGATTTAAATCCGATTTTTTGGCAGACGCTGCTGAATTTGGTCATCCTGCCTCGCCGCAGTCCTAAGTCCGCAGCGCGCTACGTTCAGGTGTGGATGAAAGAGGGCGCTCCTCTTAAGGTCTACACCGACCGCATTGCCGATAAGCTGCGGCAGCGTTTTCAGCAAAAAGCCGTCGACGCAGACGTGTTTGTCGGCATGCGTTACGGCAATCCTTCACAGGTCGAAGTCTTTAAAACCATCCACAATGAGCACGGTTTTGACCGTGTCTTAGTGCTTCCGCTCTATCCGCAGTATTCGTCTTCCACGACGGCTTCCGTTTTCGATGCCGTCTCAAAGGCAATGCAACAAATGAAAAGCCACCCAAAAGTGCGCTTCATTCGCGACTATCACACGCATCTGCTGTACATCAAGGCATTGGCCGATCAAATTCGCGATCAATGGGCAAAGGTCGGCCCGCTTGGCAAGAAGGGCCGATTGATGCTCTCCTTCCACGGCATGCCGGTTCGCTACTGCGAAGAAGGCGATCCTTACCCGAAACAAGTTCGCGAGACAACCGATCTGCTGATTCAAGAGCTCGGCGTAGATCCTTCTAAAGTCGTGCTTTCCTACCAATCCCGTTTTGGCAAGGAAGAATGGCTCAAACCTTATTCCGATGAGACGGCCCGTCATTTAGCTCGAGAAGGCGTGGAGCGGCTAGATGTTATCTGTCCGGGGTTTCATACTGACTGTTTGGAAACGATTGAAGAGATCGGCCTGGAACTCAAAGAGACTTGGTTTAAAGCCGGAGGCAAAGTCTTCCATTACATCCCTTGCTTGAATGATTCAGAGGCGTCGGTTTCCCTAGTTGAGAAGATTGTCGAAGAAGAACTGCTTCATTGGCCGGAATAAATTTGTTACCTTTTTCGTTAAGTTTGGCGAATAAGGGAAAACCCTTTATATTTCAACCAATAGGCGGGTATTTTCCCGCTAGGTCATTTAATTTGCTACGTAACTTCACTTCCTAATTTGCTTAATTCGGGTGGCGTTACTTCCTGAAGCTGAGAGGTGTTCTCATAATGATGTTCATCGAAGGTTGAAAAAGGATCGGGCGACCCCATATCAACCATTAAAGGGCTCCGTTAGATCGGATCCTGATTTCTGAAAAAAACTTGAGGACAGTTAATGCAAGATAACGAATTAAAGAACGGACAGACCGTCCCACCTCAGGACGAAGCAGCCCAACAGGCTCCGGCAGATGCTCCGGAACTCCCGGATTTAGATTTGTCTGCTGAATTAGCGAAAGCCCAGGCTAAGGCCGCGGAAAACTACGACCTTTATGTCAGAGCTGTTGCCGAAGCAGACAACACCCGTCGCCGCGCCTCTGAAGACGTTGCTAAAGCCCGTAAATTCGGCATTGAAAAATTTGCAGAATCCATGCTGCCGGTCGTAGACAGTATGGAAAAGGCGCTTGAAGCGTCTGCAAATGAAAAGGGGCCCCTTAAAGAAGGCCTTGAGATTACCTACCGTCAGCTGCTGAGCGCACTGGAGCATAACGGGATGAAGTGTGAAAACCCTGTGGGTCTCAAATTTGATCCCAATACAATGCAGGCGATAACCATGGTGAAAGATCCTGCAGTCCAGCCGGGCTGCGTCGCAACAGTGTTTCAGCGCGGATGGAAAATTGCCGATCGAGTTCTTCGTCCGGCGATGGTGGCAGTCGCTCAATAAGACTTGTTTTTTCAGGAAACGACTCAATATAGAAACTTAACAGCAGGCAGCCCTTCTGCCGGCAAGTGAGGAAATTCAAAAATGGCAAAAATTATTGGTATTGACCTTGGTACAACAAACTCCGCAGTCGCGGTCGTTGAAGGTGACAAGGTTCGCGTGATCGAAAACAGCGAAGGTGCTCGCACCACACCTTCCGTCGTTGCATATCTTGAAAAAGAAGTGCTTGTCGGCGCTCCTGCAAAACGTCAGGCTGTTACGAATCCTGCCAACACGCTTTTCGCGATCAAGCGTTTGATCGGCCGTCGCTATGACGACAAGGAAGTTCAGAAAGACATCAAACTGATGCCTTACAAGATTATCAAGGCTGCCAACGGCGACGCCTGGGTTCAGGTTCTCGGCGACAAGGATCTGGCTCCGCAGCAGGTTTCTGCTGAAATTCTTCGTAAGATGAAGAAGACCGCCGAAGACTACCTCGGTGAAGAAGTTAAGGAAGCCGTTATTACTGTTCCGGCTTATTTCAATGACTCTCAGCGTCAGGCTACTAAGGACGCCGGTAAGATCGCCGGTTTGGATGTCCGCCGTATCATTAACGAACCGACAGCCGCTGCTTTGGCTTTCGGTCTTGATAAAGGCGGTAAGGGAGACCGTAAAATCGCTGTCTATGACTTGGGCGGCGGCACATTCGATATCTCCATTATCGACTTAGCCGATGTTGACGGTGAAAAACAGTTTGAAGTTCTGTCTACCAACGGTGACACATTCCTTGGTGGCGAAGACTTCGACCAGAGAATCGTTGACTACGTCATCAAAGAATTCAAGAAAGACACAGGCATTGACCTGAGCCAGGACGTTTTGGCTCTGCAGCGTTTGAAAGACGCCGCTGAAAAGGCCAAGATCGAACTGTCCAGCCGTCAGGAAACAGAAATCAACCTGCCTTACATCACTGCTGATGCAACAGGTCCGAAACATCTGAACATCACACTGACACGTTCTAAGCTCGAAAGCCTCTGCGAAGATCTGATCGAAAGGACGATCGAACCTTGCCGCAAGGCCCTGAAGGACGCCAACGCTACTGTTGAAGATATCTCCGACGTCATCCTCGTTGGCGGTCAGACACGTATGCCGGCTGTTCAGGAAGCTGTTAAGGACTTCTTCAAGAAGGATCCGCGTAAGGACGTGAACCCGGATGAAGCAGTTGCTATGGGTGCTGCTATTCAGGGTGCTGTTCTGTCCGGTGACCGCAGCGACGTTCTTCTTCTCGACGTTACACCGCTTACCCTCGGTATCGAAACCCTGGGCGGCGTGATGACTCCGATGATCAAGCGCAACACCACGATCCCGACAAAGCACTCTCAGGTGTTCTCTACTGCCGAAGACAATCAGCCTGCCGTAACCATTAAGGTTTACCAGGGCGAACGTGAAATGGCAGCTGACAACAAACTGCTTGGCGAATTCAACCTTGAAGGCATCGCTCCGGCTCCGAGAGGACTGCCGCAGATCGAAGTGACATTCGATATCGACGCCAACGGTATTCTCCATGTTTCTGCTAAGGACAAGGCAACAGGCAAGGAAAACCAGATCACGATTAAGGCTAACTCCGGTTTGAGCGACGCCGACGTCGAAAGAATGGTTGCCGATGCTGAAGCCAACAAGGAAGAAGACCGCCGCCGTGCCGAACTGGCTCAGGCTCGCAACACAGCCGAATCCAGCATCCATCAGGTTCGTAAGACCCTGAAGGACCTCGGTGAAAAGGTTGACGGCGCTGACCGCGCTGCCTGCGAAACAGCGATTAACGACCTTGAAGAAGCCGTTAAGGGCGAAGACAAGGATCTGATCACAAAACGTACTGACGCCTTGATGGCTGCTGCTCAGAAGATCGGCGAGAAGCTGAATCAGCAGCAGGCACAGCCGGGTGCTCAGCAGGAAGCTCCGAAGTCTCAGAAGAAAGATGACGATGTCGTCGATGCCGACTTCAAAGAAGTCTAATTCTGAAACTTGTTAGACTGTAGCTAACGACAATGAGGCCGCTTCCGTAAGGTTGCGGCCTCATGGCGTAGATAAAGAGACGAAAATAAGGGTTTTTACCCTATAACCGAATTCCGTAAAGAATGGCTGACGAAGTAGATTTTGATTATTACGAGGTACTGGGAGTCTCCCGTACTGCTACTCAGGAAGAGATCAAGAAAGGTTATCGCCGTATGGCGATGAAGTATCACCCTGACCGCAATAAAGGGGACAAGCATGCCGAAGAAAAATTCAAACAAGTAGGCGAAGCCTATGAAGTGCTGAAGGATGAGCAGAAGCGCGCGGCTTATGACCGTTACGGCCGTTCTGCGTTCAACGGCGGAGCCGGAGGCCCCGGTGCCGGCGGATTCGGGGGGTTCGGAGGTTTTGATGCTTCTCAGTTCGGCGACATGGGCGATATTTTCTCCGAGATTTTCGGCGGAGGACACGCCCGCAGCTCCGGACAGAATAAGCAGATGTTCCGCGGTGAAGATCTGATTTATGACCTCGATATCACGCTTGAACAAGCCGCAGAAGGCTACAAGACAAAGATTAAGGTTCCCTCCTGGAGCAAGTGCACAGCCTGCGGCGGATCCGGTGCAGAAAAGGGCACGAAGGTAGAAACCTGCCCGACCTGTCACGGCAGCGGTTATGTCCGCGCCGGCGCCGGCTTCTTCCAGATTCAGCAGACCTGTCCGCGCTGCCACGGAACCGGCAAGTACATTCCTCATCCCTGCCACAAGTGCCACGGCACCGGCATGCAGGAAGAGAAGAAAGAACTCGAGATTACGATTCCCGCCGGTGTGGATGACGGCAACCGTATGCGTATTCCCGACCGCGGATCGCCCGGACAAAACGGCGGCCCCGCAGGCGATCTTTACATTCGCATTCGCATCAAGCCCCATGACATCTTTGAACGTGACGGGCAGGATCTGCACATGGAGATGCCCATGAGTTTTGTGACGGCGGCGCTCGGAGGTGAACTCGAAGTCCCGACGTTAACGGGCAAAGCCACATTGCGCATTCCCGAGGGGACTCAGTCCGGAAAGACCTTCCGCTTGAGAGGCCACGGCATCCGTAGTGTTCGCAATGCTGAGAAGGGCGACCTGTACGTTCATACCACTGTGGAGATTCCGGTAAATATGACGACTGAACAGAAGGACATCCTGAGACAGTTCGATGCGTCGATCAATCACAGCAAGAAAGATCATCACGCGCCGGAAAGAAAAAGTTTCTTCGAAAAGCTCGGCAAGCTCTTCAAGTAATTCGCCTCTGAATTAATAATTCAATCCCGATTTTGACTTACCCGTTGAAGTCGGGATTTTTTCATCATCAAAAAATTTTTGTGAAAAAGATTTGCAGACTAAATTCGATTCAGAACACCGAAATCATGGGTGAAATCAGGCGTTAGGTGTCTAAAACCTCCGTTGATCGATTTCCGTCCCAAGAGAGATATTAGGGCAACTATTCCTCTTTTGTAGACTATAGGACAAATACTGTGGAGCATGAGTTTACTTATGAGAAGGCCTTCGTTTGAGGTATTCTCACATTTGTCGACGAAAAAAAATACAAACACATCATGCTGAAACGAACAACCCTCAGCCTTATATGCGTTTTAGGCCTCATATCCTGTTTAACCGCATGTAACGATAAAGAAGCATCCAAGAAGAATGTTCAAGCCGTTAAAGTAACGACGCTCAAAGCCGAGCCCACGACTCAGCCATACGTGGCCGAAGTCTTCGGACAGACGGAAGGCTCAAAAGCGGTGATTGTTTACCCTCAGGTGACCGGTCCCGTGCTGCAGCGACACTATGCAGAAGGACAAAACGTAAAGCAGGGCGATGTGTTGTTTACGATTGATCCTGCGCCCTTTGATGCTGCCAATCAGAGCGCGGAAGCCTCGGTTGTTCAGGCACAGGTAGAACTGCGTCAGGCAGAACGGGAAGCTAAGCGATTCGCATCTTTGCGCAAGGTCAATGCGGTCAGCGAGAAAGAATATTCCGACCGCATTAGCACCCTGGAATCTTGTAAGGCAAACCTGGCGGCAGCAAAAGCTAAAGCACTGCAGACCAAAATTCAGCTTGATTACACTTCCGTCAAAGCTCCTGTGAGTGGAATCGCCGGAAGGTCTTTAATCAATCCCGGAACACTGGTAACGGCCAACAATTCGGCCTTAACCGACATTACTCAGGACGACCAGCTCAAAGCCCGCTTTTCTCTAAGCGATAACGATCTCCACGGCTTTACGATTACTGAAGACTCTCCTGTGAAGGTCGTGCATGAGAAAACCGGCGTAGAAGTTCCTGCACGCATCAACTTTGCCGCCACTCAAATCGATCCTCAGACAGGAACTCGTTCGCTGAGTGTCGAGATCGAACGTTCTTCTGAGCTTCTTCCGGGACAATACGTCACGATTCGTTTAACGCTCGGAACGCAAAAGGGCGTTTATCTGATTCCTCAATCAGCGGTGCGCCAGCTGCCCGACGGAACTTACAGCGTCTATTTATACAAAGACGGTGTCGCGAGGGCTCAGTCTGTGACGGTGGGTCGCTGGTCAGGCAAAGATTGGATTATCACCTCCGGCCTTAAATCCGGAGATCTTGTGATCATTGATCAGATCCAGAAACTCAGAGACAAGGCCAAGGTGGCCTTAAACCAAGACAAGAAAACCGCTTCAAAGCCGACTGAAAAATAACTTGCGATAGGTGAACCGAAATGCTTTCTCAATTCTGTATTCGGCGGCCGATTTTCGCATCTGTCATGTCGATTTTGATCGTGATTGCGGGTCTGCTCGCAGGACGTGTCCTGCCGATGGGCCAGTACCCTGATATCACGCCGCCGGTTGTATTCGTCTCGACTTCTTATGAAGGCGCAGACGCTCAGACTCTGGCTAAGACCGTAGCAGCTCCGATTGAGGATCAGCTCTCGGGCGTTGAAGGTCTGCTTTATTACGAAACCTCTATTCGTTCAAACGGAGTGGTTCGTATTACCTGTACTTTTGAAGTCGGTACCAATCCGAATGACGCGATGCTGGAAATCAACAACCGCGTGCGTTCTGCTGAAAGACGACTTCCCGAGAGCGTTCGCCAGAACGGTGTGAACGTCCGTAAGCGCAGTGAAGAAACACTGATGATTGTGCCGTTTTATTCTCCGAACGGTACGTTAAAGCCGATTCAGCTGGCCGACTATGTGAACCTCAACGTGGTGGATGCGATCAAACGCGTTCCCGGCGTCGGTGACGCAGACGTGTTCGGTAACGCACAAAGCGCAATGCGTATCTGGCTGAACCCGAAAAAAATGGCTCAGCTCGGCATTACGGCGATCGATGTTCGTAAAGCGATCGAAGAACAGAACCATCAGTACGCCGCCGGCAAGGTCGGCACTTCTCCGACGACGGACGATCAGCAGCTGGTTTACACAATCCGCACAAAAGGCCAATTGCTGACGCCGGAGGAGTTCGGCAATATCACGGTCCGTTCACGAGGCGCTGACGGCATTGTTCGCATTCACGACATTGCCCGTGTCGAAGTCGGAAATCGCAGTTATGAGGCATACAACCAATTAAACGATGTTCCGAGCGTTACGTTTGCTGTTTACCTGCAGACGGGCGCTAACGCGATGCAGACAGCGGTGGATGTCAGAAAGCGTCTTCAGGAGCTCTCAAAGAACTTCCCAGACGACATCGCCTATGTGATTACGGACGATAACTCAAGATTCGTTGAGGCCGCTTTGAATGAGGTTGTGCAGACTTTGCTGGAAGCCGGTCTCCTTGTGCTGTTGGTCGTATATCTCTTCCTGCAGAATTGGCGCGCGACGCTGATCCCGATGCTTGCCGTGCCTGTTTCACTGATTGGTACATTGGCCGGTTTGTGGGCGCTGAATTTCTCGCTGAATACGCTGACGCTTTTTGCGATGACGCTGGCTATCGGTATCGTGGTGGACGATGCGATTGTAGTGCTGGAAAACGTCGAACGTATTATGGAGACGGAAAAGCTCAACGCGTTCCAAGCCTCTCAGAAAGCCATGAAGGAAGTGGCGGGAGCTTTGGTTGCCATTGTGCTGGTGCTGAGTACGGTATTTACGCCGGTAGCGTTCTTAGGCGGTATTGCCGGCGAGCTGTATCGTCAGTTCGCTGTAACCATCGGTGTTTCCGTGGTGTTATCCGGTTTCGTAGCTCTGACGCTGACACCGGCCTTGTGCGCGATTTTGCTCAGACATAAGAGCAAACCATTCAAGATCTTTCAGCTCTTTAACGACGGCTTTGAGCGTTTCAAACTGAACTACATCAAAGGTGTGTCCTTTAATCTTCGTCATCGCTGGTTTACAGCCGCGATTCTCGTCGCCGTCACTGTCGGATGCTGGGAATTCCTTCAGATCGTTCCGACGTCTTTCGTTCCTCGCGAAGACCAAGGCATTCTGCGTGTTGCGATCCAGCTGCCGGAAGGCGCGACATTGAACCGAACCGGTGTGGTGGTGACAGACTTAAGCCGAGAGATTCGCAAGATACCTGAGGTTGAGAACGTTACAGCTCTTGTGGCTAACGATACGATCGCAAACGATACGAAATCCAATGCCGCTTCCTTGATTGTTCAGCTAAAGCCCTGGGATCAGAGAACCCGCAGTGCTGAGACGGTTCGCCGTCAGCTTCAGACCTTGGTGAACGCCCGTACAGATGCAGTAGGCCAAGCCGTGAACCCTGCGCCAATTCGAGGCTTAGGTCGTGCGGGCGGATTGGACTTCTATATTCAATCCAGAGAATCGGATAACCCGCTTGAACTGCAGCAGGTGGCCGAAGATTTCCGTCAGCGTTTGGTCTCGAAACCTGAAATCAGCTCTGCTCGTTCGATGATTCAGGCTGATGCTCCTCAGCTTTATCTTACGGTTGATGAGGCGAAGGCTCTGGCGATGGGCGTCGCGATTTCAGACGTCTATGACACGCTCGGATACTTTATGGGTGGTAAGTACGTCAATGACTTTACACGCATCGGAAAAATCTTCCGCGTGATTATTCAAGCCGATGCGCCGTACCGCATGACACCGGAATCCTTAGGCGAGCTGTACGTTCGTTCGGATACCGGCAAGATGGTACCGCTCTCCACATTGGCCCATGTGGAACGTACTTCCGGTCCGGAATCCCTGAAGCGCGAAAACGGCTTCCTGGCTGCGTCTATGAACGTGAATGCCGCGCAAGGCTATTCCACCGGCGACGTTATTCGCGCCGTGGACGCCGAGAGCCAGTATCTGCCTAGCGGCTACTACGTGGATTGGACGGGTCAAGCCTTCCATGAAAAACGTATCGGAAGTTCGTCTGCTGCTGCATTTGCTTTCGGTCTGATTATCGTGTTCCTGATTCTGGCCGCACAGTTCGAACGCTGGTCGCTTCCGATTGCCGTTGTGATGGCTGTGCCTTATTCGGTATTGGGCGCACTTGTAGCGACGTATTTCCGCGGCTTCTCGAACGATATTTACTTCCAGATCGGCTTGTTAGTGTTGATCGGTTTGACGGCTAAGAACGCCATTTTGATTGTGGAGTTTGCGGCCCAGAAAATGGAAGAAGGGACGGAAGCCAGACAGGCAGCGCTTGAGGCAGCAAAACTGCGTCTTCGTCCCATTGTGATGACCTCAATGGCATTTATTTTGGGCGTTATTCCGCTCGCAACAGCGACCGGCGCGGGTGCCGCAGCTCGTCAGTCCATGGGTACAGGTGTTTTGGGCGGCATGCTGGCAGCCACGTTCATCACAACTTTCTTTATTCCAGTCTTCTTTACGTGGTTTGTTTCGAAGAAGATTAAGGCTCGTCGATGATTGATTAGGAGACAGCTGCCCGGTTTTTTAAGAAAAGGGCAGCTGCTTTTGATTCTTAAAAGTTCACCCAGTTCCTTTACCAAAGCAGGAAATTTTTGTACTCCAAATTGACAAAATCAACGATTCTTAAGAATTTTTTTACTTGTTCGGAAGGCTTTTTTGAATGGATAACACCAAAAGGCAGTGTTTCGTTGATGTCTAAAGGGACGGCTTTGATTAAGGGGTGTGAGAATACCCAGGATTCGGTTGCGAGAAGGAAATAATTTGAACTTCCACAACGATTCAGAACATCCATCGTTAAAAAATCATAGTATTCCTTTTCAATCCTTTCGTCATGGATAAAAATTTCTTTAACTTTGTCGTAGCCTCGCATCCAGTCATCAGATCTTAATAAGAGTTTATACCCCCCCCCCGATAACTTGTAGCCTGAACCACTTCATCGATTGATATTTTTTCTTTTTGAGCAAGCCGATGGTTTGAAGACATACAGATACTGAGTTGTAGGTCTCTTAGTTTTAGTGCACTACAGTTTCTTTTCGCTAAAAAGTCCTCATCGTAAGTAGCGACGACAATGTCGACTTGGCCCTCGTTTCCTAAGTGTGTCAGCATGTTCCAAACAACGACTTTTTCATTTTCAAAAGGCACAAGCTGAATTCTTAACTCCGGATATTGCTTAGAAGCGATTGGCCAAACTTGTCCTAAAAATTTAGTAGGTGTTAGAGGAGATAAAGCAATTCGGACAAGATTTCCTTCGTTTTTTTCAATTTTTTTTGCTCTTTTAATGGACTCTTTAGAAAAAGATAAAAGGTACTTAGCGTCTTTATAGATGGATTTTCCTGCCGGAGTTAATCGCATGCCTGCAGGACTTCTATCAAATAGCTTAACTCCAAGTCTTTCCTCAAAAGTTGTGATTTGTTTAAAGACGGCCTGAGGACTTTTTCCAAGATGTAGCCCTGCTTGCGAAAAGCTTCCGGATTCCGCAACAGAAATGAATATTGGTAAATTGGAATCTAACATTTAATCTATAACGTATTATTTAAATTATTAAAATATCAACAAATAATATTTATAAAGAAATTAAATTAAATTTACTTCTCATTTATATTATTAATTTTTAAATTTATTAAAGAATGATAGCATCAGGAATCTAGATTTTGCTAATGGAATAAGATTCAATAAAAACAAATAGTTATATTTTCAAATAAATTTAAACGAAAATATTTAAACATATTAACCAAATAGTTTAAATAGACGTTATTTTTAATATTTTTATAAGCATTTCTCCTCTTGTGGTTATTTACAAAATGTTAAAAACTAAAAATAGAGGTTTTACCTCGGTGCTCAATAAAAGTGAGGAGCAATTTTATTTGAGCAAGACCTTAAATTCCATTTTTATGGAAACCTTAGGAGAAATGTAATGAATAAAGCATTTAAGTCAATTTGGAGTGATGCAAGGCAATCTTTTGTCACGACCAGTGAGATTCAATGTTCTCACGGCAAAAGATCAAAGACATCAGTAAGTCTTGGTGTTGCAGCAGTACTTTTAGCGGCTGGAGGTTTAGCTTCTGCAGCTTACGTAGAGACCGGTGTACTGGGTGACAAGGCATCCTGGGAGACTGCTGAATATAACTATAACTGGGGCTTAGGCGCAATGAATGCATCTTCCGCTTACGCTCTTGGTTTTTACGGACAAAACACAACAACCGGTGTGATGGATTCGGGAGCTTGGTTAGGTAACCCTGATTTAGATTCTCCGCGCATTACGGCTACGCACGTAACAGGAGTATATGGTTCCACGGGAAATCGTTATCCTCAAAGTATATACGCAACCATACAAAAAGGAGTTACGCCAACAGCCGGAGAGGGACAGCCTTTCACCGAAGGTGAGGAATTTGATGTAAAAGGGGATTACACATTAGGGTTAAACGACGCTCATGGTACTCAAGTTACAGGGGTGATTGGCGCTGAGAGAAACGGAGAGTACGGCCATGGTGTTGCCTTTAAGGCGGATGTAGTCGTCGGGAACACGGGGGCAACCGACAACAATAATTACGGTCCATTCCAGGATTATAACTATTACTTTAAAGGGTATAAGGCCTTAGCGGATGCGGTTAATGCCGGTAACGGAGAATATCGTGGAGGTATGGTTAATAACTCTTATGGAACTAACACTAAAATCTATAGTTCAGGAGGACATAGACTTACGCCAGATGAGATGTCGGACTTGTTAGCCGGCAACGGAAGTTATGAGAGAGCTGCTGCGGCATACTCTGTGACCTTCTCCGGTGACTATAGTTTTTTGGGCTTAGATGATGTACCAGGCGCAGACCAGTACTCGGCTAACCCATCCGCATTTGAGTGGGAGTATATGTACTTCAAGCTCAAATATGGAGATAAACCCAGCTTTTTGGATGGCGCTTATGATGCCGTGAAGGGAACGAATGTAATTCTATCCTGGGCCGCTGGTAACCAGGATCGAGGAACTCCTTATTTGAAGGGCTTATATCCGTATTTCCATCCCGAAGCAGAAAAAAATTGGTTGAATGCCGTGGGTGTCATGCAGACCCGTGGTGATAATGACCAGTACATGCAAGCTACTTATTGCAAGGCAGGTCTTGCTAAATGGTGGTCAATGGCCGGTCCGACTGCGTATCCGGGTATAGGAACTACGTATGTTACAAACCAATTGGAGGACGGAAGAGTCACAACTACAGGATTCAACGGCACTTCGGCCTCTGATCCCCAAATTTCGGGTGCCTTTACGGTTCTTCAGTCCCGTTATCCGAGCATGACTGCGATACAAGTTAAAGACGTCATGTATACAACAGCAAGCCATATCGGAGCAAATGGTCAGCCTTTTACTAATTGGACAGCCGCAGAAGGCACGCCTGATGTTATTTATGGCTGGGGTATGCCTGATCTTGAAAAGGGAATGTATGGTCCTGGCCAGTTCTTAGATCATTTTGAATATCGTTTGGCAGAACCGCTTGATGTTTGGAGCAATGATATCACTGAGGCCGGCCTCTAGCAGAGGGAAAAAGAAGACAAAGCCTGGATGGCCGCGACTAAGAATGGGACAGACCCCGACGCAGGCGGAGAGTACACGCTTGGGGATGATATCGTTGTTTTAGACGGAAATCTCGACTTCTACGATAACGCTGTCAGCCCCGAGCAGGCAAAGAAATGGAGAGCAGAGTATTACGCTGCTAGAGCAGCTTATATCCAGAATAAAATCGACAATAACCTTTACAAGGGCGCTTTGATTAAATCTGGTCAGGGCACTTTGGTTATGACGGGTAACAATAGTTATACCGGTGGTACAGAGGTTAAAGAAGGTTCATTATTCGGTTTCACGGAATCCTTTGGCTCTGCAGACGTGAATGTTAATGGAGGTACATTTGGTATATTGGCTACTTTCAACGACAACTTTACCCAGAAGGGACAGCTCAACTCTCTCGTTGGAGTTGCAAGAGCTCCTGTACAGAAAGCGAATGTCGTAGTCAATAACGGTGGTACGTATGCAATTGTTGCGGATCAAGATGTCCAAGTTGGCAACCTAACTTTTAATCCTGGTTCCAAGGTTACCGTTACATCTTTGACCGATAACGCGTTTGAAAAGGCTTACGACGGCATTGATCAAGTCGGAACCGTTACGGCTGACAAGATTGAAGGCTTCAACGAAAACGCTGTTGTGACTCCTGACTTTGCCTTAGTTGACCATACCGTAACGCTTGACGGAAATACCCTTACAGGGGTCCTGACCAAGAACGATAAGACTTTAGCTGACTACGCAGCTAACAGCAATGGCGTAGCAGTAGCGAATGCTTTGATGGCCGACGATGCGCTTCTGGCTGGTTTGACTGATGCGACTAAGGATGAGGCAAGAAATACGCTCAACTCTTTAGGTAATGACATTCATGTGACAGCCAATGCAATGACGATCGCTAATGGTCAGTCGCTGGTTCGTGCAATTAAGGATCAGGCAATTGGAATTGACGGAGCTGCTCGTGTAGCAGATGTCGATGGCGGACGTGCTCGCCTGTGGCTCTCTGCTGTTGGCAATTGGTCCAAGATGGATCGTGCCGGAGCCTCTAAGTTGAAAGCTGACTTCTACACAGGATTGGTTGGCTTAGAAGCTGACATCAATGCCAATAATAAAGTTGGGATCTTCTTCGGTGCAGGTAAAACAAAGTTCAAAGGCGGTCATGACGGAAAGATTGACTCCGACGATCTCCATTTTGGCATCTACGGTCAGTCCAAGTTTGAGCCGGTGCGTTTGAATTACGGTTTTGCTTATACACATCAGGACCGCGATGCAAACAGCGCTCTCTTCTATAAGAACCAAGCTTTCGCGGCCTCTCCGAGCTACAACGCCAAACTTGCTCAGATCTTCGGCGAAGTTGCATACACCGGACTGAATTTTGGTACCGTCAATGTTGAACCGTATGTTGGTTTAGCTTGGATGCATCTCTCTGCCGACGACTTCAGCAATGACTACGTAGGCGGTAAGGTCCGTACTAAGTTTGATAGTCAGAACCTTGCTGTCTCGAATCTTGGTGCTCGCGTCAAGGTTCCGTTTGAAGTGGGTCCGGCTAAGTTCAAAGCAGTTGCAGACGTGAATTGGACACAGTACATGGGCGATACCCGTGGTAAATCCACGCTTAAGTTCGGCAACGGAGCTTCGGCGAAGATTAAGAGTGAAAAACTCTCTGCAGTCGCTGCTGTAGGTCTGGGACTTGAAGCTCAGTTAGGTAAGAGAGCTTCTCTGGGTGTCTCTTACTACGGTGCTTACGGCAGCAAGATTAAGTCCAATGGCGTCGGTGCGACATTCAAACTTGCTTTCTAAACAATCATTTTTCTCCCTGGGTGGTAGGAGCTTCATCTAATGAAGCTCCTAGCGGCAGAGTGCGTTCCATACCTAGCGCACTCTGCTGCATCACCAACCTCAATCCCAAATTAATAGGGAAAATTTTATGAGTATCATGGTTATTCTTCAGATCGTCGTCCTCTTGGGCGCGATCTTCATCGGCGTGCGGCTGGGCGGCATCGGTATCGGTTATGCGGGCGGCGCAGGCGTGCTGGTTCTCGGTCTTTGTCTGGGCATGAAGCCGGGCAACATCCCTTGGGACGTGATCCTGATCATCGCTTCTGTAATTGCTGCTATTTCTGCAATGCAACTTGCAGGCGGTCTTCAGTATCTTGTTTACATTGCTGAGAAAATTCTCTACAAGAACCCGAAATACATTAATTACCTCGCTCCGATTGTTACTTATGTCCTGACAATTTTCGCAGGTACAGGCCACACAGCTTTCTCAATGATTCCGGTTATTGTTGAAGTTGCCAAAGGCGAAAACATTCGTCCGTCTGTTCCGCTCTCTATCGCAGTGGTTGCTTCTCAGATTGCGATTACTGCGTCCCCGGTTTCTGCAGCTGTTATTTACATGACAGGCGTATTGGAACCATTCGGATGGAGCTATCCGGCTCTTCTCGGCGTTTGGCTTTTGACAACCTTCTTAGGCTGCATGATTACAGCCTTCATCATGACTCACATTTCTAAGATGGATCTTGCCAGCGATCCGATCTATCAGGAACGTTTGAAAGAAGGCTTGGTCAAGCCTCCGGTTGGCCTTAAAGATATGACGATTACTCCGTCTGCCAAGCTTTCTGTTTGGATCTTCTTGATCGGCGTCTTGTGCGTTGTCTTCTATGCTTCTGCTATTTCTCCGGCTGTTGGCTTGATTAAACCGGTCATCGTTCCTCGCGATGCGGCGATTATGAGTTTGATGCTTGCTGTCGGTGCTCTTATTACCGTTTTATGCAAGGTTAATCTCGGAGATGTAGCCGGAACATCTGTGTTTAAGTCCGGCATGGTTGCCTGCATCTGCGTTCTTGGTGTTGCTTGGCTCGGTGATACTTTCGTCTCCGGCCATACAAAGGAAATCAAAGATTTTGCAGCTCAAACAATCAGCCAGTATCCGGCACTGCTTGCGGTTGTATTCTTTTTAGCAGCGATGCTTTTGTACTCTCAGGCGGCTACAGCTAAAGCAATCACTCCGACAGTAGTTGCAGCATTAGGTATTACAGCCGCCAATCCGGACAACTCTTACATGCTTGTCGCATGCTTCGCAGCTGTGTCTGCTCTGTTTGTTCTCCCGACTTATCCGACATTGCTCGGAGCAGTCCAGATGGACGACACGGGTACAACTCGTATCGGTAAATGGGTCTTCAATCACTCCTTCTTTATCCCAGGCGTTCTGGCAATTTTCTTCTCAGTTGCCCTCGGATTTGTAGTGTGTGGATTTGTTTAACCTGAAAGAAGGGAAAGAGGGGTCAGCTCCTCTTTCCAAAGCTGAGGAGGTCCGGCATGAGCGCGGTTTTTCTTTGGCTGTGCAAGGCAGGGATGATTCTTTACGTTTTTACCATGCTGGTGTTTACCATCGGTTACTGCTCTGTCAGCATCTATCGCAAATATTTTGATAATAAATAATTAACACCCTAAATCCTCTTGTTGTCCTCTCATTGAACTTAAAAATTCTTTGAGGTTTTGGCAAAGGCTGGAATGTCCGAGGGCTTCCAAACCTTTGCCTTTTCTTTTGTTTCTTAAAGGAGGAATAGATTCAAAAATAATGACGTTCTTGCCATTGGCTAGGAATTTCTGCAGTCAATCAATGGTAAATAAGAAAAGCCGCAGCGAAATCCGAAATCATCGGATCTGACTGCGGCCTGTTTTGGCTAATGCTTCAAATAGCGATTATTTGATGTATTGATCTTCCCACTTAGCCATGGTGCCGTTGGCCTTGATGGTCTTCATCCAGTCGTTTACGGCAGCTTCAAGTTTTGGGTAACCCTGTTTCATCAGAACGCCGAAGTGGTTTTCTGTGAAGGGTTTGTCGACTAAAGGAGCAGCAACTTTAGGATTGTCCTTGGCGTAGCGGCGAGCTTCCATCGTTTCGGTGATCATTACATCGGCTTTGCCTTCACCGACCAAGCCCGGAATCTCGGCGTTGTGCTCATGCATCATGAGCTGAGCTTTCGGAGTCATTTCCTTGGCAAACTTTTCGTTTGTGCCGCCCGGGTTGTACATGACACGAACAGTCGGCTGGTTGACGTCGTTCAATTCTTTGAACTGACCGGCCTTGTTCTTAGTGACGAGAATCGTCTTGCCAAAGGTGAGATAACCGTCGGACATGGTCATGACTTTCTTACGAGCGTCTGTGACGGTAATGCCGCTCATGGCAACGTCAAACTTATCGGCCATCGTGTCGGCCTGCAAGGTCTTCCAAGTTGTCGGAACATATTTGAGTTTGACGCCGAGGTACTTAGCCAGGGACTGTGCCATTTCTGCGTCAAAGCCTTCGTATTTCCCGGTTTCTTTGTTGAGGTAGCTCATCGGCTTGTAATCGCCGGTAGAACCGACTAAGAGTTCGCCGGAGGCCTTAATTTGTTCTAAGGAGCGGGCTTCTGCCATGCTGGCAAATGCAGCAGTCACAGCAGCTAAGGATAAAACCAAAATGGAAGTGACAAGTTTTCCGTGCTTCATTTTTATAAGTTCTCCTAAACGAGGTTTGATCGACTCAGTATACGACTCAAAACCATCTAAAACAAAAATAAATCCCATTCTTTTAAAAGATTTCGCAAATATTTCCCGTTTTATTTGCGGCGAGTGGGAACGCAAAGCCTTTTAATTTCAAGGCTTAAAAGTATTAAGGTCTTCTTCAGACATTATTTTAGCAAAATATCTGAATAATCAAATAAATGCCATTCTTTACAATAAGAAGCATGCAAAGAATTACCCCATCTGAGACGCTCAATGATCTGCAGCATAAGGCCGCTCGGCTGGTCTTCAATGGTGAGTCGTTTTTGAGTCCGAGGATGGATGAAGCTGATTCGGCCGCAGTGGAGAAGGAGACGATCTCCGCCGAAATACTCCGCAAGAGCGCGGTTCAGAGGCCCTTTGCCGTAAGTCGCATCTCCGATGATCGGATGTGCGAGATGTTTGAGATGTCGTCTCAGTTGATGACGCCTGCCGGTAGCGAGTTCTAGAAGAACTAAGGAGAGGCGGGTGGTATCAAATTTTCCCGAAGGAACGGGTACCTCGGCTTCTGCCAATTTATGAAGATAAGAGAGCGCGTCTTGAGCTTCTGTCTTCTGAACTCTCAGGTAGGGATCAACCGGGGGCTTTAGTGCATGGCGGATTTCAATATCTTCCGGTGTCCAGCCGCGTGCGACTGCGTAGTAGCGTTTATGGAAAGTTTCATGAGTTTGCTGACTAAGCGCCGAAACGATTTCGCTGTTAAGGCCGAATAACAAAACGCCCGAAGTGCCGCGGTCAAGACGGTAGACAGGATTCACGCGGCGTCCGATTTGATCGCGCAGAAGCTGCAGAGCAAATTCAGTGTCGCCGTTCGCAATCTCCGTTCGATGTGTCAGCATCTTTTCTGGCTTTGAGACGGCGACAAGATCATCATCTTGATAGAGGATTTTCAATACGGTCATGAGCGGGCAGTTCGGCAGACAGGAGTGCCGGAGGAAATAGGCAAAAAATAAGGACTCGATTCTAGCGAACCGAGTCCTAAGAAGAAAGATGAAACTAAAGCACTAAGTTAGCCGCGGATCAGGAAGATTCCGATGATGACCCACAGCAGGAGGAAGACGGTATCGATGCTCATCAGAACGATCGGTGTCCAGCCGACTTCCTTAAGTTTGCCCAAAGAAGTCTTTAAGCCTAGGGCGGAAATGGAGATCAAAATGAACAGTCTGGAGATTTCGCCGAGTGTGTTGGAGACATTCGTCGGAATAATTCCAGTGCAGTTCAAAGCGGCCAGAGCGATGAAGCCGAGCAGGAACATCGGAATGTTCTTGTACCAGGGCTTGGCTTTCTCTTCTTCAGTGCGATGTGCCTTAGAGGAAAAGACAAACATGAAGATGATGAGGATCGGGATCAGAAGAGCGACACGAATCATCTTCGTCAAGCTCGCGATTTCCAGTGCGTCCGGGCCGATCATGGCGCCGGCGCCCACGACCTGTGCAACGTCGTGAATGGTACCGCCTAAGAAGATGCCGGCATCGATGTGGTCAAAGCCGCACCATCCGGAGATGAACGGATAAAGAACCATAGCGAGGGTGGACAGGGCGGTAACCGTGACCACGATAGCAAGCAGAGCCTGCTCTCTTAACTGCTTATGGTTGAATGTGGCAGCTAAGGCAATAGCGGCAGACGCACCGCAAATAGCGGTAGAGGCGGCAGCCAGTGTGCCTTCGGTAAGCGGCCACTTAGAAAAACGGGTAATGAAAGCGCCGAAGAGCAGTGTGGCAAACACACCGCCGATAATCATGGCAAGCAGGGCCGGAGACAGGAGTCCCAGCTGGCTCGCGGTGATTTTGGCACCTAACAGGCCTACGCCCCATCGGAGAACGGTTGTGGAGCAAAAATGAATACCGGCAAGCGTTCTCCGGTCCTCTGAGAGGAAGTGGAAAGCCATACCGATTAACAAAGCGAACAAAACAGCAGGACCGCCGTAGTGCTCCGAGACGAATAGTGAGGCAGCGCCGATAATGACGGCCATAAGCGTTCCGCGCCAGCGCGTTTCCAGCCAGTGTTTCAAACTCACTTTTTCTGTGGTCATGTTTTAAATTTCTCTTGTGTTCCATACGAGCCACACAATGGTGCGCTCGTCATGAATGTGCGGGAGCACCTTCTGACGGACAAGAGTGTGGTACTCGTTCAGCCATTTCTTTTCGTCGGGCTGCAGCCTTTCCGGAATGACGGCAGAAAGGTCTATCGGACAAAGAGTTAGTGTTTTGAATTTCAAGAAACGTCCGAATTCATTTTCTTCTGCGAATTCGGTCGCCACTAAATTTTCAATGCGGATACCCCAGCGGCCGGGACGATAAATACCGGGTTCATCACTGGTCACCATGCCTTCGGACATTGCTGTCTCTTTCGAGATAAACGCATCGGAACGAGGGCTTATCCGCGGGTAACTAATCCTCTGCGGCCCTTCGTGAACATTAAGGAAAAATCCGACGCCGTGGCCCGTTCCATGCCCAAAATTAGCAAAATGTTGCCAGATCGGTTCACGCGCTAAGGGATCTAATAATTGTGAAGAAATACCGTCGGGAAATACGGCTATCGCAAGACGTATGTTTGCCCGTAATACGGCGGTGTAATCTTCTTTCATCAGATCGGTTGCTTTCCCGATCAATTTTGTGCGGGTGATGTCGGTCGTACCTTCGGGAAATTGAGCTCCGGAATCAATGAGAAGGAAGCCGTTACCCTTAATCGGGGCGCCTCCGGACTTATCGGGTTGATAGTGGGGGAGTGCGGCGTTGGAGCCGAATGCAGAGATGGTTTCAAAGCTCAGAGAAATATATCCCGGAAGAGATTTTCTGAAGAAAAGGAGCTTGTCGGCGAGGGACTGCTCCGTCATTTCTTCTTTGCCCAAATTGCGATCGAGCCAGGCAAAGAATCGCACCAAGGCAACACCGTCTTTGATCATGGCGTCAGATATCAGATTGATCTCTTCGGGCGTCTTGAGCGCTTTCATGCGTTCAATAGGATTAGGCAATTCCAGCTGAGTGATCTGCTCCGGCAGGTGAGACAGCAAAGACGCATTGATTTCTTCCGGGTCAGCCAGCACCGTTCCTGAGGAAAGAGAGGCGAGCGTCTTGCCGACACAATGGTAAGGAGCTAAAGCAACACCGTCCCGAAACAATAACTCTCTCAGATTGGCAGGGACTTTCTCTTCGTTAATGAAAAGCGTTGCAGTGCCCTTGGACGGAATCAAGGCGTAGGCGTAGAAGACGGGATTGTTCGGAACGTCGGATCCGCGGAGGTTAAAAATCCATGCGATATCGTCGAGCTTCGAAGTAAGCAGATAGTCCGCACCTTCTTTTTTGAGAACCTCTCGCAGAGCGGTAAGTTTCTGTTCTCGGTTTCGCGGGGAAACTGTATGGTCAAAGATCGGCTTTTCAGCGCGTTCCGGTCTTTCTTCCCAGATGGTTTCTTCGGGCGTCTGACGAACCAGCGAGAGATGAAGATGTTTCTCGGCAAAAACTCGGGCGTAATTCTTGGCGTCTTTGCCGGAAATCAATTCGGAGTTGATGCCGACACAGTCGTTGGCCATCAAGTGCGCGGCAAACCAGTCGGCAGACTCCGCGGCGTAGCCTTGGTTGAGTTTAACGAGTTCAATGCCGGAGCCCACGAGCTGCTGCTCGGCCTGAACCCAGTAGCGGGAGTCGGTGACAAGCGCTGCGGCGTCCTGAGTCACTAAGAGAGATCCTGCAGAGCCCGTGAAGCCCGAAAGCCACTTGCGGAAGGCATAGTGTTCATCCACGTATTCGGAAAGATGAGGGTCTGCCGTCGGGACGATCCAGCCGTTGAGACCGTGATCTTTCAAAAAAACACGTAAGGCAGACACTCTGCTGCTGATAGAGGAGTTCACTGAAGCCTCCGCAATGGAAAATTAATAAACTTTGCGAATCGTTGCCGAGAGCGGAGTGCCGCTTTCGTCGTTTTCAATTGTCTGGCGGCCGATGTGCATCTTCTCGACGCGCCAGCCGGCGTCGCGCAGTTCGTTCAACGTTGCAACGACGTCCAGGTCGGGGCATTCAAACGAGAATCCGCCGAGTTTGGTGCCGGCGGTAAAAAGTCCCGCACCCTTGCATACCGTTTCTGTACGCAAAGGAGCATCCAGCAGCGGGTCAAGTCCGGCGCGATCGACGTGCGGAGTAAAGGCAGAATGCGGTCCCGTGGAAGAACATCCTGCTAAGGCCAACGCAGCAAGCGCTGCAGTAGTCAAAAGTAAGCGTTTACTCACCATTTAATTTCTTATCCAAAAGGCGACGATTGGTCATGCGCAACGCATGTTCGGTGGTTTCCCAGTCAATGCAGGCATCGGTGACGGAGACACCGTATTTAAGCTGAGACAGATCGGCAGGAATCTTTTGATTGCCAGCGTTAATGTTGCTCTCTAGCATGACGCCGCAAATCGATTTGTTGCCGTTGACAATCTGGGTAATGCAGTCGTTCAAAACGAAGGGCTGCAGGTCGGGATTTTTCATGCTGTTGGCGTGCGAGCAGTCGACAACGATGCGGGAGTCGACGCCGGCATCCTTGAGGGCTTTCTCGGCCAGCATCACGCTCACGGTATCAAAGTTCGGACGTCCGCCCCCTCCGCGGAGCACTAGGTGGCTGTAGCGATTGCCTTTGGTCTTGATGATGGAGCTTTGGCCGTTTTCATAGATACCTAAGAAGTAGTGGCTTTGGCGGCTGGCTTTGACGGCGTTAATCGAGCTGTCCAGAATGCCGTCGGTGCCGTTCTTAAAACCGACCGGAGCGGACAGACCGCTCGCCATTTCTCTGTGGGTTTGACTTTCGGTTGTGCGCGCACCGATGGCATACCAGCTGACGAGTTCGCCCAAGTACTGCGGACCGAACGGGTCCAATGCTTCGGTCGCAACAGCCAGACCCATCTCATTGATTTTGATCATGAGCTCACGGGCCTTGAGCATACCCTTTGCCATATTGAAAGAGTTGTTCATGTCCGGGTCGTTGATGTACCCCTTCCAGCCGACGACCGTTCTAGGCTTCTCGAAATACACGCGCATGACCGGGAAGATTGTCTCTGAGATGTGTTCTGAGAGTTCGGCTAAACGCTGAGCGTAATCCAGGGCCGCCTTCGGGTCGTGAATGGAACAGGGACCGGTAATGACCATCAAACGGTTATCTTCTCCCGTCAAAATCTGCTTGATTTGATTTCTGCTCTTGTTGACGTTCTCGGCAGCAGCTTCGGTAAGAGGCGCCATCTTTTTGATCTCAGCCGGTGAAGGCATCGGCGCGAAACCTTCAATATTGATGTCTTCCAAAGAAAAACCGGCTTGTTGCTTCACTTCGTTTAATTTCGGAGTTTGCATAAACAACCACATTAAAAAATCGGCCGAAGCGGCGCAAGTGTCAGGCTTCGGTCATAAACAAAACAAGTATCCTTGTCCGATTATAAGAAGGCGACCGAGGAAAAACTCCCGAGGCCGCCTAAAAGTTATTGCTCTAGCAAATGGGAAAAGCCGTGCAATGCATAGCTATTGCCCACGGGCGGTTCTGCGACGGACAGACGGTTTACCGTCGGAGCGTTTGAAGCCGGCCGGTCCGTTTCTTCTTGGTCCGGGTCTGCGGTTTTTGTTCTGAGGCTTTGTCGGAGCAGAAACCTTCCAATCGGAGTAATCCAGTCTCGGGAAGTCAGACAAAGGCAGCGGCTTCTTGATGAACTTTTCGATTGCGGCAAGCTGCGGCAATTCCTCCGGAGAAACCAGTGAATAGGCTTCTCCTGCTTCACCGGCACGTCCCGTTCTGCCGATACGGTGAACGTAGTCTTCGGCCTGCTGAGGCAGTTCGTAGTTGACGACCTGAGGAAGCTTTTCAATATCTAAGCCGCGGGCTGCGATGTCGGTGGCGACCAAGATCGGCAGCTTGTGCTCTTTGAACTCTCTGAGCGCTGTCGTTCTGGCGTTCTGAGATTTGTCGCCGTGAATGGCTTTGGCGACCAGGCCGTCTTTGAGCAGATGGCGAACCAGCTTATCTGCGCCGTATTTGGTTCTGGTAAAGACCAAAACCTGGTCCCATTGGTTATCGACGATGAGATCGCGGAGTACGGTGTGCTTATCGGCTTTCGGAACTCTGTAAAGGGTTTGGCGAACCAGCGAAGAGTCCTTATTTCTTTCGATTTCAACGGACTCAGGCTTGTTCAGGAATTCGGAGGCTAGCTTTTTAATTTCCGGCGAGAACGTGGCGGAAAAGAGCAGTGTCTGACGATCCGGAGGAAGCGCTTTCAGAATGCGCTTTAAGTCCGGAAGGAAGCCCATATCCAGCATTCGGTCGGCTTCGTCCAGAATGAGGATGTGCGTCTTAGATAGATCTGCAAAACCCTGGTTCATGAGATCGAGCAGGCGCCCCGGTGTCGCCACTAAGAAATCCAGCCCTTTGGCGATGGCAGCCTTTTGCGGATTGATGCCCACGCCGCCGAAAACGACGGCAGAGCGTACACCGAGGTCTTTACCGAGAGAAAGAATGGTTTCTCCGACTTGTGCGGCAAGCTCTCGAGTCGGAGTCAGAACTAAAACACGAGGAACACGCTTTTGATAAAGCGTCGATTCTTCGATGATCTTCTGCAGCATCGGC
>ERZ1673702.557-NODE-557-length-51836-cov-14.406925_pt1 | contig 51836 bp, 53 predicted proteins | sample MGYA00580232_ERZ1673702 | MGnify/ENA primary metagenome ERZ1673702 (study PRJEB41218, sample SAMN15661792) | gut metagenome | host: Homo sapiens | place: Canada: London | collected 2015-08-20/2019-03-30 | study: EMG produced TPA metagenomics assembly of... | reverse complement strand
AGAAGACGATTATGACGACCTAGATTTAGATGAAGATGATGACGAACACGACGACTTAGATTTAGATGAAGATGATGACGAACACGACGACCTAGATTTAGATGAAGATGATGACGAACACGACGACCTAGATTCAGATGAAGAAGAAGACGATTATGACGACCTAGATTTAGATGAAGATGATGACGAACATGATGACTTAGATTCAGATGAAGAAGAAGACGATTATGATGACCTAGATTCAGATGAAGAAGAAGACGATTATGATGACCTAGATTTAGATGAAGATGACGATGATGATTATGATGATTTAGATGAAGACAACGACGATGACTTAGATTTAGACAAAGATAACAAAAAAGAAAACTTAGATTTAAATGAAAACAACAATGAAGAAGATGATGAATTCGACCCAGATGACTATGACGACCTAGATTTAGAGGATGATGATTTAGACTTAAATGATGACAATACTAATAACTTAAATTTAGACCAAAATGATGAAAAACAAGAAGACGAAGAAGATGATGATGATTACTTAGATTTAGATGATGAAGATGATGATTTAAGTTGGGACGAAGAAGATGATGAAGATGATAACAATCTAAATTTAGATAATCAACAAGACAATAACGTAAATACAGTTAAAAATGAAGAGGAAGAAGACGATTTAAATTTAGATGATGATGACGATTATCTAGATTTGGACGATGAAGAAAACAACAGTTTAAATTCATACAACAACAATAATAATGAAAATGAAGATTTTAATATTGACGATGAAGATGACGACTTGAATTTAGATAAGTATGATGATGAAGATGATAACAACGAATTTACAGTAGATGAAGATGATGACCTAGATTTTCAAAATACTAATACAAATAATAACTCAGATGATGAATTAAGCTTAGATGATGACGATGTATTAAATTTAGATGATGATGAGTTAAAAATTGATGATAACAAAAATATAGGTAATACAAGTAATCAATTTAGTGGAATTAGAAATAAAAATTATATACCTAATTATGATATATCAAAACAAATAAATGAAATTAATAGTGTATCAAATAATAAAACACTTAATAATAACGAAGAAAAAGATGGAAATAGTGTATCAGTAAGTATTCCTGAAGGCAAAAATATAGCTGCATTTGTTGGAGCTCATGGAAATGGTACATCATTTATAGTAAATAATTTAGCACAATTATTATCAGAGCAAGGAATAAAAGTTGCAATATTAGATTTAACAAAAAATAAAAATGCATATTATATTTACACTGAAAACGAAGAGCGATTGAGAGGTATTGCATATTCATGCTTTGAAAAATTAAAAAGCGGAATTTCAGATGGTATAAAAGTAAATAAAAATTTAACTGTTTATACATCATTACCAAATTCAGATTCTGAATTAGAAAATAAAGAGAGTGCAATAAAAACTTTATTAAATGAATTTTCATTAATATTATTAGATTGTGATTTAGAAACAGATTTAGAATATTTCGAAATTGCACAAGAAATCTATTTAGTACAAACTTTAGATGTTTTAACAATACAACCTTTAACATCATTTATGAAAAAATTAAAAATGAACAATAAATTAAATGAGGGAAAATTAAGAGTTTTAATAAATAAAGATATAAAGGTAAATAAATTGAATGAAAAAATACTTATATCAGCAATGTCTGTATATAATTCACCAGATACAACATATCAGTTAGATTTGTTTAATAGGGATAAAATAGGATATTTAACAATTCCTTTTGAGGAACGTAATTATTCTAAGTATTTAGATGAATTAGTTGAATGTAAGTTAACAATAAGGGGATATTCAAAGAGCTTAATAAATAGCTTTAATAAACTAGCAAAAATAGTATATCCAATGAATAATAAAAAAAGAAAATAAGTAATCTTAAAAATGGTAGGTGATATTTTTGAATGTTGGAATGATAATATTATTAATTATAATATTGTTGCTATTAGGTGTAATTGCGATAGTGTTTACTAAAACATATACATTAAATGAAAAGTTAAAAAAATTAAAAAATACTAATCAAAAAGTAAATTCTTTAAGTGTAATACAAGATTTTATGAAAGTACTTGGTGAAAATTTAACTTCTTCATCTGAAAAAATTAATAAAATTAATGAAATATTAATAGAAAAATATGAAATCAAATATTCGACAATTGTAATATTCGATGGATTAAGATACAGAATAGAAGCATCTAATGTTAATGAAAAACATTGGCATACATTTGAAAATTTACAAGAAATTGATATATTTAAGGAAAGCATTAAAAATGCTATTCCTAAATATATTACTGTAAATAAAGGTGAAAAATTACCATATTTAGAAATGGAATTTGAAAGAGCAAAATCTGCAATATTTTTTCCAATGTATGTAAATAATGTTTATATGGGATATTGGCTAATTGAAGGAAGCCAGCCACATGAATTTGACAAAATAGATACAACAATACTTGATGTTATAAAAAATAACTTGTTTTCTGCGATAAAGTGTATAAAAAATCAAAGAGTACTAGAAAATTTAGCAAAAAAAGATAAAATAACAGGATTAGAAACTTATGAATATTTATACGGACAAGCAAGAAAAACAATTGACAAATATCCAACATCTATAGTATCATTAATAAAAATTATAAACATACAACAAATTCAAGATAAAATTAGCAAAAGAACAGCTGATTCAGTATTAAGAAAGGTAGCGGAATTTTTTAAAACGAGTTTGTCACCAGAGTATTTTTGTGTAAAATATTCTGAAGATGAATTATCAATAGTTTTCTCAGGAAGTGACTTAGAAGGTGTAGAAAAATTCATGGGAGATGTAAAAAATACTGTAGAAAAGCTAAGAGTAAAAACGATTGCCAGTTTAAACGAAAAAATGAATGGATTAGCTATTGCTCCAAAATTAAATATTGCAATGACAACATATTACAAAGAAACTTCATTAGAAGAGGTACTAAATAGCTTATCAAATTATTTAGATTCTGCCGCTAATGGTGAAAGTGATATAAGTTGTTTATAAAGGAGGTATATTATGGCGACTGATGAAACAGTAAGTTTTTATGTTGAAAGAGAAAAAAATCAAAAGACAAAAGAAATTTTAAAAAGTGTATATGAGGCTCTTAAAGAAAAAGGGTATAATCCAATAAATCAAATTGTTGGATATATATTATCAGGAGACCCAACATATATTACAAGTCATAACAATGCAAGAAATTTAATTAGAGAAGTAGAACGTGATGAACTACTTGAAAAAATGGTAAAATTTTATATAGGACTTGAAGAATAAAATGAGAATATTAGGAATTGATTATGGTGATGCAAGAGTTGGAATAGCTATAACAGACCCTTTAGGAATAACTGCACAGGGATTAGAAACAATTAACTGTAATGGTAGTGATAAAATAGTTTTAAAACGACTAGAAGAGCTAATTGAACAATACAATGTTACAACAATTGTTATAGGTATGCCTATAAATATGAATGGGACAAAAACTGAAAGAGCAGAAGTAACAGAAAAATTTATACATAAAATGAAGTGTAAATTTGGAAAAATACCAATTGAAACAATAGATGAAAGATTAACCACTGTAGAAGCGCATAAAACAATGAATTACTTAAATGTAAATAAACATAAAAAAAGAAGTATTGTAGATACTATATCTGCAGTATATATATTAGAAACATATCTAAAGAAAATAAATTGAAAGGAGAATATATAATGAGTAAGGATTTTTTTGGAGAGGAAGAAGATTTAATAACTGATGATGATGAATTATTTACTTTAACAGATGAAGATGGAAATGAAATAAAATTCGAATTTTTAGATTTAATAGAGCTAGAAAATGAAAATTATGTAGTACTATATCCAGTTGATAATGATAATGAAGAAGTTGTAATTTTAAGAGTTCAAGAAACAGAAGGCGACCAAGACGAATATTTAAGTGTAGACGAAAAAACATTACAAACTGTATATGCAATTTTTAAAGAAAAATTTAAGGATGTATATGATTTTCAAGATTAATAAAGTAAGCACAAAAATATTAAACATATTTGTATAATATTTTTGTGCTTTTTTATTAATTAAACAGAATTATTATATATTTATATAGTTATAGTGTTCTAAAAAATATGTATAAATAATATTTTTATATAGATAAAATATTTTTTTATGGAGGTATTTATGGATACATTAAAATCTATGTGTAAGGGAACAATTATAGCAATAGCAATAAGTATAGTTTCAATACTTATTTTTTCTTGGTTATTAGTTAAAACCAATATTAAAGAAGAAAGTATAAATACTATAATAATTATAATTTCTGGAGTTAGTTTATTAATAGGAACATCAATATCAAGTATAAAATTAAAAAAATACGGAATAATTAATGGAATAGTAATTTCTGTAATATATATGATAATTTTATATTTGGCATCTAGTTTTGTAAATAATGATTTTTCAATAAATTCAAAAACAATATATATGCTAATTACGGGAAGTGTACTTGGAATATTAGGAGGAATAATTGGTGTAAACATAAAACATCAAAGATAAAAAGTAATTAAATTTGAATTTATAAAATATCAAAATTTTGTAAAATATAGTTGATATTTTTTATGTTTTAATATAAAATTTAAAAATGTAAGGACATTAATAAAGTTATGCCAAATACCATACTTAGTAATTTTATACATTAGCTTTATAAAGCAATTAATGATATAAATTTATTATAAATATGAAGGATAAAAAGGAGGAAGCAAAGTGAAAAAAAATTACACATTAAAAATTACATTAGCAATGTTATTTGTAGTATTGGTATCCTTAGTATCATTTGTAGGTGTATACAAAGGAAAAAATTTAGTAAAGGATTATTCATTAGGCAAAGATTTTAAAGAAAGAAAAGTAGCAGTTTTTTCTGTAAAAGAGCAAACAAATTCAAAAAATACAACAGACAAAAACACAGAATCTGAAACAGAAAATAATGATGAAAGTACTAAAGAAGAAAATGGTACTGAAGAGAACAAGACAGAAGAAACAAATACAGAAGAAAATAAAACAGAAGGAAATAAAACAGAAGAAAATAAAACAGAAGAAAATAAAACAGAAGAAAAATCAGAAGAAGATAAAAAGAAAGATTATAAAAATTCAAAAAATATAATAGAAAGAAGATTAGCATCATTAAAATCTGATGAGTATGATATAAGATTAAACGAAGAAAATGGAAGTGTAGTTATAGAAGTACCAACTTCAATGGATTCTAGTTATATAACAGAATTAGTTTCAAAAGGAAAAGCTCAAATAAAAAATCAAAGTACAAACGAAGTATTAGTAGATTCAAATGGTTTTAAAGATGCATCAGCCAAAATAGATTCAACAAATTATTCAACACCAATGATATTATTAAATATAGAATTTACAAAAGATGCAAAAAATATATTTAAAAATGCAAACACAAATTATACAGATAGTGAAGGAAATGAAAAAGAAGCAACATTTGCTTTCACATTAGATGATGAAACTTTATATAGTGATACAGCAGCAAATTTTGTATCAAGCGCTAAAAATGGTGCATTAGACCTAGTTTTAGGACAAGGTACTGAAGGAGAAGAATTACAAAAAAATTATGAAAGTGCACAAGTACTAGTTTCTATAATAAAAACAGGGTCTATTCCAGTAGAATATCAATCTGATTCAATTACAATAGTATCATCAAATATTAATATTAAAACAATTGTTATTGTAGCAATTATTATAGGTGCTTTAATGCTAATATATGCAATAATTAAATTAAAAAATAAAGCAATATTGCCAGTACTATCATTAGTAGGACTTGTAGCTTCAATATTACTAGTATTAAGATATACAAATGTTGAAATAACATTATTTGGAATTTTAGGATTAGCAACAATAGTAGTATCTAATTATGTGCTAATTTTAAGAACATTACAAAATGATAAAACATTTAAGGAAAACTTTGTTGACTTACTTAATATTTTAATACCAGTTATTATAATAGCAATAGTATTATGTTGTGCTCCATATTTACAATTAGCAACTTTAGGAATGACAATGTTCTGGGGAATAATAGTAATGTTTATATATAATATAATTATTACAAAAGTTTTAATAGATAAATAATTGTGGGAGAGGTGTAAAAGAGAATGAAGAAAAAGTTATTTTTGATAACAATAATTATCACAATTATTGGAATAATAGTTGTTGCACTAAAAGGGTTTAATGTAAACTTTAAATACAGAGCACATAAAGCAATTACTGTTCCAATTAGTACGGATTTTAATATGAATGATATACATGCTATAGCAGATGAAGTGTTTGGAAAAAATAAAGCAAATTTTGAAAAAGCTGGAATATATAATGATGAAGTTGTAATAAGTGTAGATGATGTGTCAAATGAACAATTAATAAATTTAAAAAATAAAGTAAATGAAAAATACAACATAAACCAAAAAATAACAATTTCAATAGGAAAAGAAGATTACAATGTAGATGATATAAAAGCAATTGCAAATGAAGTATTTGCAAAAGAAGATACAAAGGTTGAAAAATCTTCAGATGACGCAAAATATGTTGAAATTGAATCATCTTTAATAACAAAAGATGAATTAGAAAATTTAAATAGCAAAATAAATGAAAAATATCAATTAACAAATGAAGTATCATCAATAAAGGTATCTCAAGTTATGTCTGTAACAGATATTCCAAGAGTAAGATTAGTTGATATGGCAAAACAATATGTAGTATATACTGGAATTTCAGCAGTATTAATATTAGTTTATTTTGCAATAAGATTTAACAAACTAGGAATAGCAAAAACTGTAGTAGAAAGTATTATAGTAACAGTATTAGCAGAAGCCTTGTATATGGCAATAATAGCAATTACAAGATACCCAATAGACAAAATTGCTATTATCGGTGCAGTTGCAATATATATGTTAATAATGATATTCTTAAATAACAACTTTTTAAAACAAACAGCTAAAGCGAAGGCAGTAGCTAAAAAATAAAATATCAAAATAAAAAATAGCGAATATAATATATTATATTCGCTATTTTTTTGTTTATGCGAAATAGCTAGTTATTACAGTAAAAATAAATTTATATATAATTATTAATTTGAAAGAGGGTGAGTAACATAAGAAAAAGGTGTTGTTGTTATACAAGAGGTTTTGAAAAAAATATAGATTACAAAGGAATGGAAGAAATAATAAACAAATATCCAACAATTATTGTAGATGTACGAAGTGAACAGGAATTTAAAGAGGGTCACATAAATGGTGCAATAAATATACCACTATATAAAGTTAAATCAGACTTCCCAAAAAAGGTAAAAAATAAAAATGAGTATATAGTTTTATATTGTACAAGTGGAATTAGAAGCAAAAAGGCGCAAAATATATTAATTTCAATGGGATATACAAATGTATATAATTTAATAAGTGGATTTTATTAAAAATTATATGTAATATAAAATGAACATATAAAAGTAATAAACAATAATTTATAAAGTAATCAATTTTTCTAAATTATATTTAGTAATTGATTAAAGTTATAAATTATTGTTTATTATTGTTTATTATATTTTTTTGAGAAAAATGTAAATTGCAAATATTGCAGTTATTACAAATAACAAATTTACCTTTAAAAATGAGTTTCAAAAATTGTATAAAATTATCTTCAATATTATCAGATAAATGAATGTAGAGTTTATGAGGCAATAGTGATAATATAGAATTTAATATAAAATCATTTGTAGAAAAAGAAATATCAGATAAATATACAGTTGATTTTGTTGTATCTGTTATAACATTTTTATTATTATCTAAAAGTAATTTTAAGTTTGTTCCATATATTAGATGAATACAATCTGTTTGTGGCTCTTGAATACTTATATATTCAGATAATAAATTTACGTATTCTGCATATTCCTTTTTTATAACATAATCATTTATTGTATTTTCTAAAATTAGGTTTATGAAATTCTTATAATTATAAAGTCTAAAATTTATAAAACCATCTAATATGCAAGTTGAATTTTCTAAAAAATAATCTTGTATACAATTGTGTAAAATTGTTTGTTTTTGTTTTTGGTTTATTTGGGTATTTAAATTATCAAGTGTTGACTGTTGTATTTGTTTTTTTTCTTCTAAAGAAAAATAAAAAAAGTCAAATTGCAATTGTTGTTTTATAAATGTTTTTTCATAATTAGCTATTATCAAATTAGATAGTATATCTGAAAAAACGTTATAAAATTCATTTGGCATATCTCCCAAATAATGAATTATAATGTTATTGTATATTTTGAATTTTTTTTGTGAATAGAATATTTGAGAAAGGGTAGTTTGGTTTAATTGTTGCTCTATGTAGTTTAACGAATGTAAGTTATTAGTTTTTAAACATATTGAAATCATACAAAAAAAGCTCCTTTCTTGAACAAATATAGTATTCACAAAAAATATATTGATATACATATTTTATTCAAAAAAAAGCTTTTTGTAACTTGTTTCATTATATTAAATTATTTTGTAAAATTTTAAAATTAATGTTTTCAAAATTATAATGATATATTTATTAATTTTGTAAAAACAAAATATTGTAGTTAAAAATTTTAATATTAAATATTAAAATAAATTGGCAAAAGGCAATTGTGATTGTTTAAATGTCTGTGTATTTAAATAATACAAAGCACTTTGAGGCTGAATTTTAAATTTTATACTATAACTTGATAATTGTTGTTGTGACAAGTTATAGCTTTTATTTATTTTATTTATACCATACTTGCCATCACCTAATATTGGTAATCCAATATGTGCAAGGTGTGCTCTTATTTGGTGGGTTTTGCCAGTTTCTATTTGTACGTCTAATAAGCTTACATTTTTTTCATTATTTATTTTTAATAAAGTATATGATGTTATGATTTTTTGATAACCCTTTTTCGGAAAATCAGAAATATATACTTGTGATTTTTTTGAATCTTTAAACAAAAATGCTTCAAGTCTTTGTGTCTTTATCTTAGGAATTCCATAAACTGCACAAATGTAATGCTTTTCAACGAGATGATTTTTAAAAGCTAAAAGCAATTCATCAAGACTTGATTTATTACGAGCAAATAAAACTAATCCAGATGTATTTCTATCTAATCTATGACAAGGCTCTACAAATGTATTAGCATCATTTGAAAAAAGTTTTTTTGCATAATCAGTTAAAGATTTTTCTCCAGTAACTTCAATACTTTGAGGCTTATTAAAAATAACAATGTTATTATCTTGATAAACAATAGGAATATCTAATTTTTTATAAAGAAAATCATCAGCTACATATATTTTCACATCATCTCCTGTTCTTAGCAAACAATTTTCAGATATTCTTTTATCATTAATTTTTATATCTTTTTTTCTTAAAGTTTTATAAAACATCGAAGTTGTTAAACCGTCAAAATTATCTAAAAGAAAATTCATCAATTTTTTATTATTATATTTATCTGTTACAATTAAATTTTTCATATGCACATATTATATAGCAAAACAATGATTTGTCAAATAAAAAATAATATTATACTTCTATTGATAAAAATGCTATAAATATGGTATTATTATTATGTAAAAATATAATAGAATAATTGTAAGTTATGAAATAAATATAAAACATATAGGAGGAACCTTAGTGAAAGATAGAAAAAAGCACATTAGAAATTTTAGCATAATTGCACATATAGATCATGGAAAATCTACACTTGCAGATAGATTAATTGAAATGACAGGTGTATTATCAAAACGTGAAATGGAAAGTCAAGTTTTAGATAATATGGATATAGAGCGTGAAAGAGGTATAACAATAAAGTCTCAGGCTGTTAGAATGTTATATAAAGCGAAAGATGGACAAGAATATGAATTTAATTTAATAGATACACCAGGACATGTTGATTTTAATTATGAAGTTTCTCGTAGTTTAGCTGCATGTGATGGAGCTATTTTAGTTGTTGATAGTAGCCAAGGTGTTGAAGCTCAAACTTTAGCAAATGTATATTTGGCAATTGATAATAATTTGGAAATTTTACCAGTTATAAATAAAATAGATTTGCCTAATGCAAGACCACAAGAAGTTAAAGATGAAATTGAAGAAATAATAGGTATACCAGCGCAAGATGCACCTTGTATTTCAGCTAAATCTGGATTAAATGTTGAAGAAGTTTTAGAGCGAATTGTTACAGATATTCCTGCTCCAACAGGTGATGAAAATGCAGCTTTAAAATGTTTAATATTTGATTCTTTATATGATAATTATAAAGGAGCAATTGCATATGTAAGAGTTAAAGATGGAACTGTAAAAGTTGGTGACGAAATTTTACTTATGGCAGCTAAGAAAAAATTTGTTGTAACTGAGGTTGGATATTTTGAACCAGGTGAATACATTCCTTCAAACAAATTACAGGCGGGTGAAGTTGGTTATATAGCTGCAAGTATTAAAAATCTATCAGACATAAGAGTTGGTGATACAATAACATTGGCAGATAAGCCAGCACCAGAACCATTACCAGGATATAAAAAAGTTAATCCTATGGTATATTGTGGTTTATATCCAATGGATGGAAGTGATTATGAAAATTTAAAAATCGCATTAGAAAAATTAAAACTTAATGATGCAGCATTAGAATACGAACAGGAAACATCTGCTGCATTAGGATTTGGATTTAGATGTGGATTTTTAGGATTATTACATTTGGAAATAATTGAAGAAAGATTAGATAGAGAATTTGATTTAAGTTTAATTACAACATCCCCATCAGTTATTTATAAAGTACATAAAACAAATGGAGAAGTAATTGATTTATATAATCCATCAGAATTACCTATGCCAAATGAAATTTCATATATTGAAGAGCCTTTTGTTACAGCAGAAATTTTAACTCCAAAAGATTATGTTGGAGGAATAATGGAAATATGTCAAAACAGAAGAGGTATATATGTTGATATGAAGTACCTTGACCAAAACAGAGTTACTTTAATTTATGAATTGCCATTAAATGAAATTATATATGATTTCTTTGATAATTTAAAATCTAAAACAAAAGGATATGCTTCTTTTGATTACGAATTTAAGGAGTATAGAAGGTCAGAGCTTGTTAAATTGGACATTTGGGTAAATGGTGAAAGTGTTGATGCATTATCATTTATAGTTCATAAAGATATGGCATATGACAAAGGAAAGAAAATGGTAGAAAAGTTAAAAACAGTAATTCCAAGACATTTATTTACAATTCCAATTCAAGCTGTAATTGGTGGTAAAATAATTGCAAGAGAAACAATATCTGCAATGAGAAAAGATGTACTTGCAAAATGTTATGGTGGAGATATTACAAGAAAGAAAAAATTATTAGAAAAACAAAAGCGTGGTAAGAAAAAAATGCGTGAAATTGGAAATGTAGAAATTCCTCAAGAGGCATTTTTATCTGTACTAAAACTTGATGATGAGAATAAATAATAAAATTTAAGGAGATAATCGTGAAAAAAAATAATAAAGAAAATGAAAAATTTGATGACCAAGTAGAAGGACGTAACTCAGTTATAGAGCTACTAGAATCTGGAAGAGATATAAATAAAATTTATATTTCAAATGGTGAAAAACATGGCTCTATAAATAAAATTATTGAACTTGCTAAAAAACGTAAAGTAGTAATATCACAAGTAGATAGAAATAAAATAAATCAAATGTCTCAAACTGATAATAACCAAGGTGTTATTGCAATTGTTCCACCATTTGATTATTGTGATGTTGAAGATATTTTACAAGATGCTAAAAATAAAAACGAAGATCCATTTGTTGTTATATTAGATGGAATAGAAGATCCACATAATTTAGGTTCTATTATAAGAACTGCAGAGACAGCAGGTGTTCATGGAATTATAATACCAAAAAGAAGAGCTGCACAGGTAAATAGTACAGTAAATAAAGTATCTGCTGGTGCTGTGGAACATATGAAAATAGCAAGAGTTAATAATATAAATGAAACTATTAAGTATTTGAAAGACGAAGGATTATGGGTTTGTGGAACAGATATGAATACAAATACTTATTATTATGATCAAGATTTTAAAATGCCAATTGCAATTGTAATAGGTAGTGAAGGCTTTGGTATGAGTAGACTTGTAAAAGAAAATTGTGACTTTTTAGTAAAAATTCCTATGAAAGGAAAGATAACTTCTCTCAATGCAGCAGTTTCTGCTGGAATTGTTATGTATGAAGTAGTAGAACAAAGGATAAAATAAACCAAGGAGGCAAAAATGAAAAAAAAGAAAATTATACTAATAATAGTACTAATTTTATTAATATTATTAGGTGTTTTAGGCTATATGTATTATGCAACAGATTTTCTTAAAAGTGATGAGCAATTATTTTGGAAATATGCAGTGAAAAATAGTGAAATTGCACAATTATTTAATAATAATGAAATAATAAGTATTAAAAATAAAAAAGTAAATAATTCATATAAAATTGATAGTAGTTTAAATATTTATACTAAAAATAATGTATATATGGTATCTGCAAATACAAATGCTAAAAATTCAAGTGACATATTTACAAAAATTGGTTTAAAAAAAGATAATACTGATATTATCGATTGTAATTTTATAAAGAAAAATAATATTGTTGGATTTAAAATGGATGAATTAGCAAACGGATATATAACAGTAAAAAATGGCAATTTAAAAAGTTTACTACAAAACATGGGGATAGATAATACAACAAATTTTCCAGATAGTATAAATTTTGAAACCTATTCAGATGTTTTAGAGCTTTCACCAGATGATGTAAATTATATAACAGATAAATATACAAAACTAATAATTTCTGATACAAATAAAAAAAACTATAGCAAAAGTCGGAGCGGCAGGAATAAAAATTAATGACAAAATACATACAACAACTTCGTATAAAATAGAGCTTAGTGAAAATGAGGCTAAAAAAATATTAGTAGATGTATTTAATGAATTATCTAAAGATAGTAGAGCCTTAAATATAATTTCAACTAAAATGAAAATGCTTAATTTGTCAGATGAATATAGCCAAATAAATTACATTTCAAGTAAATTTTCAAATATAGCAAACAATATTAATTCTTTAGATACAAGTGATGATGAATTATTAGAAATTGTAGTTTACGCTGAAAAAAATGAACTTGTGCAAACAAGCATAAAAATTAAACAAGAAAAACTAATAAAAATTGTTAATGACAAGGAAAATAACAAAATTAATATAAAACAGGAAATATTAAAAGAAAACTTAAAAGATAAGTTTATACTATCAATATCTGATGTATTAAATAAAATTTTAAGTCAAATAGAAGAAATTGAAATATCAAATGAAACAAAAAATGAAAATAATATAATTACTAATATTGACGTATTATGTAAAAATAATATTACACTTACATACAATTCAAATTTACAAGTCACCGAAAATATTGAAGAAAGTAATGATTATGATAATTCTAAAAAACTAGTATTAAATGACTTAAGCAAAGAACAATTAAAAAATTTATATAATATTTTATCAAAAAATATTTTAAGTATTTATCAAGACAAAAAAGCCATCATATTAAATAAAGAGCAAAATAGTATTGCAGAAAATAATAATGAAGTACAGTAATTAATTGGTAATAAGGAGGAGTTTTCATGGATTGGAATATACAAAGTAATTATTCAAATTGGAATGAACAAATAAATAATGAAGAAGAAAAATTGAAAATTGCAAATATAATTGCAGAAAAAGTAAAAGATGGAGACGTTATAGGTTTTGGCTCTGGCTCTACATCGTTTTTAGCGGTTAAGCAAATTGCAAAAAAAATAAAAGAATCTAATATAAAAATAACTGCAATTCCTACATCGTATGAAATTAAATTATTATGTGCATCATTAGAAATTCCAACAGCCTCAATACTTGAAAAGAAGCCAGATTGGAGCTTTGATGGAACAGATGAATTTGACAAAAATAATTGGCTAATTAAAGGTAGAGGAGCAGCAATGTTTAAGGAAAAATTAAATATTATAAGTTCAGAAAAAGCATATATATTAGCTGATAAAAGCAAATTTGTTGAAAATTTAGGAGAAAAATTTAGCATCCCTGTAGAATGTTATCCAGAGGCTGTAAATTTAGTTAAAAAAGAATTGCACAAAATAGGTGCAATTAAATGTGAATTAAGAGCTGCAAAAGGTAAAGATGGCCCAATTATTACAGAAAATAATAATTTTATATTAGATACTAAATTTGATAAAATTGATATAGACTTAGAGCAAAAAATAAAACAGATAACAGGTGTAATAGAAACTGGATTATTTATTGGATATAAAAATATAGAAATTATTACAGGATAATTAAAGGAAAGAATGTGAAAATATGAAAAAAGTATTATTTATTTCAAGTACTGGTGGTCATTTTAGTGAATTGTTACAATTAAAACCATTATTTAAAAAATATGACTCATATATAATAACTGAAAAGGACAAGACAAACGAAAATTTAAAAAAAGAATATGGAGACAAGTTATTTTTCTTACCATATGGTACAAGGAGTAAAATGTTTACATATATTTTTAAATACTTGTTTTTATGTTTAAAAACGATATATCTATATTTTAAAATACGCCCAAAATATATTGTAACAACAGGCACTCATACTGCTGTACCTATATGTTATTTAGGAAAATTATTTGGCAGTAAAATTATATTTATTGAAACATTTGCAAATTCAAATACTAAAACTTTGTCAGGCAGAATGATATATCCAATTGCAAATTTATTTGTTGTACAATGGAAAGAAATGTTAAAGCTTTATCCAAAAGCGATTTATGGAGGCTCAATATATTAGCCAAGGGATGGTTTATAGGTATCCACTAAAAGCCTAAATATTATAAAGGAGATATGATATTTTATATATCATATAAAAGCAATGATTTTAGTATTATTAGGAACTCAAAATAATAGTTTTATACGATTATTAAAAGCTATTCAAAAAAATATAGATAATAAAGTTATAAAGGATAATGTTGTTGTTCAAGCAGGTTTTACAAAATTTGAATCAAAGGATATGAAAATTTTTAAAATGATTGATAAAAATAAATTTTCAAAATTGCAAGATGAAGCAGATTTAATAATTACTCATGGTGGTGTTGGTTCAATAATTTCATCATTAGAAAAAGGTAAAAAAGTAATTGTAGCACCAAGATTAAAAAAATATAATGAGCATGTAAATAATCATCAAATTCAAATTGCAAGAAAATTTGAGCAACAAGGCTATGTTAAGTGTGTAATAAATATGAAAAACTTAGGAAAAATAATTGAAAGTATAAAAGACTTTCAACCAAAACAATACAAAAAAAGTGAATGTAATGTTATTTCAATTATTGAAAATTATATAGATAATAATTAGCTTGATATAAATAAAAAAGAAGAGGGAGTTTATGAAAAATAAAATAATAAATGTACTAAAAAAATGTATTAATAAAATAGCAAATTCAGAGCTAATTATAATTTATACTGGAATTATATTGTTTATAAAAATGTGTTTTTTTTATGAGCAAACAATATATTTTTCAGAAATAATGCAAAAGGATATTGTTGCTAAAACATTTATTTATTCTATGTATTTGGTAACAATATTATTTATTCTAAAAAATAGAGCAAGGTTTATTTTTTCAAATGTACTAAATTTAATTTTTAGTACAATAATGTTTGCAGATGAGGTATATTATAATTATTCATCAAGTTTAATATCTGTAGCACAAATTAGTAATTTGCAATATTCAGAGCAAATTTCTACTACAATTGGAGATTTAGTAAATATAAAACAAATTTTTTATTTTGTAGATTTAATTATTGTATTATTTTTAGTACTGAAAAAATTTATTAAAGTTGAAAAAATTAAAAGAAAAACATGGAAACCAGCAATTTTATATACTGTTATTATGACAGTAATTTTTGGTTCAACAATTCAAAACTATGTTTCAGAAGCCAAAGAATGTAGATATAACAAAAAAATGCAATTAGAAAAAGGAACATTATATACATTCCATTATTTAGATGTACAAAGTAATATGAATTTAAAAAAGACTGCTAAATATAAAACAAAGTCGGATGTCGTTGATGCATATAATAATTTAAGGCAAAATTATAATGAAACATATAATGAAAATTTACATAATTTAAAAGGAATAGCAGAAGGTAAAAATGTAATTTTATTACAATTAGAATCAATGCAAAACTTTGTTGTAGGAAAAAGCATTAATGGTAAAGAAATAACACCAAATATTAATAAATTTCTATCTGAAAATATTAAAATAGATAATATGATAATACAAAGTTATTCAACAACAGCTGATTCTGAACATTCAGCAATGACATCATTATATCCACTTGAAAATGGAATGGCTTTTGCGCAATATAGTGGAAATAAATATAATGATATATTTGAAATATATAAGAAAAAAGATTATCACACAGTATATATGCATGGAAATGAAGGAACATTTTGGAATAGACAAAATGTATATAATGTGTTACAGGTAGATGATTTAGATTTTATAGACAGTTTTGAGCCAGATAGTGAATTAATAAATAACTGGATTTCAGATGAATCATTATATAGACAAGCTGTAGAAAAATTAAAAAGTGTTGATGGACCATTTTTTTCTAGCATTGTTGCTTCTTCATCTCATACAGGTTTCGATTTACCAGGATTGGAAAAAAAATACGATAAAGTATCCATAGATGTTGGTGAATACAAAGATACATATTTTGGAAATTATTTAGAAGCTGTAAATTATGCTGATTATGCATTTGGAAAATTTATCGAAAGACTAAAACAAGAAAATTTATATGATGATACAGTAATCTTCATTTTCGGTGATCATTATGGAATGCAAATGCATAATGAGGAAATGCTAAAATTTATTAAAGATGTTGACCACGAACTAAATATTCCAGAAACAGAAATAAATTACGTAAATGTAGTATGTGGAATGAGAATTCCGGGGGTACAAAGTCAAGAAATAAATAAAGTAGTAAGCAAGTTAGATATAAAACCAACATTGAGTTACGTTTCTGGAATTGAAGATGATTTTTCTTTAGGTAACAACATATTTGGAAACAAAGATTTTGCTTGTTTAAATAATGGAGTAATAGTAACAAATGATTATTATTACAATGGAAATTGGTACAATATAAAAAGTGGAGAAAAAATAGACTTAGATAATATAGAAGAAGAGCAAAAAAGACAATTTGAGTATTACAAAAGTAGTATGGAGCAAGAAATAACGATATCGAATTCAGTAATATTAAACAATTTATTAAAATAGATGATTAAAACCACAAAGGAAGGAAATATTATTATGGATAATAATCAACTTATAAGACCAGAGCTAGAAGATGATTTAGAAGAAAATTTAGAAACATCAATTAGACCTAAATTGTTAGAAGAGTATATAGGTCAGTCAAAAGTAAAAGAAAATATGAAAATTTATATTGAGGCTGCAAAAAAAAGAGGAGAGCCACTAGACCATGTTTTATTATACGGCCCCCCAGGTCTTGGAAAGACTACATTAGCTAATATTATTGCAAACGAAATGAACTCAAATATAAAAGTTACATCTGGACCTGCAATAGAGAAGGCTGGAGATTTAGCAGCATTATTAACAAATTTAAATGAATTTGATGTTTTGTTTATAGATGAAATACATAGATTGAATAAAAATGTGGAAGAAATTTTATATCCAGCTTTAGAGGATTTTACTTTAGATATTGTAATTGGAAAAGGTCCAACATCTAAGTCTATAAGAATTGATTTGCCTAAATTTACATTAATAGGTGCAACAACAAAAGCTGGCTCTCTATCTACACCATTAAGAGATAGATTTGGAATTGTAAACAGATTAGAGCTATATAACATATCTGATTTAAAAAGGATAGTAAAAAGAACTGCTCAAATACTAAATGTAAATATAGATGATACATCAGCAGAAGAAATTGCAAGAAGGTCAAGAGGAACACCAAGAATAGCAAATAGACTTTTAAAAAGAGTTAGGGATTATGCAATAGTTTTATCAGATAATGAAATAGATTTAAAACTTACAAAAGTTGCATTAAACAGATTAGAAATAGATGAGTTGGGCTTAGATGAAATAGATAGAAAAATACTAGAAACAATGATAGAAAAATATGGTGGCCGCCCAGTAGGAATAGATACATTAGCAACAACTGTTGGAGAAGAAGTTGAAACAATAGAAGATGTATATGAACCATATTTAATTCAAATAGGATTTATTTCAAGAACTATAAGGGGGAGAATACCGTTACCTGCAGCATATGCTCATATGGGATATGAAATGAAATAAAAAGGGGTTAATAATTTTATGAAAAGTTTAAGAAAAATATTATTTTGGAGTGGAATTTTTTTAGTAATATTAACAAATATAATTATTAAACCATTAGGAAATTTAGATGAAATTTGGAATTTTAATTTTGCAAGATGTATATCAAATGGTTTAGTACCATACAAAGATATTAGTATGGTAATTACTCCATTGGTATCTTTTTTGTCTGCAATATTTTTAAAGATATTTGGTAGTGAATTATTTGTAACTAGAGTATTAGCTGCCATACTTGCAATAGTGAATTTAGGAATAATTTATAAAATTTGTACTAATATTGGAATAAAATCACCAATATCAAAAGTTTTAGTACTAGTTATAATGTACATAATGACGGCTTATTTTTGCTTGGATTATAATTTCTTTATTTTAACATTAGCTCTTAGCATAATATTATTAGAAGTAAAAAACAATAAACAAAATCAAAAAAATAAAAAGATTCATATATTAATTGGTATATTATCTGGATTATCAATAATTACAAAACAAACTATTGGGTTGTTAATATGTGGAGTGTGCATATTAAATCAATTATTTTTTATTAAAGAGAAAAGTGATTTTAAGTTTGTACTAAAAAATATTAGGAATAGAGCAATAGGAATTATAATTCCTATAATAATCTTTTTCATATATTTGATAGCATTTGGGGCATTTAATGATTTTATTGATTATTGTATTTTGGGAGTAAAAACATTTTCAAATAATATTTCTTATACTGAACTAGTAAAATCAAACGAAGTATTAATAAAAATTTTAAGTATAGCAGCTCCTATAATTCTAATTATTGCAGTATTATTAAATATAGTATACAAATTTAAAAAAATGGAAAATAAAATATTTTTTATATTAACAGTATATTGTATACCTACTTTTATAATGGTGTATCCTATTGCAGATAATATTCATTTTCTTATATCAATAGTACCAATATATATATTAGTTTTATATTCTATTAAAATAATAATAAATAAGATTAAGTTTATAGAAAAAATAAATTTTAAATATGTTTTGGAATTTATAGAAACTATATCTTTTATATTTATAATTTTGTTTACCGGATATATAGAGCTAAAAAATAGGGATGACCTTAGTAATTTAAGTAAATACAAATCGTTAAATCATTTTTACGGAATAAAAATAGATTCATCTTTATTGAATACAATAAAAATAACCGATGAATATATAAACAAATCTGATAAAAGAGTATATATATTAGATGCAAGTGCAGCTGTATATATGATACCTATAAATAGATATAACAAAAATTATGATATGTTTTGCAAAGGAAATTTAGGTGGTGGAAGTGAAGAAAAACAAATAGAAATTATAAGTCAGCAAGAGGATACTATATATTTAATTTTAAATTCAAATTATAGTATAAATTGGCAAACACCAACAAAGGTAATTCAATATGTAAAAGAAAATTTTACGCAAAACGGAACTGTAGGAATTTATGATATATATGAAAAAGCACAATAATAAAAAATTATAAGAAAGGAAAAAAAATGAAATTATTAATGCATACATGCTGTGCACCTTGTAGTGTATATTGCATAGATGAACTAAGATTAATGGGAATAGAGCCAACTTTGTATTGGTATAATCCCAATATACATCCATATACAGAATATGTTGCAAGAAGAGATTGTGTAAAGGAATATGCTAAAAGAGTGGGTGTAGATGTTATATTTAATGATGAATATGGACTAGATGAATTTTGCAAAAATGTAGCAAACAATTTAAATGCTAGATGTGTAAATTATTGTTATCCAGTAAGACTGAGAAAAACATTTGAATATGCAAAAGCAAATGGATATGATACAGTAACAACAACACTATTATATAGCATATATCAAAAACATGACTTTATAAAAAAATTGATGGAGGATTTAAGTAAAGAATTTGATATAGATTTTTTATACATAGATTTCAGAAAAGGCTTTTGGAAAGGTCATGATAAGGCAATAGAACAAGGATTATATATGCAAAAATATTGTGGATGTATATTTTCAGAAGAAGATAGATATGTAAATTGTAAAAACACGAAGCCAACATTACCAGAAGGTCTAGAGTTTCCCAAAAGACAGCGCTTAGAGCTAAAACGAATAGAAAATAAAAAAGATTATATAGATATGCTTTTAGAGAATAATATTTCAGGAAATGCTGTTGAAAAGTATTTGCAAGAAGCGGATGTTTATGGATTAAAATATGGAGATGAAATTGTTTCGCTAGCAGTTTTATCTAAAATTGATAACAAAACAATAGAGCTGAAAGCTTTAGTTACAAATCAAAAGTATAAAAATAAAGGATATGCTGAGAAAATTTTAAAGTCTTTATGCGGAAATTATAAACAAAAATATGAGAAAATGATAGTAGGTACAACTGAAGAAAATATACCATTTTACGTAAAACAAGGTTTTGATAAATATGAAAAAACAATAAAGAATCTCTTTAGAAAAAATGAGAATTTAAAAACAAATAATGATGATTTTGTTTTTGATAATTTGATATATTATTCTAAAAAACTAAAGAAAGATAAATAGCAAGAATATTATATTGAGGAATATGGGAATTTTAATTAAAAAAGCAAAAATTATATTTTATAATTTTTGCTTTTTTTTTAATCACCAATTCTATTATAAAAACTAATTGCCCAAAGTCCAGAAATACCAACTAGTATATATATTATTCTTGATATTATTGAAAATCCGCCAAATAATGTTTCTACTAAGTTGAATTCAAAAGCACCAATCAATAACCAATTAAGGGCACCTATTATAATTAGAGTAAGTGCTAAGTAATTTATAAATTTCATAAATTGCATCCCCCTTTTGTAATTAGTATGTAGATAAATGCGTAATTTATTCATAATTTTTTCGAAAAAAATAGGACGTGTTTATTCAACATTTTTGAAAAAAATTAACTTCATAAATAGCACAGTTAAATTCACCAAAATAGAAAAAAATCATAATATATACTAAGCTGACATATTTTGGGGGAATTTATATGAAAAAGATAAAAAAAGGCGATATAGTTTCAAGAAATTCGTATCAAAATGATATTTTATTTTATGTTGAAAAAATAGTAAAAACAGAAAATAGAGGAAAAGTGGCTATATTAAAGGGTGTAACAATTAGAATTGAAGCAGATGCACCAGTAGATGATTTAGAACTTCCAAATGAAAGCCGAATAAAAGAAAATTTGAAAAGAATTGATAAACAAATAGAAGATACAAATAATTATATAGATAATAGAAAAGTAATAAGATATGGTAAAATTTTGCATTTAGACGGAGACAGAAGTTACAGTGAAAAAACAGAAAAATATTATAAAAAAAGAGGATTAAATTATATTGTAAAACATGTAATGGAATTTAGACAACCAATGGTTGTAAGAAATTTATTACAAAGATATAGACCAGATATACTAGTAGTTACAGGACATGATGGTATGATAAAAAGCGGAAAAAATTTTAATGATATAAATAATTATAGAAATTCAAGATATTTTGTAAAATCAGTAAATGAAGCAAGAAGATGGAACTCTGATAAAAACGAATTAGTTATATTTGCAGGTGCTTGTCAAAGTTATTATGAAGCAATAATGTCTGCTGGTGCAAATTTTGCATCATCACCAGCACGAATTTTAATAGATTTTATGGACCCACTAATAGTTGCAGAGGAAATATCTATAACAAATAAAAATAAATTAATAATGATGTCTGACCTTGAAGGAAAAATAAGAAATGGAAGAAGAGCTGTAGGAGGTATTGGAGCAAAGGGAAAAATGATTGTAATATAAAAGTAAAATAATTGTAATACAACTGTAACATAAATGTAATGCAAATGTGAAATAAGTACAAAAATTGCTGAAAACCTTAGAAAAACAAGCTAAATAAGGATTCTACAATAAAAAACACATTTTGACATTTTTTTTTGATGATGCTATAATTTTTGTAGAATAAAGAAGTAGGTGATTAAATGATTTGCAAAAATGATATAACAAGTATTAAGGCAGATATAGGAGAAAAAATAGGACAAAAAATAATCGTCAAAGGTTCTCTAGGAAGGAGTAAATCGTTTGAAAAAGAAGCTACAATAGAAAAAACATATCCTAACATCTTTGTAGTAAAATATGATGATAACGACAGAAGTGTTACTTACAGTTATACAGATGTATTAACAAGAACAATAGAAATGCAAGTATTTAATGGAATAAATTATACACCATTAATGCCAGAAATAGTGGAAGTAAAAAGAAAACGTAAAAAAATAGATTAAAAAAATTCCTTGAAAAAGGAATTTTTTTTTTGCTCTAAAATATACTAGTACTAAATGTATGGTGAATTTTAAAATATAAAATTTCCAAAATAAAGTTAGAAAGGAATGTGAATATATGGTTGATTTTGAAACTGAAAAAATATGCCTAAATCAAATAATAAATCAAAAAAAGGATAATTTTTGTGCAGAGGAAAATATTATAATTCCAGATGTAAAACCAGATATATTAAGTACTATCGATTCTTCAGGAAATGTATATATCTATAAAAAAGAAATTGTAAATGGCAGATTGAAAATAGATGGAGGAGTATATACATATGTTATATACATTGCAGATAATGAGCAAAATGATATACGAGGCTTACATACAGTAATTGATTTTTCACAAAGTATAGAAATAGAAAAATTAACTCAAGATATGGATTTTGATTGTGATTTAAATATAAGAAATATAGAGTGCAAAATACTAAATGGTAGAAAAATAAACATTAAGATTAATTTAGAGGCAAACATAAAAGTATTTTCTAATAATGAAAAAGAGTTTGTTAAATCAATAAATGATACTCAAAAAATACAAATGATAAGTAATTCTACAACAGTAAACTCTTTAAAAGGAAAAGGGGAAACAGTTGCAATTGCAAAGGATACAATAACAATTAATGATAATTTGGCTGATATATTAAGCAGTGACATATCAATAAAAAATAAAAATATAAAAATAAGCTACAACAAAGTTTTGTCAAAAGCAGATGTAATGGTAGAAATAATGTATTTGACTGAAGATGAAAAAATAAATACAACAACAGCACAAATACCGATTATGGGATTTATAGATATTCCCAATATATCTGATCAAGAAATTTGCAATACTAATTATGAAATAAGAAATATTAATATAAAACCGAATAATGTTGAAGATCATTCAATATTTATCGAAATTGAATTTTCAATTGCATGTAGTGCTTTTGAAAATAAAGAAGTAAATTTAATACAAGATTTATATAGCCCAGAAGAAGAAATAACAATGTGCCAAGAGCAAGTAAGTTTAATGCAAGATAAAAACGTTATAAAAGACATGTGTAACATTCAAGAAAAAATAGATATTTCTGATATTAATAGCAATAAAATATATAGTATTAAGGCATGTCCAAATATAGTAAAAGAAAATATTTTAAATGGTTCAATATCATATGAAGGAGAATTAATATTAAGAATTTTATATGAATCAAATGTAACTAACAGAATAGAAGTAAAAGAACAAACGATATCTTTTACACATACAGTAAGCAGTGAAAAAATAAACAAAAGCTCTAATATAACTACAAATATAGAAATTGATTCAAAAGATTTTATTTGTATGCCAGATAATACTGTTGATGTAAAAATAAGTATGAATTTTATATTAAATATGTATCAAAAAAATACAGTAAATATTGTAAGTAATATAAATGTAGAAGAAAACAGTGGTAATAATAATTCAAGTAGTTTAGTTATATATTTTGTTAAAGAAGGAGATACACTTTGGAAAATAGCTAAAAAATTTAAAAGTACAATGGAAGAAATTGCCACTGTAAATAACATTGAGGATGTTGATAAATTAAATATAGGAGACCAATTATATATCCCAAAATATGCATGTACCAAAATATCATAATAAAATGGAAAAAATATATTCTAGAAATAGAATAAGGCTTCCAAAATTTGAATTTTATAATAATGGTAATATTCATAAAAATAATAAAATGCCAAAAAAACAAAAAGTATTGTTTAAAGTTATTGCAATTTTACTTGTTGAAATAATTGTTGCTTACAGTGTTATAAAGGCTATTGATCCAATAGTAAAAAGACAATGCTCTAATAAAGCCAAAAGTATAGCAACAATAATTTCAAATGAGCAAGCGACAATAGTTATGGAAAACTACAGATATGAAGATTTAGCTGTTGTAATAAAAGATGATGCAGGTAAAATTCAAATGGTAAAATTAAATATAATTCCAGTAAATGAAATTATATCCGATGTGGCGATAAAAATTCAGCAAGAGCTAAACAATGTTGATAATGCAAGTTTTGGAATAAGATTAGGAAGTTTTACAGGTATTAAATTATTATCTGGAAGCGGACCATACGTAAAAGTAAAAATGTCAACAATAGGAAATGTTGAAACAGAGCTAAAATCAGAATTCAAAACTGCAGGAATAAATCAAACATTGCATCAAATTTATTTAGATATAACATGCGATGTATCAATTCTAACACCGTTCAACAGTACAACAGAAGAAATAAAAAATCAAATTTTAATAGCAGAATCTATAATTGTAGGCGAAATACCAAGCAGTTACTACAATTTTAATGGAACAGACAACAAAGATGCTTTAGAAGTTATTGAATAAATTGTGATAATATAAGAGATATTATATTTGATAGATGTATTTTTCGTATATAAATTTGTATAGGATAGAACAATATGCTCTATCCTAAAAAAATTAAAAAAAACGTTTGACACTGAAAAATTATATGATAAAATATTAATAAAGATAGGAGTTGAAGCAAATGAAAAGAGTATTAAAAGTAGTGATTTTAAGTATTTTATTAATTTTAGGAATGTTTATAGTGAATCAAAAGTCAGAAGCAGTAACATTAGATATGAATTATTCATTTAGTAATGATGAAAATAGCCAGAAAAATCAAAAAGTGAAAACCGGTGACGAAATATCAATAGCTATAACTGTAAATGGAGAAGAAAACGGAAAAATAATGGCTATATTTGGTTATTTATATTATGATAAAGATGTACTAGAGCTAGTTCCATCATCTGATGATGAAAATTCTGCTGATATTCAATTAGGGACAGGTTGGTCTATTGGTAATTTATCTTTAGGCAATACCACTGCAGAAGAAAATGAAACAGAAGAAAAAGAACAACCAAAATTTTTAATTTACTCTAATGATGAAAACAGAGAAGATACAGCTGTATATGTAAAATTTAAAGTAAAGGATGAGAAAAAATTTAAAAATACAGAGGTTTCTATAAAACAAATTACTTTATATGATTCAGAGCATAGGGAAATTCAATCTAATATAGAAGATTCAGTATTAAAAATGAGTGATGTAAAAATTGGTAATAAGAGTTCAAAAAATGTTATGAAAATAGTAATTATTTCAATTTTAATAATAGTAGTTTTATGTGGAATTGGAGTATTTATTAATAAAAAGCAAAAAGAATTAAAAGAAGAAAAAAGTAATTTTAAAAATGAAAAAGTAGAAGAGAATAAAGAAAAAAATGAAAAAAAAGAAGTAAAAAAAATAGAAAAGAAAATAGAAAATAAAGAGCTTAAAGAAGATAAAAAAGATACATCTGAAGAAAATAATCAAGAAAAAAATAAGGAAAAGGAAGAAAAGTCTGAAGTAAATAAAAAAAGTTCAAGTGATAGCAATGAAAAAGATGATAACAAAGATTCTAAAATAAACAAAGAAGATGTTAAAGAAACTAAACAAGAAGAAAAAGAACAAAAAGATGAAAAATCTAAAGAAAATACCGAAAAAAAGAAAAAATAAAAGATATCTGGTATGTTGTAAGCAACAAATGATATTGTATAGTATAATTAGCTAATAAAAGGGAGTGTTTTATGTATTGAACATGAACATTCCTTTTATTTTTTGTATTTATTAGCCATATTATTGAAAACTATTGAAAATCTACATAATTTTTTGTATAATATACGAATATGAGAAAAGGAAAGGAAGTAATAATATGAGTGAAAAGATAGTACCAATTACATTACTTACAGGATATTTAGGAGCAGGAAAAACTACTCTTATAAACCACGTATTAAATAATCAAAAAGGTTATAAAGTAGCTGTAATTGTAAATGACATAGGAGAAGTAAATATAGATGCAGATTTAATAGGAAAAGGTGGAATAGTTCAAGAAGAAGATTCAAGTTTAGTTCCATTACAAAATGGTTGTATTTGTTGTACATTAAAAGTTGACTTAATGCAACAAATAGTAGACATAATAAATACAAAAAAATTTGATTATATATTAATAGAAGCAAGTGGAGTATGTGAGCCATTACCAATAGCTCAAACAATAACTGTACTATCAGAGCAAACAGAACAATATGGGTTACCAAAAATCTGTAGATTAGATAATGTAGTAACAGTTGTAGATAGCTTACGTTTAAGAGATGAATTTAATTGCGGAAATAATTTGGTAAAAGAAAATATTGAAGAAGAAGATATTGAAAATCTATTAATTCAACAAATTGAATTTTGTAACAAAATTATATTAAATAAAGTTGATGAATTATCAGAAGAAGAATTAAATGTGGTTAAAGCAATAGTAAAAAAACTTCAACCAAAAGCAGAAATAATTGAAGCAAATTATTCAAAAGTTGATGTTGATAAAATATTAGATACAAATTCATTTAATTTTGAAGAAGCATCAATGTCAGCTGGTTGGATAGAAGAGCTAAATAGAGAAGATAATGAAGAAGAGGAAGAGCATGAAGAACATCATCATGACGACGAAGATGATGAACATGAACACCATCATGGTCATCACCATCATCACCACGATGAAGGTGAAACAGAAGAATACGGAATAGGAACGTTTGTATATTATAAAAGAGCGCCATTTAACAGAGACCAATTTGATAAATTTGCAGTAGATTTTCCTTCAAATATAATTAGATGTAAAGGTGTATTATGGTTTTCAGATGAGCCAGAGTCATCATATGTATTTGAACAATCAGGAAAACAAGTACAAGCATTTTGTGCAGGTGAATGGGTTGCTTCATTTAGTCCAGAAGAGCAAAAACAAATAATTGCCCAAAATCCAGATATAAAGAAAAGCTGGGATGAAAAATATGGAGATAGAACAGTTAAACTTGTATTTATTGGAAGAAATATGGATAAAGAAGAAATTATAGAAAAATTAAATAATTGTATTGATGAATAAGTGAAGAATTCCAAATAGAGAATTATGTTAAAAAATAATATAGTTTTCCTTTTGGAATTTTTTTTTCTCTAATAAAAAATACCATGGAAATAAGCTCCATGGTACCGATGCGAACATGTGAATAAGTTGTTATGGTTGATTCTAATCCGTCACATTCTGTAATCGATTAGATAACCAGTATCGCACTGGTATAACGTAATTACTACTCGTGACTCCTCATTAATGTGGAGTTCATAAATAGCAACAGCAGAGGTCGGAATATCTGGTTCGGCATCTGCAATTATACTAGTTTCATTTAGTCCAGTGAAAGAAAGAGTAAGTTCTCTATCTCCACTATTTGTTGCCCCCTCGTATTGGGAGGAGAATATGTCGATTAAGCGTTTTGTGTTTTTTTCGGATACATCCAAGTCTTTAAGAAATATAGCTTCTGCTGCTCGTACGGGAATTGCTTCCACATCCAGAAAAAGCTTATTGTTATAATTGAAAACTTTGTAGGTTTGAATGAGCTTGCCATCACTGCATTTGCCTTGGGCAATAATATTATTATTGGCAATGTTCATGATTCCGAAAAAACGGAGAGTTTCGTGCTCAAATACAAGCTCAGCGTTTTCAATGTCAATCCGAATAGGATTTTCATTGCAAATGTTGGCAATGATGTCAACATTGTTTGCTGAGTCTTCAGAAACATCAATTAACTTATGTTGTGTGGGTTCACCGTTAATGAGGAATCGTTTCAAAGAAACCAGTTCACACAGTGAACCGCCCTCATTATTAATCAATTTTTGCTTCATCAAAGCCAGATCAAAACCATTAACCACATTGTCATGGTTCAAATCATATTCGGCCAAAAATGAAGCTGCTGTAGTTGTTTCAATGTCCTCTGCTGAGACAACTGAAGGCAAGAATGCCAACAACATCAAAACAGAAAGAATGAAAGCTACAATCCGTTTGGATTTCATTTTTGATACCTCCTTAAAAAACTGTGCTCGCATCTACAAAGAAAATCTTTGTATAAATAATTATAACATATTTTAAAGCCATTGTAAACCAAAATATTTTTGAAATGGGAAAAGGGGACGGTTCTCTTTTCCCACTTTTGGGAATTAATGGCATATTATATTAAATAAAAGAGATATAAAACAAAATATGTAGAATATTATTAAAAAAGACATATTTCTTTATGGGTTATATTTTTATTATTAGTAAGCTTTTTGCTCTGATTCCCAATATATCTGTTGTCAATTTTAAGTATTAAGTTTTAACTATATAATAATTAAATGAAAAAATCTTTTTTATATTGACAAATAAAATTCATAAGCATATAATGAATATATGAACAAATATTCATATAAAAGGAGATGATATTTTGGCAAATGAAGATTCAGACCAAGGATTTATTGATTATAAAAAAATAGAAAAAATAAAGAAGAAAATGGTAAATGAAGATGTAATTTTTGATATGGCAGAGCTTTTTAAAGTATTTGGAGATTCAACAAGAATGAAAATAATAAGTGCATTGCTACAAGATGAATTATGTGTTGGCGAAATTGCAGAAATAACAAATTCAACACAATCTGCAATATCACACCAATTAAGAGTTTTAAAACAAGCCAAACTTGTTAAGTTTAAAAAAGTAGGAAAAACTGTATATTATTCATTAGATGATGACCATATTTATCAAATATATAAATTAGTTAAAGAACATATAGAAGAATAAGGGGGATGCAAATGAAAAAATATGTATATTTATTAAAAGATTTAGATTGTGCAGATTGCGCAAATAAAATACAACAAGAGCTCTCAAAAAATGAAAGTTTAAAAAATGTAACAGTTAATTTTAATACATTAAAATTGGTGTATGAAACAGATATTTTAACAAAAGAAGATGTTGAAAAAATAGTACAAAGTTTAGAGCCAGAAGTTACCTTAACAGAATTAAATGAAAAAAGTGTTGTAAAAAAATACGAATTTATATTAAAAGATTTGGATTGTGCAGATTGTGCAAATAAAATACAACAAGAGCTCTCAAAAAATGAAAGTTTAAAAAATGTAACAGTTAATTTTAATACATTAAAATTGGTATATGAAACAAGTAATTTATCTAAAGAAGAGGTTGAAAAAATAATTCAAAGGATAGAGCCAGAAGTTACTTTAATTGAAAATAAAAAATCAAAAAGTAAAAAAATAAAAAAGCAAAGCATACTTCCAGAAATAATAAGATTAATTGCAGGTTTAGTAATTGCATTAATAGGAATTTATGCACCAATACAAGAAGGTTTAGGAATAGCTATACTTATAGTTGGTTATTTAATTTTGTTATATAGAACAGTAAAAAATGCAATAAAATTATTAATATCAAGTAAAAAAATAAATGAAAGTTTATTAATTACAGTGTCAGTAGTAGGTGCATTTTTAGTTGGTCAAAAAATGGAAGGTTTAATGGTTATTACTTTATATGAAATTGGTAAAATACTAGAAAGTAAAGCTGTTAATAAAACTCGTAAATCAATATCTGAATTAATGGATATAAGACCAGAATATGCAAATGTAAAAATAACAGAAAAAGAATGTAAACAAGTTTCTCCAGAAGAAGTAAAAATAGGAGATACAATAATTATTAAACAAGGTGAAAAAGTTCCAATTGATGGAATAGTCACAAAGGGGAGTGCATCATTAGATACATCTTCATTAACAGGAGAAAGCTTATTATGTCATGTACGTGAAGGTGATAATGTATTATCTGGAAGTATAAATGAACAAGGTTTGTTAGAAGTTAGAGTTACTAAGGATTATGAAGATAGTACAGTAAATAAAATTTTAGAACTTGTTGAAAATGCTACAGATAAAAAAGCAAAAACAGAGACTTTTGTAAATAAAGCTTCAAAAATCTATACACCAATTGTGTTGATATTAGCAGTATTAGTTGCAGTATTTTTACCTTTAATAAATAAAGGGGTAACATATAGTGAAAGTATTTATAGAGCATTAATATTCTTAGTAATATCATGTCCTTGTGCGATAGCAATATCAGTACCACTTAGTTATTTTTCAGGAATTGGAAAATCTTCTAAATCTGGAATATTAATAAAAGGTAGTGATTACTTAGATGCATTAAAAAATATAAAAGAAATAGCTTTTGATAAAACAGGGACACTTACTAAAGGAAAATTTGAAATAAGAAAAATTGATGTTTATGATAAAAATTATACAAAGCAAGATGTGTTAAGATATATTGTAATGGGAGAAAGTTTTTCAAATCACCCAATAGCACAGTCAATTTTAAAACTAACTAATATTGATTTTGATAAACAAAAAGTAGAAGATTTTAAAGAAATTTCTGGAAGAGGTTTAAGTTATAAATTTGAAGGAAATACTATATTAGTTGGAAATAAAGAGCTTGTAGATTATGATAAAGATAAAACAGAAGGAACAAAAATATTCTTAAAAATAAACGAAATTGTTGTTGGTGCTGTTAATTTAGCTGATACAATAAAAGAGGGAACAAAAGATGCTCTAGATAAATTAAAAGAACAAGATATAAAAGTTAGAATATTTACAGGTGATAACAGAAGAATTGCAAATAAAATTGCAGATGAACTTGAAGTAAAAAATGTGGAAGCAGAAATGTTACCTGCTGATAAATATAATGCATTAGAAAAAATATTAAAGAAATATAAAAATACAGATGGTAAAGTTGCATTTGTTGGAGATGGAATAAATGATTCTCCAGTGCTTGCATTAGCAGATGTAGGTATATCTATGGGAGGAGTTGGAGCAAATTCAGCTATAGAAGCATCTGATGTGGTTATTATGACTGATTCAATAGATAAAATAAATGAAGCAATTGAAATTTCAAAAAAGACAAGTAAAATAATTAAACAAAATTTAATATTTGCAATAGCTACTAAAATAGTAATACTAGTACTAAGTACAATTGGAATAGCAGGAATGTGGCAAGCAGTTTTTGCTGATGTCGGTGTAACATTAATTACTATTTTGAATACATTACGAATATTAAAATAAGGAGAACGCCACACGATTATAAAAAACGTGTGGCGTTTGGCTAGTTAGGGTAAAAGTTAAACACTTTTACCGGCTCCCGAAATAGTCATCAGCAAAAGCTGCTGCATGGCAAACTGCCATAATTAATGTAACATCAGATGCTACAAAAATGACCGAAAGCAAAATAACTATAGCCAATATCATGAAATCCCTCCCTTCAGACTTTATGTAAATATTATAACACATAAAAATGTATTTGTAAATTTAATTTTTTGTGTTATAATTAAAAAAGGTTTAATTTTTATATAAAAAATATTTAAATTATTTATAATAGATAAGAAGGTAGTAATATATGAAAAATAAAAAGAAAATTTTAAAAATAATATTTACAATATTATCAGTAGTTTTATTTGTTGGATTAATAGTATACTTGTTTCCAACAATGAAGGGAATAACAACTCCAGAAGGAAGAATAAAATTTCAGCAAAAATTAGATGGAATGGGTATGGGAAAATTCTGGGTACTATTAGCATTACAATTTGCTCAAATTTTATTAGTAGTACTTCCAGGCGAACCATTAGAAGTATTAGCGGGAATGTGTTATGGAACTATTGGAGGGACTATATTTATACTAGCAACAGTATTTAGTACAACAACATTAATTTTCTATTTAGTAAGAAAATATGGAAAATCATACATAGAGCAATTCTTTAAAAAAGAAAAAATTGAAAAAATTGAAAACAGTAAATTTTTCAAAGATTCAAAAAATATAGAATTGGTAATGATGATTTTATTTTTAATACCAGGAACACCAAAAGATTTACTAGTGTATTTAGGAGGATTATTACCAATAAAACCATGGAGGTTCATATTAATATCAACATTTGCAAGATTTCCATCAGTAATATCATCAACAATAGTTGGTTCAAAAATAATGGATGGTAATGTAAAAATAATAGTAATGGTTTATGTAGCAACATTTATTTTAACTGGTTTAATAATTTTGCTTGTAAATAAATTTGATAAAAATAAAGTTACAAAAGAAGCAATAAAGGTGATAAAATAAAGAAACTTTGCATAGAGCAAGGTTTTTTATTTTTTTATAAACATAAAAGAATGGATATAGTAAAGCTTTAAAAATATATGGCAATAGAAATAAAAAAATATTCAGAAAAATATTTATTTTTGCAATGCAGTATGATAGGATATAAATGTTAAAAAAAAAGTAATAAAATACAATAAATGGAGGTAGTAAATATGAAAGTTTCTATATTAGCATCAACAAATCCTGGATATAAATTAACAAAGGATGAAGCATTAAAGTTTGGAGGAAAGTCGGCGGGGATATGTTATATGCCAGATGATATAGAGGCTTTATTTTCTGAACCAGAAGAAAAAACAATAAGAAGAGCAAACATGACTTTAAATTCTGGTCATCACAGTGTATTTGACCATACTTCATATAATTTAGCATTAGAAGGAATTCCTAAAATTTTAGCAATGATATTAAACAATGAAGGTATGTATACAACATCAGAAAAATCAGCAAGATACACAAAAATGCAACCTTCAGAGCAAGAAAAAAATGTATATGAAAAATGGATAGAAATTTACAAAAAAGAGATTTCAAAAGTATATCCTCAAATAGATGAAAAAAAGGTAAAAAAATTAGCACAAGAAAATGCTAGATATTTAATTAGTATTTTTACTCCAGCTACTACAATGGAATATACAGTAAGTTTAAGACAATTAAACTATATTGCACATTGGTTTGAAGACTACATAAAAAATGAAGATGATAACGAATTTAATAAAAAATTAAAACCATATATGAAAGAATTTTTAGACTGCATTTCAGATTTAATAATCCCAGAGCTAAATTCAGATGCAAAAATGCGTAAAATATCATTATTCGATGAAAGAAAAAGTCGTAAGGAAGAATTTGGAGAAAACTATTGCACAACATATGAAGGTACTTTCGCAGAGTTTGCACAAGCTCAAAGACATAGAACACTACAATATAAAATAAGACTTTTAGACGAAGTAAAATTTTATATACCAGAAATTATTGAAAATAATGAAGAGCTAAAAAAGATGTGGCTTGAAGATATGAACAGTTTAGCAGACTTATATCCACAAGGAATGCTTATTCAAATAAATGAAAGAGGAACAGCAGAAAATTTTATTTTAAAATGTAAAGAAAGAGTATGTGGTTGTGCTCAACTAGAAATAATGAAACAAACTTATGAGATTTTAAATAAATATATAGAAAATACTAAAGAAACAAACAAAGAAATTTATAATTATTTATTACCATATGCAAAAGGAGCAAGATGTACATATCCTGGATTCAAATGTACAAGTGTGTGTATGTGGGGCGCAAAAAATGCATTAACAAGAAAAATTTAAAAGAAGGAATTTTTTATGGAAGACATTTTAAATAACATCACAAATCCAAAAGATTTAAAAAAATTAAATTATGAAGATAAAAAAGAACTAGCTGAAGAAATAAGGTCATATATTATAGATGTTGTATCAAAAAATGGTGGACATTTGGCTTCAAATTTAGGAGTAGTAGAGCTAACAATAGCATTGCACAGTATATTTGATACTCCAAAAGATAAAATTATTTGGGATGTAGGTCATCAAACCTATGTACACAAAATTTTAACTGGAAGAAAAAATCAAATGAAAACCTTAAGAAGGCTTGATGGAATTTCAGGTTTTCCTAAAACAACAGAATCAGAATATGATTGTTTTAATACAGGACATAGTAGTACATCAATTTCTGCTGCATTAGGTATGGCTAGAGCAAGAGATATTTTAAATGAAAATTACAAGGTCATTGCTGTTATTGGGGATGGTGCCTTAACAGGTGGAATGGCTGAAGAGGCTTTAAATGATGCTGGGGCAAGTAAATCTAATATTATAGTTGTATTAAATGATAATGAAATGAGCATATCAAAAAATGTTGGAGGAATTTCATTATTATTAGGTAAAATGAGGACCAAAAATGTATATACAAAAGCAAATGAAAAAGTAAGAGTTAGAATGGGGAATATTCCTAAAGTTGGAAATAAAATAGTAAAACTAACATCAAGAATAAAAAATAGTATTAAGCAAATTTTCATATCTAAAATGTATTTTGAAGATATAGGGTATACATATTTGGGGCCTGTAGATGGAAATGACATTGAGGCTGTTGAAGAAATTTTAGAGCAAAGCAAAAAATGTAAAGGACCAGTTTTAGTACATGTTGTTACTAAAAAAGGAAAAGGATATAAACTTGCAGAAAAAAATCCATCAAAATTTCATGGAACAGCACCATTTGATAAAAAAACGGGTGAGGTTTTAAAAGCAAAAAGTAAAGATTATTCAAAAGTATTTGGCGAAAAATTAGTAGAAATTGCAAAAAACGATAATAGAATTGTAGCGATTACAGCCGCAATGGCTGATGGAACAGGATTATCAGAATTTAAAAAGAAATATCCAAAAAGATTTTTTGATGTTGGAATTGCAGAGCAACACGCCATAGGTATGGCTGCCGGAATGGCAAAAAGTGGATTAATTCCAGTTGTTCCAATATATTCGTCATTTTATCAAAGAGCTTATGACCAGGTAATTCATGATGTTTGTATGCAAAACTTACATGTAATAATGTGTGCAGATAGAGCTGGAATTGTTGGAAATGATGGTGAAACACATCAAGGACTATTAGATATGGCATCTTTTTCAATTGTGCCTAATATGACAATTATGGCTCCAAAAGATTTTAAGGAGCTTGAACAAATGATAGATTTTGCAGTAAATTTTAATGGACCAATTTTAATTAGATATCCACGAGGTGGAGAAGGAAATTTGAAGCTAAAATGCAATGAAAAAATTGTATTAGGAGAATCAGAGCTATTAAAAGAAGGTTCAGATGTAACAATAATTGCTATTGGAAAAATGGTTGAAAAGGCAGTAGAGGTTGCAGATAAATTTTCAAAAATTGGAATTGATGCAGAAATTATTAATGCTAGATTTTTAAAACCATTTGATGAAAATAAAATAATAGAATCAATAGAAAAAACAAAAAATGTTATAACAATAGAAGATGGTTTTATAAAAGGTGGATTAGCAACTACAGTAAATGAATTAATTGCGAAAAATGGTATTATAGATGTAAATATAAAAAATTGCGGATATGATGATGAGTTTGTAAAACAAGGTAGTGTTCAAGAGCTTGAGCAAATTAATGGTTTAGATTGCAATAGTATTGTTGCTTCTTGGGTAAAAAATGAAAATATTGTAAATGAGGTATTACATGGATAAACATTTAATTTTAGAAAAATACAGAAATTCAGAAGAAAAATTATTAATATCTAAATTATTTGATAAAATTGAAATGGTTAATAAAAGTAATAAAATTGAGACTACAGATTTTTTAAACGAACACGAACAGAATATTTTAAAAAATGTTCTTAATATAATTAAATTTGAAAATTATGTTTTTTCTGGTGGCATTGATAATTCAGATAGAAAAACAGTTGTTATATATCCAGAAAAAATGAAGATAATTTTTGAACAAAATAATTTTAAATATGATACTGTATTTTCTGTTTTTAGAATTAAATTAAGTAAGGAAGATATTGGAAAATTTAATCATAGAGCGTATTTAGGAGGACTAATAAAACTTGGAATTAGTAGAACTAAAATTGGTGACATAATTGCATATGATGATGGTGCTGATATTATTGTAAAAAAGGAGCTTGAAAAATTTATTTATACAAACATAAAATCTCTAAATAGATTTTGCGGATGTGATGTTTGCCTTATTAAATTGAATGAAATAAAATCTGTTGAAAAAAAGTTTATAGACATTAAGATTGTTGCCTCATCACTTCGTTTAGATAATATTATTGCTGACTTGGCAAAAACATCTAGAAGTAAAGCTATTGATATTTTGGAACAAGAGCGAGTTTTTGTTAATTATGAGCTTGAGAGCAAGGCAACTAAGTTGATTAAAGAAAAAGATATTATAACTATTAGAGGAAAAGGCAAGTTTATTATTGATGAAATTGCTGGTAGTACTAAAAAAGGTAACTATGTGATTTTTGTGAAAAAATTTGCTTAAGAATATACAAAGATATAAATTAACATAAATATTAAAGCTGATTTTTTTAGTTTTAATTTGAAAATTTAGAAACTATATGAAAAATAGTATTTTTGAAGGGAGAATTGAATATGGCAATAGTTATTGATGGAAAGAGTTTAGCTAAAAAGATTAGAGAAGGTCTTAAGGATGATGTTGCAAAACTTAAAAAGAAGGGAATTATTCCTAAACTTGCTGTTATTATGGTTGGCGATGATAAGGCTTCTAAAGTATATGTTAAAAATAAAAGTAAAGCATGTGAGGAGATCGGCATTGAGTATGAGGAATTTTTAAGAAATTCTGATATTACAATGGACGAACTTTTGAGTTTAATTGACGAATTGAATGCTAGAGATGATATTCACGGTATTTTATTGCAAAGCCCTATTCCAAAACATTTGGATATAAATAAAGCTTTTAATAGAATTGATTATAGAAAAGATGTGGATGGATTTAATCCTGTAAATGTTGGTAAATTAGTAATTGGAGAAGATTGCTTTATATCATGTACACCTTTTGGGGTTATGAAAATGTTAGAAGAATATGGTATTGAAATTGAAGGGAAAAATGCTGTAGTTGTTGGAAGAAGCAATATAGTAGGAAAACCACTAGCACAATGTTTGTTAGCAAAAAATGCTACTGTAACAATATGTCATTCAAGAACAAAAAATATACATCAAATAACAAATAATGCAGATATTCTAGTAGCAGCTCTTGGAAAACCTAAGTATATAAAAGATACAATGGTAAAAGAAGGTGCAGTTGTAATAGATGTTGGTATAAATAGAACAGAAGATGGCAAATTAGTAGGAGATGTAGACTTTGAATCAGTAAGTAAAAAAGCTTCATACATAACACCAGTACCAGGAGGAGTTGGTCCAATGACAATAGCAATGCTAATGACTAATTTAGTAAAATCAGCAAAAATTTTAGGAAAAAGCAAAAAATAAAGTTGTTATAAAATATTATTGAGAACTTAATATGGGTATAGTAACTAAGATATACTGTCAAAGAGCGAAGAAGTATTTCCATGCTTCTTCGCTTTTTGACAGCGCAACTGTAAGAAATATGATATTATGATATTAATAATATTCGCAACTTAATAAAGTAATATTTATTGTCGAATTTTGGTGTACGATTTTTCTTGCACAATTTGAAAGAAAGTTATAAAATATAAAAAATGTTTAGTCGACAAATGTTTTTTTTCAAGACGTTTTATCTAGAGCGTTAAAATTTATAAATTGTTTCTAATTAAAATTAAAAAGTTTTAATTAGTTTTTCCAAAGAAATTAATATCTAAAAAATTCCAAAAATAAAAATTGAATAAATATTAAAAATTGAAACTGAAAAATTTACAAATGCTATAAGAAATGAATTTATAATTAATAAAGATATGCAGAACAAATCAATACAGGAGGACGTAGTGCATTGTTTGCATATTCAATGCATAAAGAATGTGAATGAATAAAAAAATAGAAAATGAGAATAAAATAAAAGAAAATATAAAAGAATCAAAAGTTGCAAATATAAATAAAAGCAATGTGAAAGAAAATTCACAAAATAATGAAGAGCAAGAGCTATTAGATATAAAAAACGACTATGTATTCAAACGAACATTTGGATATAAAGGTGACGAAGAAGTAACAAAAGTGCTTTTACGAGATATTCTAGGGATGAAAGTAAACGAAATAGATTTAGATGTAAATCCAATAACAGAAAGAGAGCTAATGGATGATAAACTAGGGATAATGGATATAGCATCAGTAGTAAACGACAATGTTCAAGTAGATATAGAAATGCAGGTAGTAAATAAAAATAATATAGAAAAGCGAATAATGTATTATTGGAACACATATTACAAAAAATCAATAAGTAAAGGTGATGATTATGGAGAGCTAAAAAGAACTATAATAATATTAATAGCAGATTTTGAAATAAAAGGAATAGAGCAAGCAAAAAAATACTTTACAGAATGGGAGATAAGAGAAAAAAACTACTCGGAGTTAATATTGACAGACGCGTTAAAAATCTGTATAATTGAATTACCAAAGTACATAAAATACAAAGTAAATAACCCAAACTTAAATCTTTGGACAGAATTTTTAGAAAATCCAGAGGTGATAAATATGTCAGAAAAAGATATAGAGAAAGAAAAAGATGAAAGCCTAAAGACAACAAAAAAAGCAATAAAGCAAGCCAAAGATACATTAAAGCAAATAAGTAAAGATAAACACGAACAAGAGCTAGCAAGATTACGAAAAAAATACATAATGGACCAAAATGCAATTCAAGAATATGGATATTGTAGAGGTATTGAAGAGGGCGTTGAAATCGGAAAGCGCGATGGAATTAAAATTGGAAAATACGAAAGTATGAAGGAAACAGCTAAGAAAATGTTAGCAAAAAAAATGCCAGTAGATGTAATAATAGAAATAACTGGATTATCAAGAGAAGAAATTGAAAAATTGTAAATTATTCAAAAAGTCAAATTCGGGTTTATTCTGAGTTTGACTTTTAACATATAAAACATAGGAGGGTTGTAATATAGAAGAACTTGAATATTGGATTTGGATTTCACAAATAAAAAATATGACTTTTGAAGTATTTGATTTATTATTAAAAAAGTACGAAAACATAAGAAATATATGGAATCTTAATGAAAAAGAGCTTAAATCAAATAGTTTTTTATCTGAAATATTACTATTAGAGCTGTGCAATGAATCATATAAAAGCAATTTAACTAAATATTTAAGATATATAAATAAAAATGATATAAAAATTATAAAATACACTGATAATAATTATCCGCAAAAATTAAATAATATACAAAATAAACCAATAGTGTTATATGCAAAAGGAAATCTAAAAAACATAAATAATGAATCTGTTGCAATTGTTGGCTCAAGAATGGCATCAATATATGGAAAAAAGAATTCGTATTATTTTTCATATGAATTAGCTAAACGAAATGTCAATATTGTTAGTGGTCTGGCAAAAGGAATAGATTCATATTCACATATAGGGGCATTAAAAGCCAAGGGAAAAACAATAGCAGTTATAGGATGCGGAATAGATAAAATATATCCAAAAGAAAACGAAAAATTATATCATGAAATTTTAAAAAATGATGGACTTATAATATCCGAATATATAGTTGGAACAAAACCAGAAAAAACAAATTTTCCAAGAAGAAATAGAATAATAAGTGGTATTTCAGATGCTGTAATTGTTGTAGAAGCAGGTGCCAAAAGTGGGTCATTAATAACAGCCAACTATGCAATAAACCAAGGCAAAGAAGTATGGTCAATACCAGGAAATATTAACTTGGCAAACTCTGCAGGAACTAACGAGTTAATAAAAGATGGTGCAAATGTTTTAACTAAATTAGGCGATATAATATGGTAGTTCTGGAAAAGGTTGTTAGTTAAGTTTAAAAAAGAAAATCGTAAATGGAAATGGTGATGGGTGTTATCAATCTGTGACTGAGATTAGTGTGTGATGTCAAAAAGAACCGTCCCCATTGACAACTTGTCGAATTATGTAGAAATTTGCAGATGAAAAGAGATTGACTTTGTATGAATTTGATATTAAAATTAGTACATAATAAAATTTTATTCAAAAAATTTAATTCTAAAAAATTTCCAAAGAAATTTAAAAAAATGTAATAGGAGGTGACTTATTGAAACGAAAAACATTGAAGTCTTTGTTCAGTGTTATTATTAGTGTTATTGTAGTATGTTGTTTATTCATTTTTTTATATCTAAAAAATAAAAATTCCATTATTCAATCAAATCTAATAAAAGAGGCAGATAGTATTGTAAACGAAAATATTATTAATAGTGATGCTATTAATAAAAGTGACGAGCAAAAACAAATTGAGGAGTGTGAGGCTTTTTCAATTGAAAAAATATCTAGTGATAATAATGTTTTAGGAAAAATAAAAATCCCAGTAATAAATGTTGAAGCACCAATTAAAGAAGGCGTAACACAAGATGTATTAAAAGAATCTGTTGGACATTTTTGTGATAGTAGTTATTGGAATGGAAATGTTGTTCTTGCTTCTCATAACAGGGGGACATATGCACATTATTTTGAAAAGATAAATAAATTACAAATTAATGATGAAATCATTTATCAAACTAAATTAGGGACAAGAGTTTATATTGTAACTGAAATAAATCAAATATCTGAAAATGATTTGTCTGTTTTAGAAAAATCAAATAAAAATATTTTAACATTAATAACCTGTGTAAAAGATAAGAAAAATTTAAGATTATGTGTACAAGCATCAGAAAAAGTTTAATTTTTATTAAAATAATATACTAAAGAGCATTTTAATTACAAAAGAATTTTTGAAGAAATTATAAAAAAGTAATGTCGTAAATAGATGTTTACGAAATCCAAATATATAAATAGAAGAAAGAAGGAATGAGTTTATTTATGAAAAAAGTAAGGAAAATGTTGTTTAGTATAGTATTATTGGTATTGGCTATATTTCAAATATCTACACAAATGAAAAAAACAGAAGCTGCAACAGCAGGCGAAATACAGTATTTACAAAGAGATAACAAAGGTTTTTATTCAATACAAAAATGGAATGGGTCTGAATGGATATATGTTACATATAGTATAACATATTATACAGATAGCAATGGAGTAAAAAGAATAGCATATTGTATAGATCCAGATTTAAAAGGAATAGGTTGGATTAAAGGTGAGTATGCAGGATATGATGTAAAATTAAAAGAGCTATTATCAAATGAAAAATTATGGCGTGTATATACAAATGGATATCCATATAAAACACCAAGTCAAATGGGAGTTGAAACAGAAGATGATGCATACCTGGCAACAAAAATGGCGTCATATGCAATTCTTAGAGGTAATTCAATTGAAGAAATAAGACAACAATATAGAGCTGGAACAACAAAAGTCGAAAATGAAAGTTTAGAAGATATACAAAGAAGAGGTACAAAAGTAATTGATGCAATATGTAAATTAATTGATATTGGCTACAATGGAAGCGAAACAATAAAAAATAATAATATATTGCAAATATCAAAACAAAGTGAGTTATCAAAAGATTTAAATAAAGATGGTTATTATTCTGCAATTTTTAAAGTAAATTCAAAAGTAGAATGCAGTCAATATAATGTTTCTGAAATTACAGGGTTCCCAGAAGGAACATATATAGCAGATAAAACTGGTACTAATAAAACAGAATTTAATGGAAATGAAAGTTTTAAATTAATGATTCCAAAAGATAAAATAACAAATAGTATAGATGGCAATATAAAAATTGTAGGAAAGTGCAAAAATTACCCAATATATTATGCTGAATGTAATGTTGGAAACTATCAAAACTATATGCTATGTTGTGATATGTATAGCGATGATGTACAAGCAAGCTCTAATATAAATATTAATGCCAATAAATGTGGAATTCAAATAGAAAAAATAGATAAAGACACTAAATACCCTATAAAGGGTGTAAAGTTTTTAATTAAATATGAAAGCGGAGAAGAAATAGGAATATATGAAACAGATGAAAATGGAAAAATAAATATATCTAATTTAAAACCAGGGAATATATCAATTAAAGAAATAGAAACAAATAAAAATTATATATTATCACCAAATGAAATAAATATAAAATTAGAATATAACGAAATAAAAAATGTAAAAATAGAAAACGAAAAGAAAAAAGGTTCAATAAAAATAATAAAGGTTGACTCGAAAAACAATGAAATAAAATTAAAAGGTGTAAAGTTCGAAATATACAATGAGCAAAATGAATTAATATCTTCATTAATAACAGATGAAAACGGCGAAGCAAAAATTGAAAATTTACCAATAGACACAAAATATACAATAAAAGAAGTTGAAACAGCAAAAGATTATATATTATCAGAAGAGCCTATAAGAATAAAGCTAGATGAAAATGAAATAAAAACAATTACATTTAAGAACAAAAAAATTGAGCAAGACAAAAAAGAAACATTACCAAGAACAGGTCAAACAGACACAAGCAATTATTTATTAGGAATTTCAATAGCTGGAACAATTTTAAATACACAAATATTAAGAAAAAAGAATACAAAAAATAAAAAGGATAATAATAAATAAAAAGAAGGTGAAAATATGTTTTTGGCAGGTTTAATGATTGGGTCTATAGTCGGCGGAGTATTTGCAATAATATTGCATTGTTTAGTAATAATGAGCAAGACAGAATAAAATTCAAAAGTCCAGGCACACAAACAAAAATATTAACATATATTTAAAATATAGGAAAGAAATATGGAGGTAAATGTATGTTAGTATTTTCTATCTCGGGATTTTTAACATTTTTACAAACCTCACTTTTTGTGATTGGATACATATCTAAAAATAGTTTATTTCCAGAGCCATTAAATGCAGAAGAAGAAAAGATGTATTTACAAATGTTAGAAAACGGAGATAAAGAGGCAAGAACTATATTAATAGAGCGAAATTTAAGACTTGTAGCTCATGTATGCAAAAAATATAGCAATAACAATACAGACTTAGATGACTTAATATCAATAGGAACAATAGGCTTAATAAAGGGAATAGATAGTTTTAATTATAAAAAAGGTGTAAGACTTGCAACATATGTTTCTAGATGTATAGATAACGCTATGATAACATAATGGCAACAAACAACCAAGCCAAAAAGTGAGGGAATTTTTAAAAGAAAACAATTTAAATTCATTTCAATTTGCAAAAATAGTTTGAGTACATGAGTAAAACTATAATAATTATATTGTTGTAATTAATAAGATATGGTAAAATATAAATAATAGAAAGGTCGTGATTTATATGCAAAGAGAAATTACTGTAAAAGAATTTGAAAATGCAGTTAGTAAAGTTGATGATATAGAACCTATGATTATAAAAAGAGATAATAAGAAAGATTTAATAGTAATTAGTTTAGAACAATATGAAAAAGAAATATTTTTAAATAAACTTGAAAAAAGTAAAAAACAATATAAGGAAGGTAAAGTTCATAGTGCAAGAACAGTTTTCAACGGTCTGAGAGAGAAATATGGGTATTAATAGTTACGAAGTTATAGTAACTGATATAGCAAGAGAGGAATTAGAAGAAATCTATGATTATATATTCAATAATTTATGTAATAGAATAGCTGCAAATAATCTAATGAATAAAATTGAACAGGAAATATTTTCGTTAGAGAAAAATCCATATAAATGTGTGGAAGTTCATATAAAACATAATAATGAGGTTTATAGAAAACTGCCTGTTGATAATTATGTTGTTTTATACGATATTGATGAAGAATATAAGCAAGTTATCGTTTATAGGGCTATTTATGGGAAGAGAAATTATCTAAAAATAATTGAAGAATAAATGTGATAATAAAATTAAGAACATCTACAAATAAGTAGGTGTTCTTTTAATTTGCAAACATTAAAAGTTATGGTATAATGTTGATAAATGTAATTGATGATAAAAAAGAATATGCTATAGGGCATGGAGAACAGGTTGCAAAGCTAATGAATAATGGATATGTATGTTCAAATGAAAACAAAATCCGTAATTAATGAAAAGTTAGAAAAAAGCACAGAAAAACAAAGAGAAGGAGTAAGTATAGATGGGAAATAATTATCCTAGAGCCTATAAAGAAGTAGTAGAAATATTAAAATATGTACCTAAAGGAAGTGTTAAAAAAATACCTCAAACAATGATTGATACGTTTAATTCTAAAATGGACAAGACTTATAATTTTTCTATTGATATAAATAAGAGCTTTGAAAAGCAGGAGTTATTAGAGGAAACAAAAGCAATATTAGCTAATATATTCAGAGATTATTGGGCTACACCATATCAAAAAGAGAGAATATTGGCTAAAGAAAGATATGATAGAGAAAAAATCGAAGAAGAAAAACGTGTAAAATATAATAGTGATATTTTCAAGACCAAAAAAACAATAAACAAGATGGAAAAAGATAATACAAATTGTAACAATCTACCAATTGAAGTAAAAAAAGAAAGTTTTTTTGAAAAGATAATTAAATTCATAGAGAAAATATTTCATATAAATTAAAAAAATGTATAAAAAAATTTAAAAACTTTAGGAGGTATTATATGAATTTTTTAGAACAAGTAAAAAAGATATTTGGCAATAGAAAAAAACAAAAAGAAAGTCGTATAAAAGAAAGTAGTATAAATAAAGATAAAAATCAAGAATCGTACGAAATATACCATGAAGATGAAGAAACAGAAGTTAAGATTCAAATACAGGTATTGGCTGAAAATATAAAATGGGCATTTAATGCACAAACACCAGATGAAGAAAATATTTCAGGTTATAATAATGCTTTAAAAAAAATAAAATCAGAAATGGAAAAGAGAGGAATAAATGCTGAAATAAATACTGATTCTATATTTTGTAATTTGATTAATGAATTACAAATACATTATAATAGTGAAAAGAAAGAGCCAGTTAATTATGATGAAATAAAAAAAAAGCTTGAGGAGCCTTTAGTGTTTGAGTGGGGAACGGGTAATGAAGAAACGACATGGAGACATTTTTGCAATTTTAATTATGAGGATATTATAAATAAAACAAAATTAAAAGCAATTATTACTAGAGAATTAGATGAATGCTATGAAATCTTGGGAGATGAATGCTTAGATAAAGATTTCGGGGAATTAGTTATGATTCGAGGTGAGTTTGCTAGTTTATTTGGAGAGCTTAATAAAATAATTAATGATTATTCTAAAATCATATCAGAAATGGTTATTAGAAATGATTATAAAGTAACTGATGAAAAATTAAAAGAATATTATGAATTTTTAAATATCCAACCTCAAATACATGAAGTAAATGAAATTTGGCAAGAAGTATGGCTCTATGCTGATCAAAATATTATAGGAAAAAGGTTAGAAAAGTATTCAAAAGATGATGCTTTTATGAAAAAACTACAAACAATTATGGAACACGATACAGAAAAACATAAGTATTTATTTCATGGAACACAGGTATTAGAAGACTCACCAAGCATTTTGGAAAATGGATTACTTATGATGAGGAAAGATTTAGGTTCAACAACAGTAAAAGAAATGACTCAAGAAGAATTGTTGTTATATGAAAGACGGAGGAATGATGGCAAGTATTGGAACAGAATCTGTTGTAATAATTGATCAACCTGTAATAGATGGTAAAGAAGTAGATATTGTTGAAAATATTTCTGGGCAAGGATATGAGTTTACACCAAGTGGATTGCAAGGAATAGATGGACAACCTAATTATCGTATAAATCCTAAATATATTGTTGGCTATGTAGATAAATTAAATAATAATGTAATATCCAATCCGTTGTACTATAATTATGAGATTTTACAAGAAAGCTTAGGTGATGTAAAAAAAGATACTAAAGGAAGTCAAGCAATAAAGTCTAATAGAACATTAGCAGATGGTGGTGAGTTTTTACCGCAAGAGATTGGAAAAGCTACTATTAATATACCAACAGAAAGTAAAGATAGTGCTCAAAGTCAAATTCAACGAGAGCAGCAAGTAATTGAGCAAGAAAAAATAAAATAATAATAATCAAATAAGTGAGAAATTAAAAATTGATTAAGGAGTGTTAATAAGCCGTAATAAATTAAAGATAGTAGGAGATGTAGAAGAGGTGTTAAAGAATTTATTCAAGGACACAATTCAAGAGAGAATATATTACATAGGCCAAGATTAAAAAAATCTATGTAATAAACACTATGTGGCTGAACATCATATAATGAAAGAAACTACAATTAAAATATAACAAATGAAGGGGGAAATTATGGAAAAGAAAATTTTTGAAACAAGTATATTAAATTTATTAAAAGCAATAATTTACTATCAGCTAGCAACAACGCCAGAAGAGTTATTTGAATACTCAATAAGAAAATTAAACTATTTTGGAGCAAAGGAAGGGGTTGATGAATTTATAGCAGTATTACCTGAGCAGCATAGTGCAAGGAAATTTTACAGTAAATTAGATAATCTTAATAATAATGATTTTATGAAAATAAAAACAATTGCTTTTATAAAGATGATTGTTTGGGAGGTAAAAAATAAAGTATTTGATTGGAAGTTTATACAAGAAGATGAAGATGTAGCTCAAATGGCTATGCAAGTAGCCAATACAGATATATCAAACGTTGAAGAATTTGTAAAAAACAATATAAATTTATTAACCAAAAATCACAATAGATATAAGTATTATTTTGCTATATTGTACGATTATATAGTAGCACAAAAAGAAATACAAATAGCAGATATTTTGAAAAAAGAATTGAATTTATTTCAAGAATATAATTTTCACGGTATTTATAAATCTAATGAAGATGAATTTTATTTTCAAGACGCTGAAGATGAAAGAAAGCAATATATAGATTTAGTAAATGCAAAAATAAAAAATAAATCAAAGTAGAAAAATGAAGGAGCTAAAATATGATAATAGAAGAAATAAAATAAAAATTACAAAAGGAAAAGAGGCAGTCTACAAGAAGATACACGAAAAAGAAATAATTCAAACAACCTTTGGGAAAATAAAGAAAATGATATCAAAGACGGAAATAATGAAGAAATAGTTTTAGTAATAAAAAAGAAAGTGTGGTATAAAAGACTATTTGTATCATTAAAAAATCTTTTAAAAAGAAGAATAATTAAATAAGTGGTAAAGGCGATTACATAGTGGAAAAAATTTGAATAGGTGACGGATTTTGTTCAAGATGCGATAGAGAAATCTAGATAGCAAGAAAATTTACATAATTTGATTTTTGTACCTAAAAATGTTAAAATATATGTAGGTGGTGATTTTATGGATAAAGATTTCTTTGAAAAACTAATTGCATATTATAAGTGTAAAATTGAAGATGATGAAGGATATGATAAAAGAATAGCAAATGAAGAAAGAGATGCTTATAGAGTTGTGAAAGCTTTGAGTAATAGTAAACGACCAATAACAATAAAAAATATTGGCGATTTAGCTCGTTTGTTAAATGTCGCAAAACAATTAACTACAACTGATGGTAGAAATATATTTGAAGACTTTTGTTCGATTCCACAAGTTGAAACTATTATAAATAATATAACTTCAAGAAAACCAGAACAAATACAAGTTATCCAAGATTATGATTTTTTAGACTGGGAGCCAATGGAAACACCATTAGAACAAGACCATAGACTAATAGAGGAATTTAAACGAGTTAATACAAACGAAATATACACGGGAACTCTATCAAGAATAAGAGAAATTTTAGCTACAGGTAAGCCAATACAAATAAAATCAGAAGCTAAAAGTGAAAAAGAATTAACAGAAAAACACAAAGCAATTCTTGCTATGTCAAAAATGTTTATGAGAAAAAACGGATTAATGCCTAATTCAGAGTTAAAATTTGAAGAGGGAAGAATTGTTTTAGGATATCTTGATGCTGAAAAAGTATTTGGTAGTGATATAATAAAAGCGGAAGAACAAACTATGGGAATAACGCCAGCACAAGCTGAAGAAGAGAAGAAAAGAGAAGAGATAAAAAAAGCAGTTCTAGATCGTTGGAAAGGTCGTCAACGAGAAAAGAATAATAAAATACAACAAGAAGAGGTAGCCTATAAAAGAAAAAGAACCAAAGGAAAGGATAGAGGAATCTCCAGATAGAGAATTTAAAAGAAAGGTTGGTGGTTTCTATGGTAACAAAAAATCAAGCAATCGAGATTGTAAAAAACTATATAGGATACTCACAAGATGAAGAAAAAATTAATAAATGCAAGAATATGCTTCAAAAACTTAATTCGATAGCAGAAGAAGAGTTTAATAAAAAGGTCCATCATACTTTAGGGGAAAATCCTGATTTAAATGCATTTAATAATTGGCTAATGGCAAAACTACAAGAACCAGAGCTACAAGGGACAGAATTTGTTCAACTTAATAATTTTGTTTCATATAATATCGCAGGTAGTTCAAAAGATACTATAGCTTTGCATGTTGTACCGACACAAGTTACAACTGAACAGATTAGAAATAGTGGTTCATATTTGGCGGATGCTTTAGAACAATTAAAAGCAAAAATAAAAAATGGAGATTTTGAAGAAGTTAAAACAATATTTGCTGTATCAGATATTTTAAAATTAAAACTATTACAAGGATATTTTAGAGATTTAGGTTTTGATGTAAGAGAAGGAAAAGAAATGTTTAGAAGAAGATTTAAAAATCCATATCAAGCATCTTTACCAAAGGATAATTTATTAAGTGAAGATTGGGAAAAACGAAAAGAAAATTTTATGAAAGGTAAACCAACCATTGCGGAATTAGAAAGTAAAGAAGAATTGGAAAGTGAAAAAAATTAGAAAAATAATTAAATTTATAGCTAGGGCAACCTAGCTTTTTTTGTTGTAAATAATATGCATAATCAAACAGTTAGAGAATTATCAGGTTTTAAAAAGAGGTATAACAGTTGGGCCAGATGTTCCTAAAAGAATCAAATGAAATTAAATTAATTAGTTAAGTGTACAAGTATCACTGAATAGTTTTAGAATAAGGAGTGATACTTATGAATATAAAATTTAATTATCCAAATGATAAAACTAAATTAGAAAACGGAATAGCAAATATTAAGGCATTTTTAATACAAAGGTATATAGATGATTTAAACTATGATGATAAAACTAAAAATACAATTAAAGAATCTATAATAAAAGAATTGCAAAAAATTGAGGAATGTTAGAATCACAGCCAAAAGGAGAAATTTTATATGAAGACAATTGCAATTTATACTAGAAAGTCAAAGGCTACTAACAAGGGAGAATCAATAGAAAATCAAATAAATCTATGTAAAAATTATATTAGCAAGATTTTTTTAGAAGATGAAGTTAAAATTGAAATTTATAACGAGGGAGAAGGATTTTCAGGTGGTGATTCTACAAGAAAAAAGTTCAATGAATTAATTCAAGATGCTAAAAAAGAAAAATACAATGTATTAATTTGTTATAGATTAGATAGGGTGGCGAGAAGCGTAGCAGATTTTTCCGATTTAATAGAAGAATTAAATCGTAATAACATAAGTTTTATATCAGTAAAAGAACAATTTGATACAACAACGCCAATGGGAAGAGCTATGATGTATATAGCATCAGTTTTTGCTCAGCTTGAAAGGGAAATAGGGGCAGAAAGAATTAGAGATAATATGCGAGAATTAGCCAAGACAGGTAGATGGCTTGGTGGAACTACTCCAACTGGATATGAATCTGTAGGATTTGAACTTATGAATGTTAAAGAATATAATGAAAATAATGAAGTAGTAACAAAAGTTAAAAAAGCATTTATGTTAAAAAAAATTGATGAAGAAATATACACTGTAAAAACACTATTTCAAAAATTTTTGAATTTAAAATCATTAACTGCACTAGAAACATATGCATTAAATAATAATATAAAAACAAAAAATAATATATATTTTTCAAGATTTGCATTAAAAACTATTTTAACAAATCCTGTTTATGCCAAAAATGATTTAGATATGTATAATTACTTTAAAGAAAATAATGTTGAGGTATTTTCTAATAAAGAAGATTTTGATGGTTTGCATGGAATTATGGCTTATAATAAAACTTTGCAAGTAAAACATAAGGCAATAAGAAAAAAAGATATTCATCAATGGATAGTTGCTTGTGGTAAGCATAAGGGAATAATTGATGGCAGAGATTGGATATATGTTCAAAACATATTAAATATTAATAAACAAAAAAGTTATAGAAAGCCAAAGAAAAATACTGCTATTTTAACAGGAATGATATTTTGTAAAGAATGTGGCTCTCCAATGAGACCACGAATTCAAACTGGGAGATTATACAAAGATGGTACTGAAAAATATGTTTATTCGTGTACTTTAAAAGAAAAAAGTAGACGTAAAAAATGCACTGGCAAAAATATTAATGGCAATGAAATCGACACTTTATTATTAGAAAAAATTAAAAAAATTATTGTACCAAATCAAAAAATATGTGACGAGCTAAAGAAAATTGCAAATACGAAGGCTGATATTGTAGATGAAAATGATGAGTTTATTTCTTTGAAAAGTAAGTATGATAAAAATCAAAAAGATTTAGAAAATTTGATACAAAAGATTAGATATGTTGATATAGATTTAATAGATGATATTAATAAAGAGGTAAAAAAGATTAAAAAGGAAAATGAAGAAATATCTATTAAATTAAATAAGTATAACGAAGAAAAACAAATAAACAAATTGGAAGTGGATGTAGCACAAATAGTCTTAGAAATTATAGAAAATCATTTTAATAAATTTAATAAATTGGATACTATGGAGCAAAAAGCACTACTTAGATTGATAATTAACAAAGTATCAGGAAATGGAGATACAGTAGAAGTAAATTTATTAACAGATAATTCATCTGCTTTTTTTAATTCAATTTTGTTGCCATCAGGTGAGAATAGTAAATGAAATATTAATGCATTTTAGAAGTGCAAAAAAATTAAATGCAGAAGTATATTTAGAAGACACTGTAGGAAAAGATAAAGATGATAATACTGTAAGTTTACAAGAAGTTTTAGAAAATAATGAAAGAAGTGTTGATGAAGAAGTAGATTTAAAATTTAAAATAAAAAAATTATATGCAAAAATGAAAACAGTTTTAAAAGATAGAGAATTCGGAATAATAACAATGCGATTTGGATTAGATGGAAAAAAGCCACGAACTCAAGAACAAATAGCAAAAATGCTAGGAATATCTCGTTCATATGTCTCAAGAATAGAAACAAAAGCGATAGGAAAACTGGCGAAAGAATTTAAAGAGTGAATTAACTGAAAAAGAAAAAATGCAAAAGGGAAAATTTGAATCAACTCAAATTTTCTCTTTTTTTCAATTTGTGTCAATGGTGGTCAATGGGTAATCAATGGGGGTTGTCAATGGGGACGGTTCTTTTTGACAACTTTAGGCATACATTTGGGATG